>ERZ772886.600-NODE-600-length-36075-cov-7.894614_pt1 | contig 36075 bp, 27 predicted proteins | sample MGYA00512128_ERZ772886 | MGnify/ENA primary metagenome ERZ772886 (study PRJEB29015, sample SAMEA2737698) | human gut metagenome | biome: human gut; feature: human-associated habitat; material: faeces | place: China | collected 2012 ... | reverse complement strand
GCCCACACCTCGGCAGCATTTTTGAAAAACTGCTGCACCGAAAAACTTTTTATTTCGCCTGCGGCTCGTATCTTAACAACCCACCTCGAAAAAATCTTCCAAGAACCATTCCACAAACTGCAATCCCTTTCAACACCGCAACCAAACCCCACTTTCCACAATTCCCTGTTTTTCTCCGGTTGACAAATTTCCGGAAATCGCCTATAATAAAGAGCGTACCTATCGAACAATTGTATGCAAGGAGGTTCGGCAATGCTGCCCACTTTATACGGTAAAAAATCGCTTCAAACTACCTTGTCCCGTATGGCAAGCGGCGAACGGCTTGCACAAAGTTTTTTATTTTATGGAGATGCTGGCCTAGGACGAAAAACCGTCGCACATTGGTTTTCCGCCCTACTGCTCTGCGAACATCCCGAAAACGGACAGCCCTGCGGACACTGTAAATCCTGCCACAACCTGCAAAAAGACTGCCACCCAGATTTGATATTAGTTCCGCACAGCGGAAAACTGGGCGGTTTTTCTGTAGAAACGGTGCGACAGATTTGCAGCAGCGTTTCCATCCCGCCAAACAACGGCAACCGCAAAGTCTATTTATTTTTGGACTGCGACCAGATGGATGACCGTGCACAAAATCTCCTGCTGAAGCAGCTGGAAGAACCGCCAGCATATGCGTTTTTTTTATTTACAGCATCGGCAAAGGATACGCTGCTTTCTACGATTCGCTCCCGCATTCTCTCTTTCGGACTGATTCCATGTCAACCGTCAGAAGTGCAGGAAGCAGCCACGGCTCTTGGCATTCCGGATGCAGATTTCCAGCGATTCCCCGGCAACATCGGGCAAACGCTTGCCTATGCCACAGATTCCAATCTACAAACTGCCGTTGCCCGTATCGAAGATAGCATTCAAGCCTTGCAGCAGCACAATGAATATGCATTTCTAAAAGCAGTCGCCACCATTGGAAAAGACCGCCCACAAGCACGGTTTTTCCTCCAGCAACTGCGGCTCTATGTCCGAGACGTTTTAGTGCTGCACAATGACCCTTCTGCTGCAACGTGCAGCTGTGCACCGCAGCTGGCAAAGCAAGCGGCTCGGCAAACTGCCCAGCGGCAAGGACTGCTGCAATTTGAAACCATCCGCAAAGCAGAGCAGGCATTGCAGGCAAACGGTACTGTTCCGTTGCTGCTGGCGACTCTGTGCGGAACGTGGATGCAGATTAGCTGACCTTATTTTTTTATTTTTACCGACCTGAGAAAGGATTTTATATGATTGAAATCATCGGTGTCCGTTTCAAAGCAAACGGAAAAGTATATTATTTCTCCCCCGGCGACCACCAGTTTCAAACAGGTGACCTTGTGGTCGTGGAAACGTCCAAAGGGACGGAATGCGGAGAAGTCACCATTCCCAACAAAACCATTCAGCAAGCTGCGGTTGTGCAGCCGCTGAAACAGATTCTGCGACCAGTCAACAAGGAAGACCGTAAAACACTGGAACAGAACCGCAAAAAAGAAATTCGTGCATTCCACATCTGCGAAGAAAAAATTGCAATGCGGAAACTCGAAATGAAACTGATTGAAGTAGAATGTGCGTTTGATAACAGCAAACTGCTGTTCTATTTTACCGCTGAAAATCGTGTGGATTTCCGGGATTTGGTCAAGGATTTGGCTGCAATTTTCCGGACACGCATTGAACTGCGTCAAATCGGCGTGCGGGACAAGGCAAAAATCCTCGGCGGCATTGGTATTTGCGGACGGGAATTTTGCTGCAAGGGCTTTTTGTGCGAATTCCAGCCGGTTTCCATTAAAATGGCAAAGGAACAGGGACTTTCCCTCAACCCAGCAAAAATTTCAGGCTGCTGTGGCAGATTGATGTGCTGCCTGAAACATGAGCAAAACGTCTATGAAGAACTGCTCAAGATTACGCCGAAGCTGAATGCGATGGTTGTTTTGCCAGATGGAAAAGTGGGAAAAGTTGTGGAATCCAACACCCTCACGGGTGACTTAAAAGTACAAGTGCCAGACAACGACGTGCCTGTAAAATGCAACCGCAGCGAGGTCAAGCTTGCCAAAAAGAATCATCCTCGTTCGGAAGAATCCAAGGCAACCAAATCCAAAGAGGAGTAATGCCCCATGCAAACCCCACCCAAACCCAACTATCAACGGGAGTTGGAACAGATGCTCTCCACCATTCCAGCCGGAACAAAACCACACTTGTTCCTACACGCCTGCTGTGCACCGTGCAGCAGCTATGTACTGGAATATCTGAGCCGTTATTTTACGATTACCATCTATTTTTATAACCCCAACATTATGCCGGAAGCAGAATTTTCCCACCGGCTCGCCGAACTGCGGCGGCTCTTGCAGGAAATGCCATTGGAAGGAACGGTTTCTGTCGTTGCCGGAACATGGGAACCAGAACGGTTTCTGGCTCTGGCAAAAGGTCATGAACACGAACCAGAACGGGGCGAACGCTGTCAACGCTGCATTCGCCTGCGACTGGAACAGACCATGCAGGCGGCAAAAGATGCCCATGCGGATTTTGTCACCACCACGCTTTCCATCAGTCCGCACAAAGATGCAAGTTTCATCAATCAGTGCGGTGCAGAGCTGGCAAAGCAATTCGATGTCCCGTGGTTATATGCAGATTTCAAGAAAAAGGGCGGTTATCAGCGTTCAATCGCACTGTCCCGCCAATATGACTTGTATCGGCAAGATTTCTGCGGCTGTGTGTTCTCCGCCGCAAACCGCCATGCAGCATCTCATTAAGCACCAAAAGTATAAAAAAAGTGCGGCTTTTGCCGCCTTTTTCCATGTCACCCCTGTTTCCCGGAGATTCTCAAAAAATTTGCTTGCAATTGCACGGGAAACATAGTATAATAAGAAAGAACAGGAATATTTGTATCGCTTTGGAGGAATTAACGTATGCCAAAATATGTATTTGTTACCGGCGGTGTCGTTTCCGGTCTGGGAAAGGGCATCACTGCTGCTTCACTCGGTCGTCTGCTGAAAGCACGAGGATACCGGGTAACCATTCAAAAGTTTGACCCGTATATCAACGTAGACCCCGGCACGATGAGCCCGTATCAGCACGGTGAAGTCTTCGTTACCGATGACGGTGCAGAAACCGACCTCGACCTCGGACACTACGAACGCTTCATTGATGAAAATCTTTCCATCAACAGCAATGTTACCACCGGTAAGATTTACTGGACAGTACTGAACAAGGAACGCCGTGGCGACTATCTGGGTGGTACGGTACAGGTGATTCCACACATCACCAACGAAATCAAAGAACGCATTTATCGGGTCGGCAAAAGTTCTGACACAGACGTTGTCATCACCGAAATTGGCGGTACGGTCGGCGACATCGAAAGCACGCCATTTCTGGAAGCCATCCGGCAGTTTGTTGCCGAAGTTGGCAGACAGAACGCCATGTACATTCATGTTACCCTCGTTCCGTATATTTCCGGCTCGAACGAACTGAAGTCCAAGCCAACACAGCACTCCGTAAAAGAACTGCTCTCCATTGGCATTCAGCCAAACGTCATTGTTTGCAGAACCGAACAGGAAATTCCGAAGGAAATGGCAAAGAAAATCAGCTTGTTTTGCAATGTACGGGAAGAAGACATTATTCAGAACATGACCGCTCCGTCTTTGTATGATGTTCCAATGATGCTGGAACAAGAAGGTCTGGCAGCCTGTGTTTGTCATCACCTCGGTCTGGAAAACCGCACACCGGATTTGACCGAATGGATTCAGATGACCGAACGCCAGAAGCAGGCAACCGAACAGGTTACGATTGGTCTGGTCGGCAAGTATGTTGCCCTGCCGGATGCATATCTGTCCGTTGCAGAAGCACTGCGGCACGGCGGTATTCCGAATGATGTCAAGGTGGAAATCCTCTGGATTGACTCCGAAAAGATTACCGGTGCAACTGTTGCAGAAACCTTGAAGGACTGCGATGGTATCATCGTTCCGGGCGGTTTTGGTGACCGTGGCATTGAAGGTATGATTACCGCAATTGAATATGCAAGAGAAAATCAAATTCCGATGTTTGGTATCTGTCTGGGTATGCAGATGGCAGTTGTAGAATTTGCACGGCACTGTGCTGGTCTGCCGGATGCAAACTCTTCCGAATTTCTGCCGGAAGGCACACAGAATGTCATCGACATCATGGAAGACCAGAAGGATATTACCAACCTCGGTGGTACGATGCGGTTGGGTCTGTATCCGTGTAAGCTGACTGATGGTGCAAAGGTTCGCTCCATTTATGGCGAAGAACTGATTTATGAACGCCATCGTCACCGGTTTGAACTGAACAATGCATTCCGCCGTCAGCTCACAGAAAGCGGCTTGCAGCTGGCTGGTATTTCTCCAGATGGCAAGCTGGTTGAAATCGTAGAACTGCCAAGCCATCCGTGGTTCATCGGCGTACAGTTCCATCCGGAATTCAAGTCCCGTCCGAACAAGCCGCACAAGCTGTTTACCTCATTTATCGCAGCAGCTTTGCAGCAGAAGCGGAAGGCAGAAGCTGAATCCTAATTTCGCAAAGGCGGCAATTTCTTTTTGCAGCAGCGGCAAAATAGATGTGCAGCGATTCTCTGCAAAAATCAAAAACCGTCCGATTTTCGGGCGGTTTTTGCGTAGAAACAGAAAGGAGGCAAGATACAAATGTATCGTTTGCTGGTAGTCGATGATGAAGCAAATATCCGGAACGTCGTTCGGGAATATGCGGAGTTTGAAGAATATGAAGTGACAGAGGCGGAAAATGGCATGGAAGCCGTTGCCCTCTGTCGGGAACAGGATTTTGACCTGATTATTATGGATGTTATGATGCCAAGATTGGACGGCTTTTCCGCCTGCAAGGAAATCAAGAAGCGGAAAAACATTCCTGTCATTATGCTTTCCGCCCGTGGAGAAGAATATGACAAGCTGTTTGGCTTTGAACTGGGCATTGATGACTATGTGGTCAAGCCATTCTCGCCAAAAGAACTGATGGCAAGAGTCAAAGCTGTTCTGAATCGGCATCACGCCACCGCAGAGCAGGTTTCTGACCAGCGGCTGAAATTTGAGGGGCTGGAAATTGACCTTGCGGGTCGGGAAGTCTATGTAGATGGACAGCGGGCAACCATGACACCAAAAGAATATGACTTGCTGTTCTATCTGGTAAAGAATAAGGGATTGGCACTTTCGAGAGATAAACTACTCGAAGCGGTTTGGGGATATGATTTCTTTGGAGATGACCGCACTGTCGATACACACATTAAAATGCTGCGTGGCAGTCTTGGGGTATATCGAAAATTCATCGTGACCTTGAGAGGAATGGGATATAAGTTTGATCCGGATGCCTAATCTCCAGATGGAACGGAACTTGACCATCCGTGTAAAAATCTGGCTGTTTTTTATGATGTTTGTCTGCATTGTCTTCATCTTGATGTGGATTTTGCAGGTGGTCTTTTTAGAACGCTTTTATGAGGCGTTTAAAATTGCAGATATTGCAAAATCTGCAAAAATTCTCACGCAATCCTGCCGACTGGACAACTTTTCCGACATTGCTGAAGACCAGGCAATGCGGAACGAAATGTGCATTTCTATCCTGAACACAGACGGCGAAGAAACGTATCAGCACTGTGTTTCTGCACAGAAATGCCTGCTCCACAACGACCAGGACGTTTATTTCTTTCTGATGGACTTGAAACGCAGCGACAACGGCTATATCTGCCGTTCGATCTACAACGAACAGCTGCAAACCCAGACGGTTGTTTATGGCAACTGGATTCTGGACAGCGAAACCAATGAAACAGTTGGCTATCTGCTATTAAATTCCCGCTTAGTGCCAGTACAGTCTACGGTTTCTATTTTACAGCGGCAAACGATGATTATTACCATTGCCATGGCGTTTTTCGGTTGCGTTTTGTCGTTCTTAGCAGCAACCCATATCGGCGTTCCCATCACTCGCCTGACTCGTTCCGCAAAGCGGCTGGCTCATGGCGACTATGAAACAAAATTCGAGGGCGGCGGCTGTGCAGAAGTTGACGAACTGGCGGAGGCATTGACCTATGCCGAACATGAACTCTCTCGCACAGACGAAATGCAGCGAGATTTGATTGCAAACGTATCCCACGATATGCGAACACCGCTCACCATGATGAAAGCGTATGCAGAAATGATTCGGGATTTGTCCGGCAACAATCCAGAGAAACGAGCCAAGCATTTGCAAGTAATCATTGAGGAAACCGACCGGCTTTCCCTGCTGGTCAACGATATGTTAGACTTGTCCAAGCTGGAAAGCGGCACGAAAAAGCTGGAATTTACCACGTTCGATATTTCTCAGCGACTGACGGAAATTGCAAACCGCTATCAGGGCATTTCCGAACAGATGGGGTATCATCTCCATTTCACGCCGGATGCTCCCCGTATGGTCTGCTGCGATGCCGGAGCAATTGAACGGGTTATCTGCAACCTCATCAACAACGCCATCAACTACACGTCCAAGGAAGACAAGCAAGTCTTTCTGCGACAAGTCAACCAGCCGGATTGTGTCCGGATTGAAGTGCGAGATACAGGCGATGGCATTGAGGAAGATAAAATCAAGCTGATTTTCGACAAATATTACCGCTCTGAAAATCACAAACGAGAAGTGGTTGGAACAGGGTTAGGACTGTCAATCGTCAAAGCCATTTTAAAGCTGCACAACTATGACTACGGTGTCAACAGCAAGTTGGGAGAAGGTTCTACGTTCTGGTTTGCCATCCGAACCGACCAACAGCCTTCCCCAGAAGCAACGCCTGCGATTGCACCAACAGAATCCAAAAAAGGAGTCGACCATGCCAAATCTGAATAATGTTCCCACGCTTCCGTCATATTTGCTGGAACGGCTCTCCGCCTGCTATTCGCAGGAGCAGACCGACCGCATTTGTGCTGGTTATGCGGCACAGCGTGCTGTGTCGTTTCGAGTCAACACGCTGAAAGCAACCGTTCCGGCAGTGCTGGAACAGCTGCAAACCGCTGGCATTGCCACTACTCCGGTTGCATGGAGTGAAACTGCCTTTTTCTGTACGGATTCCACCACAGAAGCACAGCTGCAAGCCTTGTCCTGCTATGAAAACGGGGAAATCTACCTGCAAAGTCTTTCCTCGATGCTGCCGCCGATTGTGTTGCAGCCGCAGCCGAAACAGGAAATTTTAGACATGACGGCTGCTCCCGGCGGAAAAACCACTCAAATGGCAGCCATGACCCAGAACCAAGCCAATATCATGGCGTGTGAACTGCATGCCATTCGGGCAGAAAAACTCAAGTACAACGTAGAAAAGCAGGGTGCAAAGCGGGTGACGGTTTCCATAACGGATGCACGCCGCCTCAGCCCATACTTTTCTTTTGACCGGATTTTGCTGGATGCTCCATGCAGCGGCAGCGGAACGCTTTCCCTGCACACCGGAGCAGGTCTGCAAAATTTCTCTCCGGCTTTGGTACAGAAAACCGTCAAGGCACAGCGTGCCCTGCTGAAAAAAGCAGCATCTCTGCTGAAGAAAAATCAGGAAATGGTCTATTCCACCTGCTCCATCCTACCGGAAGAAAATGAAGAACAGGTTGCAGCGATTTTAAAGACCGGACAAGTGGAACTGCTACCCATTGCATTCCCCGGCATGGAAACGCTGCCACTGCTACCAAGTCGATTTGCAGAAACGCTATGCGTCTGCCCAGATGCCCAATATGAAGGCTTTTTTGTTGCAAAGCTGCGGAAAAAAGCCAACGGATAATTGCAAAGAAAGAGGGATTTGCGATGGAAAACAAAGACCGTATGTTTACAGGTGACTTATACCTGCCCAATGATGCCGCCATCACAGAGGAACAGAATGCTTGTCTGGAACTGCTCTATACATTCAACCAGACTCGCCCCTCTGAGCAGGAAAAGCGAAATCAGCTTTTAAAGCAGATGTTCGCAGAAATCGGCGAAAACTGTTATATTGAACCGCCGTTTCATGCAAATTTCGGCGGAAAGCATGTACACTTCGGGAAAAATATCTATGCCAATTTCAACCTAACAATGGTCGATGACGGACATATTTATGTTGGTGATTATACGATGTTTGCACCGGGTGTCATTGTTGCAACGGCTGGACATCCGATTCTTCCGGAACTCCGAGAAACTGTTTATCAATATAATATGCCTGTTCACATCGGGAAAAATTGCTGGATTGGAGCAGGTGCAATTATTTTGCCGGGCGTTACCATTGGCGACCAAGTCGTCGTTGGTGCAGGCAGTGTTGTCACGAAAGATTTGCCATCCAACGTGGTAGCAGTTGGCAATCCCTGCCGAGTGATTCGAGAGATTAACGAACACGACCGTGTTTATTATTTCAAGAACCGAAAAATTGACTGGGACACCTTGCCAAGGAAATAAAAAAACAAAAAGACGACATGCAGAGAGCCTTTTCCCTGTATGCCGTCTTTTTTCTCTTATTTCAACAGCGTCTACTTACAATGCAACGCCGTTTTGTTTTAACAATGCCCGTGCGGTATCCACAGAATCCACACCTGTTGCATTTTTCACTCATTATAACTCCCTGTTCATATCCGGAACAATTGCTGAAAAAGACTTACCCGTCCAATGTGAATACAGTCCGAGAGATTCAGGAGATTAACAAACACGACCGCATTTATGATTTCAAGAACCGGAAATTGACTGAGGACACTTCGCCACGGGAATAGAAAGCAAAAAGATGACATACAGAGGTTTCCCTGTATGCCATCTTTTTCTTTTGTTTCAACAGCGTCTGCTTACAGGGCAACGCCATTTTGTTTCAACAGTGCCCGTGCGGTATCCACAGAATCCACACCCGTTGCATTTTTCACCGGTGCAAATTCCTTTTCCCGTTCTACTTCATACAGCAGGCAGTTTTCCTGCATATGTACCATATCCAGCACCAAAGTTTCCAGCTTATAGCCGTTCGGCTGTTCTGGCTTGACGGTTGCTGTGCCATCCGCTGTCAGGCAAGCAACTTTCTTGAATGCCCGATGCAGCGGCAAGCTGCAATCCAACGTCTTACAGAGCTGATCCACTCGGAACAGATAATTCAGGATAACACCATACCGATAAGTCAATGTGCCGTCTGCCTCCCGCAAGTTCCGCATATCATCGGTCATTTCAAAATATTCTACGATTGACGGCTTTCCATCTTCCAGACACAGTACACCAACCTTTTCATCTGGGCTTGCCTTTGCAACAACTTTGCTGCCAGATGTGCAGTTTGCTGCAATCGTTGCCCCGATAAAGCAAGGGTCTGCCATTCTCTGTAAAACATTGTCCACAGCGAACACGTTCAACCATTCAATGTTCTGTTCTTTCAGCACATTCAGCAAGCCAGCATGCTGCATGGATGAGAACCAGCCGCCGTTTCCATTCGGGGAAACTGCAATTCTGCTCTTCGTTTCCAGCAGGATTTTTCCATCCTTGTCCACAACCGGAGCCATTTCCTGCACGAAGAAATGCACAGAAGATTCCGGATAGCCGAAATACAGCTTTTCTGCTAAAAATGCTCTGGTTTCTGCATCATTGGTTTCGCTGGTCATGATAAACAGCGGGACAGGAACACCTGCCTGTTCGGTCACGTCCATCAGATTCCGGAACAGACATTCAAAAATCGTCAGGTCGTTATTGATACCGATCTGGAATACGCCTTTTGGACCATTACATCCCAGCCGGCTGCCCTGACCGCCTGCCAACAAAACAGCCCCAACACTGCCCTTGCGGATGGCATCCAGACCAATTTTCCGGTAGGTATCCTGCTTTTCCGCAATCTCCGAAATCGTACAAGCTCCCAGCGGTTCAATCTTGCCCTTTGGTGCTTCTTCGTGTGCAGCCCGTTCCAGAACGGAAAAATCCATCTCTGAAATCTGTTGCAGCAATGCTTCCTGTTCTGCTGCTGAAAGTGTATCATAGTAACGAAGCAGATGGGTCTGTCCATATTGTTCCAGTCGATCGTAAGCCTCTTGATATTGCATCATCGTATAATCCTTTCTTACTGTATTTGATATTCCATATTCTTACAATTTTCACAATTTCCGTAAAATTTGTAGTAGCTTTAGTATAACACAAACCATTCAAAAAAGCAAGTTATAATTGTTCTCTCTGAAAAATATTCTCCAGCCTGCATACAAACAGAAAGCAGACATGGAAAAAGAGCGTATCGAAAGCATCCGGTACGCTCTTTTTCACGCAGATTTTATTTGAAAGGAGTAGTAAAATGTCAGTACTTTGTATCCTCAGATATTGTTTCATAAACAGCAAACGCCCCGGGGTGGAGGCGTTCACTGCTATGATATAGGGATTATTGGGGATGATACTTTTGCACCGGGGTAAATGCAAAAGCACTTTAGAGGATGTTACATGCTCTCTTTCAGAGCATGGTTATAGTATAGAGGAAGATTGTGTATATCCTGTGAAATGAAGCTGAAAAGCACCTGAAAAGAATTTTTTCGTTTCGCCACAAATCTGCTTGAGATATGAAAAAATTATGAATGCATATGATGAATCAACTTCGGCGGAAGCAGTGCCAATATCAATGGCTTTCCGATATACGGCAGTCCTTTTGGCATCAGGTTCAACATGTGAAACCCTCTCCAGCGAACAATTGCCTCATCCAACCGTTCCCGTACCGGAATCCGGCGAGTTTTGCTATCGAAATAATATTGGTATAAACATTCCTGTAAATTTGCCCCCTGCAAGCCGGCTGCATAGAGCTGCATAAATAGCATATAGTCTTCATAGCGAGCGATTTTCTCCATTACCGGATAACCGCTGACTTTTTCAAAGCACCGTCGCCGAAACAGAATTGAACCATGTATAAACGGCGAATTAAACAAAAAATCCTGCTTTCGAGGGCGTACCGGACGTTTCCAGCAGCCGGAAACACCGCCCTCCGGCGTATATAAATCACAATTAGAGCCAACGAAATCCACATCCGCATGTGATTCCAGATAGGCAATCTGCTTTTCAAAACGGTCAGGTTTGGAAATGTCATCATCATCCTGCCGTGCAAGATATGCCCCCTTCGCCACAGATAAGCAGCGGTTCAACGTCCGAGCCAAACCCAAATTGCGGTCATTTTGCAGCAATCGAATCCGGCTATCCCGAGCAGCAAGATTCTGCATCCAGAGCAAGGCTGCATTGGTCGAGCCATCATCACACAAAATCAATTCCCAGTTGGGATAGGTCTGTTCTACAATCGACCGCACAGAGCGTTCCAACATCGAACGCTCTTTACAATTATAAACGCCCATCAATACGGAAATGAGGGGCTTTTTTTCTTCTGTCAATGTCCTCTCCTCCTGTTGACTGCGTGCCGAATCCAATCCCAGCAGGCAAAATTCCAGTGATACCACCGTTTTCTGCGGATTTGACTGCACGCCAATGAACCATACACCCAGAACGGTTCTGCCTGTACCGATTCCACATGGTGAAAATGCTGTAGCAGATGTTGCGATAACAGCACTTGTTTCAACGCAGCTTCCTGTCCAGCAGATGCCAGCGGAAACGCATACATTTCACCCATATCATCGCAGAACTGAAACTGCCCGAATGCCTGTGCTTCTTCTGCTGTTGGGCGGAACAAGAGCCGCTGCAACAGCGATTCTGTTACATCTGCGAGCGGCAACGCTGCAAAATCGGAAAACGAAACCTGCGGCAAAACCCGTTCTGTAAATGCCAGACAAATTCGCTCCTGCTGTTCTGCGAGGGCTGCATTTGCCTGGTCAACTGCTCCCATCGGCTTACAAATAGGAACTGCCTTGCCATCTTCTTGGATTGTATAGCCCATCGTTGTCCCATGCGGTGCAGCACACATACACTCATAGACATTATTATTAAATCGAATGACTTTTTTTAACGGCGTCAACGGGTCAAAATACCATGCCTCCCACGTTCCCTGTTTCGGCTCAGTATACAACCCGAAATAATACCCTTTCAGGTTGGGCAATGGTTTTCCTGCTCCCTGCAACAGTGTCATCAGGCAATTCTGCATTGAGCCATTCCAGCCGCTGTCTACAATGCCTATCCGGACATCTCGCAGCAAGCCTGCCTGCTCCAGATAAGTCATAGCAGCGGTTTCGGCTGCCTGCGATTTTTTCTGTACAAAATTTCGATAAACGCTGCTTTTCCGCAACTGTTCTGCCAACGCAGTAAACGCCTGCACAGAAAGTGACTTGTCACAATCTTCTGCCGGAATGGCACAATCTGCATAAACCTGTTGCTGTTCTTCCGCAGAAAGTGCCAGTCGTTCCAATACATGACGAGGCGTTAAATTTGCCCCCCGTACCAGCAGCAAATCATACGCAGCTTCTCCCATGTGGTGATAAGCTGGCATTCGCAGTGCCATTCGGGAAACATAGAGGTATTGACAGTGGATTGGCAACGCATACTGTTCACAGAACCGCTTTGCGATTTCATAGAGAATGTGTCCATCTCGTGCCAGAAAATACAGCGTGTCCACTTGGTCGTGAATCGCCTGCTGCAAGCACCACCAGACATAGCTATATAAAACCGGAGCGGTTACAGCTCCGGTCAAGTCTGAAAATAAATCTCCTGTCTGCAATGCCGTTGCTGCCGCTGCAAACGGCGGAACTGCCTGCAACTTCTTGAAATAATCTGCATCCATTTTCACACCTCCGATTCTCCGATTGTATTTCTCTCATTAGTTCATTGTTTATTATACCATGTTCTTTTCCAGAACGTCAAGGTTCTGTGAAATTCTTAAAGAAAATGACGAAACCGCTGGCTTTTCCCACCGAAAATCTGGGGAAAGCATCCAACGATTTATGGAAAATCTGCCACTCGACTTTCAGGCACTTTACGAACACCTTTCACGCAATTTCCATAAAGTTATGCGAAAATAGGAGCATAGAAACAAAGACAGCCTCTTCTCAAAAGAAAGGAAGATTTCATATGAGTAGCAGAGAACAAAACCGAGCCTGGGCGATGACCATGGCAGTTGCTGCCGTTCTCGCCTATACCACTGGCTGTACAGACAATAACAGTTCCAGTACCGCCGAATCCACACAAACCACTGCTGCTACTTCTGAACTGGAAGCAGAATCCACAACAACCGATTCTGAACATTCAGAAAGTACCGTTGCAACACCGCTTTCTGACACAGAGCAGCGTGTGGACTATGATGATGACGACAAAACCAGTACTTATGATACATTTGATGCAGAAATCACGCTGAGCGGAACGACCGCAGATGTAACCGGCAACACCGATGCCGTTTCTGTTTCTGACCGCACTGTTACCATTCAGAATGGCGGTACATACCGGATTACTGGAACATGGAAAGATGGTCAGCTGCGAGTCACTGGCAGCGAAAAAGTAAAGCTGTATTTTGACAGCGTTTCCATTACCAATTCCAATGGTGCAGCGTTATCCTGCGAAAACGAAAAACGCACCATTCTCTCTCTGGCAGCCAACACAGAAAATTTCCTCTCCGATGGTGCAAATTCAAATGTCACCACAGATGGAGAAACTGCTGCCCTCTTTACAGAAGATAAATTGACCATCAACGGCAGCGGTGCTTTGACCGTAACCGGCAATGCAGCAAATGGCATTGTCTGCCGAGATGATTTAAAAATTATAGATGGAACCATCTCCGTGACCGCTGCCAATAACGGCATGAAAGGCAAAGACAGCATTGGTATTTGCGGCGGCACGATTACTATAGATGCACAAAATGATGGCTTAAAGACAACAAAAGCAGATGACCCGGAACAGGGTTGGATTGCCATCAGCGGCGGTACACTCAACATTACCGCCAAAGGAGACGGCATTCAGGCAGAAACAGACTGCTACATTGACGGCGGTACGCTGAATGTCACAACAACGGGTGAAATTGCAGTCAGCACCTCGGACGACCAGCCGTTTGGCGGCGGTGGCTTCGGTGGCGGATTCGATAACGAACAATCGCCATTTGACGGACAAACACCACCGCAGGGCGGTAATCGTCCGGATGGGGCTGCACCCATGGAAAAGCCGGATGATGCGACTGGTTCACAACCAGCAGAAACCGCTCCGGCTGTTACAACGACCACAACCACAACGAATACAGAAGCAACTACAGACACCGACACAAACACAACTGCTGCGGAAGATGCCAGCAGCAAGGGTATCAAAGCCGGAAATGCACTGACCATTACAGGTGGAACGATTCAGGCAAACACAACTGACCACTGTATGCACAGCGATGGAGCGTTTACCTGCTCCGGCGGCACGCTGGAATTGAGTTCTTCCATGGCAATGGGCATCAGCAGCCACGGTGACTTAGAAATCACAGACGGTTCAATTACGATTGACCAAGCAACCGAAGGCATCGAATCCAAGGCAGATATGAACTTAGCAGGCGGTACGATTCGCATTTTACAGGCAACCGATGACGGTTTGAATACAGGCGGCGGCACTGGTATGGGCATGGGCTTCCCGATGGGACAGCCTGACGGAAACCAGCCGGACGATCCATCTGCAACCACTACCACTGCCGATGAAACCATCACTACAGAAACCGCAACCACAACGCTTTCCAGCACCAACACTGCCACAGATACCGCAGAGGAAAGCCACAAACTGACCATTAGTGGCGGTACAATTTACATCTGTGCAGACGGAGACGGCATCGACTCCAACGGCAGTATTACCATGACTGGCGGAACAGTCTTTGTTTCTGGTCCAGTCAGCGGCAGCGATGGTGCGATTGACTTTGAAACCGATATGACCATGACAGGCGGTTCTATCTTGGCACTGTCCAGCCGTGGCATGATGGAATATCCCAGCACACAGCATTATTATACAACCAGCATTTCAGCCAATGCCGGCGACTTCATCGCTGTCTGTGATGCAGACGGCAACGTCCTGATGGGTATGCAGACACAAAAAGCCGTTTCTGATGTCGTTTATTACGGCAACCAGATGGACAACTGCCAGCTGATTGTAGACGGAACATATTCCGGCACACTCTCCGATGACGGAACTGCCACCGATGGCACGGTTTCCGGCGGAACAGCTGCGGATTCGTTCCAGTTGACAGACGGCAGCGAACAAAGCTCTGCTCCGGGCAACTTTGGCAGAAAAAGCGGTACACCGCCGAACAACGGTGAAATGCCAACCTTTGCAGACGGCGAACAGCCAAAACCACCGCAAGGTGAATTTGGCAACGGACAACAAAACGGTGAAAATGGTGCACCAACACCGCTGCAAGGCAGCCAGTCGTCCGAAAACACGACTGCTTAACAATTGCTTTCTTCTTAATCTTTTTCCAAACCTTTCATATACATGCAAGAACAGACCGCTTGGGCAACCAAGGGTCTGTTTTTGTTTCACAAAATCCAGTTTGCAGCTACAAAAGTTTCCACAAAAATCCTTGACTTTTTGACATCCTCGTGGTAAACTAAAAGTAATCGCTTTTTTGTCGGCTGCCTGCCACAAAAAATCAAATGAATTTTATCACAAGGAAAGGAATGGGATTTTTGATGAAAAAAACAGGAATTGCCCTGCTCAGTGCAGCGGTTCTTGCCATCACCAGTGCAGCTTCTGCCTCCTCCGGCTTGTTCGGAACTGCGGAAGCTGCGGACACCACAAACTCCACTTACAACTACGGCGAAGCCTTACAGAAGTCGATGTTTTTCTATGAGGTACAGCAATGCGGCGAGCTGCCAGACTGGAACGAAGTCAGCTGGCGGGATGACTGCATGGTCAACGACTATATTCCGGGCGGCTGGTTCGATGCCGGCGACCACCTGAAATTCACACTGACCAATGCTTATGCTGCAACCATGCTGGGTTGGGGCTTGCTGGAATATCAGGACGGTGTCAAGGAAATCGGCGAACTGACTGAATACAAGAACAACCTTGCCTGGGCATTGGATTACGTTGCAAGCTGTGATTTGGGCGATGAAATCGTTTACATGATTGGCGATGGTGCATTCGACCATGTATGGTGGGGTTCTGCGGAAGTTTACATGCGGAAGTTCAAGCTGATGAAGGGCGAAGATGCACGGCCATATTACACCTGCAACGATAGCTGTATTGAAGGACAGATGGCAGCGGCTCTTGCTGTTGGTTATCTCTGCTTCAAGGATTCTGACCCAGACCGTGCAGACAATTATCTGGCACACGCAAAGGCTTGCTTTGAACGGGCTGACAAAAATCGCTCCATCGGCGATGATACTGAAGAACATAATTATTATAAGCCAAGCTCATTCTATGACGACTTGTTCTTTGCTGCAAACTGGCTCTATCGGGCAACCGGTGAACAATCCTATCTGGATTTGTGCAAGACCGATTACATCCCGAATCTGGGCAAGGAAGAACAGTCCTCTGAACTGAAATACACTTGGGGTCATTGCTGGGATGACACCATGCAGGGCGGTATGTTGCTGTATGCAATGAATACTGGCGACAGCCAGTGGAAAGAACAGTTCCGGAAACATCTGGAATACTGGACAACGGGTTACGGCGGCAAGCAAATCGCACACACACCGGATGGTCTGGCATGGCTGTTCCCGTGGGGTCCGCTGCGTCATGCAACCACTACTGCATTCCTGGCATATGTTGCAGCAGATGAACTGTTTGCAGACGATGCAACTGCTGCAAAGAAGTACACCGATTTTGCAGATTCTACCATGAACTATGCATTCGGCGACAACGACCTTGGCATGAGCTATGTTATTGGCATGGGTGACAAATATCCGCAGGCATGGCACCACAGAACGTCTTCCGGTGCATGGAACGACAAGTGGAGCAACATCGGACAGACGGAAGGCGAAGATGCAAAGCCGCATGCACACACCTTGTATGGTGCACTGGTTGGCGGCCCAGACCAGACTGGTAAATACTCCGATAAAATCGGCGATTATCAGTATACCGAAGTTGCCATCGACTACAACGCTGGCTATACCGCTGCACTCTGTGCCATGGTACAGAAATACGGCGGCAGCAGTGATCCGGATTTCCCACCGACTGAAACACCAAAGTGGACAGAATTTTTCATGCGGGCATCCATCAATCAGGCAGCTGGCAGCTATACCGAAATCAAGGCATTTGCCATGAACCATTCCGCATGGCCGGCAAGAGTCATTCAGAACCTCTCCTACAACTACTATTTCGACATCTCCGAACTGGTTGACGCTGGTTATTCCATTGACGATGTATCTGTCAGAATCGGCTACGACCAGCACGCTTCTGATGAGGGCAAGATGACCATTTCCGACCCGATTCACTATAAGGACAACATCTACTATGTCAAGCTTTCGTTCGCAGATGGCAGCGTTGTCATGCCGACCGGACAATCTGAACACCGCTCCGAATGCCAGTTCCGTATCTCCATTCCGGACAACATTCAAGGCGTTTGGGATGCTTCCAACGACTATTCGTTCCAGGGTCTGACGCAGGGTGGAGAAGATGCAATGGTAGATACCCCGTATATGACCATGTATGATGGAGATACGCTGATTTGGGGTACAGAACCAGACGGCACAACACCGGACGACAACCCGACTACAACGACCACAACAACAACTACGACTACTACAACGACCACCACAACCACGACAGTTACCACCACTGCTGAAACAACAGCAGAAACCACTGCTCCGGCAACCACAACAGCAAGCTCCACCACACCAACCACAGAAATTACAACCGCAGTCACAACAGCAACTTCTGCAATCATCGACCCTGATATTCTCTATGGAGATGTTGATTTGGATGGTACTGTATCCTTGACGGATGCAATTCTATTAAACAAGTATCTGGCTGGAATGGTTGTATTGTCTGATGCTGCACTGGCAAATGCAAACTGCTACTTGGATAAAGACAGCAACCTGAACGAAGATGATACCACATACCTCATGCGGTTTGTTCTCCGTGCTATTAATGACCTTCCATATATCCCTATCCCAGAATAACCAAAAATTTTCTTTTTGAAATTCGCCGCTGGAAGTTCTCCGGAATCTTCCAGTGGCGAATTTTTTTACAAAAAGGAAACCTGGCTTTTTCTCGAAATTTCCAAAATTCTATTGACGAAACTACAAAAAAGTAGTACAATGATAGGGAACAATCAAATCATTGGAGGTTTTTCCTATGGCAAAGAAATTTATTGTAGAAACATCTGCTAGACACGTTCACCTGACCGCAGAAGCATTTGCAACCCTGTTCGGCGAAGGCAAGGAACTGACCGTTAAGAAAATGCTCTCTCAGCCGGGACAGTTCGCAAGTGAAGAACGGGTTACCATCGTAGGCCCGAAGAAGTCCCTGCCGAACGTTTCCATCCTCGGCCCGTTCCGGAAGGCAAATCAGGTAGAACTCTCTGCAACTGATGCTCGTTCCATCGGCATTGTTGCTCCGATTCGGGAATCTGGCGATGTTGCTGGTTCTGGTGCATGTAAGATCGTTGGTCCAGAAGGCGAAATCGAAATTTCTGAAGGTGTTATCGTTGCAAAGCGTCACATTCATCTGACTCCGGCAGACGCTGAAGAAATGGGCGTAAAGGATAAGGACGTTGTATGGGTTCGTCTGGATACAGACGGCAGAAAGGCAATCCTGGGCGATGTTGTTTGCCGTGTTTCTGATTCTTATGCACTGGCAATGCACATTGATACTGATGAATCCAATGCAGTATCTGCTCCGAGAGAACTGTACGGTGAAATCGTAACCGTAGACTAAGTACCTAACAAAATTTTGTACAGAAAAATCCCCGTATCCTGCGGATATTTCCCAACGGATACGGGGTTTTTTTGTTATGTGTATGATGATGTATCAGGATGTCAAAATCAACGGCAAATCTTCTTCCCGTAACCAATGCAGAATGTCCCACATCTGCGAATCTGGAACGGCAATGCATCCGGCGGTACTGGATGCCCCTGCGGTGCAGTGCAGGAAAATGGCTGAACCTGCTCCGGGAACAACTGGGTCACAGTTATAATTCACCACCACGGCATAATGATAGCTACTTGCATAATCGATCAGATGTTCGGCACTGTTCCAATTGATTTCCGTTGTTTCCTGCCACTGATTATAGACCGGAGAAGCAGGGTCATCCACCCAGTAACAATTCTCGTTCAACTGCCGATATGGAATGGATAAATCTGTAAGTGGGTCTGTTCCAAAGGCAAACCCCAACGAAAACAGCCCTTTTGGCGTGCAAGAGATTCCCTCTCGACTGTTTTCAGAAACGCCATTTGTTCCCACGCAACCATTGGATACAAAATCCATCTGCCAGCCCTGTTCTCCTGCTGAAAATCCATAGACAACCGCAGAGCAGCCGCTTGAAACCACAGCAATCAGCTGTTTGCTGTCCCCCAAATCAGAAATTAGATAGCCATTGTTTTCCAAAATGGTTGCCAACTCTGCACAAACTGTGATGGTTGTTGTTTCCATAGCGGTTGAAATAGTCGTTGCAGTGGTTGTGCTTGTCATACTTGTTGAAACAGTGGTCGTTTGCGTTTTCATCTCCAATTCCGTTGTAGTGGAATCTGTTGACTCGATGGAAACCGTTGTGGAATGCTGCGGTTCTTGTGCAGATTTCTGATGCAGCAGAACCCCAAAGCATCCAATTCCAATCAGCAACAGTCCAATGACAATGCTCAAAAGAATCCAAATTCGTTTTTGTTCCGGTGTATTGGGACGTATCACAAAATCATCTCCCTTTTTCTGTTAGCATAGCACAATCTAAAAAATCTGTCAAGCAGGCGGCATTTGTCGAAAAAATCGCCGCTTTGCTTGCATTTCCCCCGCAGATATGCTATACTAATCATATTGATTTCGTATTTTGAAAGGAGTATTCATGATTACTGTATCCAACGTCAGCCTCCAATTCGGCGGCGACACCCTCTTTAAGAACGTCAACCTGCAATTCAACGCCGGAAACTGCTACGGGGTCATCGGTGCAAATGGTGCTGGAAAATCCACGTTCCTGAAAATTCTATGCGGTGTCTTGCCACCCACAACCGGAGAAGTTACCATCCCGAAAGAACTCCGGATGAGCGTTTTGAAGCAAGACCACTTCGCCTATGATGCCTACACCGTTCTCGACACGGTGATTATGGGCAATGAACGGCTCTATGCCATCATGCAGGAAAAAGATGCCCTGTATGCAAAGCCGGACTTCTCGGAAGAGGACGGCAACCATGCGGCGGAACTCGAAGCCGAATTTGCAGAACTGAACGGCTGGGAAGCGGAATCGGATGTTTCCAAGCTCCTGCAAGGGCTGGGACTTTCCGAAGATTTGCTGTACCAGACCATGGGCGACCTCTCCGGTAACGAAAAGGTGAAAATCCTGCTCGCACAGGCACTGTTCGGCAATCCGGACATCATTCTCATGGACGAACCGACCAACCATTTGGACATTGATGCCATTACCTGGCTGGAGGACTTTCTTTCTGAATATTTCGGAACGGTCATTGTGGTTTCCCATGACCGCCATTTTTTGAATAACGTCTGCACGCACATTGTTGACATCGACTATACGCAAATTAAAATGTATGTCGGCAACTATGAATTCTGGTATGAGTCCAGCCAGATGATGCAGCGGATGATTCGCCAGCAGAACAAAAAGACTGAAGAAAAGATTAAGGAACTCAAAACCTTTATCGAGCGGTTCTCTGCCAACAAATCCAAATCCCGTCAGGCAACCTCCCGCCGGAAATTGCTTGACAACCTCACTGTGGAACAGCTGCCAGCCTCCAGCCGCCGCTATCCATTTATTGGATTCGACATGGATCGGGAACTGGGAAAAGAAGTGTTACAGGTCAACGGCATTTCCAAGACGGTAGACGGCGTGAAACTGCTGAACAATGTTAGCTTTACCCTGAGCCGTACGGACAAAGTTGCCTTCATCGGTGAAAGTGAACAGGCAATCACCATGCTGTTCAAAATCCTAATGGAAGAAGAACAGCCAGACGAAGGTACATTCAAGTGGGGCGTTTCCACTTCGACTTCCTACTTCCCTGTGGATAACTCTGTTTATTTCAACGACTGTGACCTTTCCATTTTGGATTGGATTCGGCAGTATTCCAAAACAGATGAAACTGAAACCTATCTCCGAGGCTTCCTCGGTAGAATGCTGTTCTCCGGCGATGATATTTATAAGCCGGTCAAGGTTTTGTCTGGTGGGGAAAAAGTCCGCTGCATGTTCTCTCGAATGATGCTGTATCATTCTAACGTGTTGCTGTTAGACCGCCCGACCAACCATCTGGACTTGGAAAGCATTACGGCTGTAAACAATGGCTTGACCGCATTCAAGGGCGTTGTCATTCTGTCCTCACACGACCACGAAATTTTGCAGACGGTTGCAAACCGCATCATTGAAATCACACCAGACGGCTGTCTGGACAGACAAGGCACTTATGAAGAATTTCTGGACTGGAAAAAGGAAAACCAGAAATAAACCTGCCTCACCCCATCATCAACCGGAAAAATAAAGGAGTATCAAATTCATGAAATCCAACCTCATTTGTATGTTGATTACCATCGTTGCATACTTGATTTTAATGATTGTAGTCGGCATTCTCGCATCCAAAAAAAATAAAGACACCAGCGATTTCTACCTAGGCGGCAGAAAGCTGGGGCCAATCGTCACCGCCATGAGTGCGGAAGCCTCTGACATGAGCAGCTATTTGCTGATGGGCTTGCCAGGTCTGGCACTGCTGACTGGGTTCGCCGATGTCGGCTGGACAGTCATTGGTCTGGCAATCGGCACATATCTCAACTGGCTGTTCGTCGCAAAACGGCTGCGAATTTATTCTCAGCACAACGGCTCGATTACAATTCCAGACTTTTTCTCGAACCGCTATCACGATAACAAACATTTCCTGATGGGCATTTCTGCTATCATTATTTTGATTTTCTTTGTGCCATATACTGCATCTGGTTTTTCCGCCTGCGGAAAGCTGTTCCAGACGCTGTTCGGGATGAATTATCACGCTGCGATGATTTTAAGTGCTGTAATCATCATTGCCTATACCAGCATCGGCGGATTTTTGGCTGCCAGCACAACCGACCTGCTCCAGAGTATTATTATGACCGTTGCACTGGTCATGGTAGTTGTCTTTGGCATTGTCAAGGCTGGCGGTATTGACGTTGTCATGGAAAATGCAAAGGCTCTGCCGGGCTATCTTTCCTTCAACCACACCTATGATATTACAACCAATTCCGCAAAGCCGTACAACATTCTGACCATCTGTTCTACCTTGGCTTGGGGACTTGGCTATTTCGGAATGCCGCATATTCTGCTGCGATTCATGGCAATTGAGGACAGCAGAAAAATCAAGACTTCCCGTAGAATTGCCTCTATCTGGGTTGTCATCTCCATGGGCATTGCCATTCTGATTGGTTTCATTGGAAAAACCTTGATGACCAACAGTACAATTTCCGTACTGGGCGACAATCCGGACAATTTCAGTGCAGAGTCTGAAACCGTTATCATGAAGATTGCAACGCTGATTAGTGAACATGGCGTTGTGGCTGCATTGTTTGCTGGTCTGATTTTTGCCGGAATTCTTGCCTGCACGATGTCTACTTCGGACTCTCAGCTGCTGGCAGCATCCTCCAGTATGTCAGAAAACCTGCTGCAAGGCGTGTTCGGCATCAAGCTTTCGGAAAAGACTGCCATGCTGGCAGCCCGTGCCGTTCTGCTGATTATCGCTGTGATTTCCATCGGTATCGCATGGAATCCGGACAGCTCTGTTTTCCATATCGTATCCTTTGCATGGGCTGGATTTGGTGCAACTTTTGGGCCTGTTATGCTGTGTGCCCTGTTCTGGAAGCGTTCCAACAAGTGGGGAGCTTTGGCTGGGCTGGTTGCCGGCGGTATCATGGTATTTGTATGGAAGTTCCTCGTTCGTCCGCTGGGCGGAGCATGGGATCTATATGAACTGCTGCCAGCTTTTATCGTGGCTCTGGCTGCGATTATTATTGTTTCGCTGCTGACAAAAGCACCGGATAACGAACTGGTAGAAGAATTTGAATCTGTTCAGGCAAAATGCAAACAGTAAAATCAATCATTTCATCATTCTGAAACACAAAACACCGCTGCGGAGGTTGCAATGCCATCCGCAGCGGTGTTATTTTTATCGTTTTTCTGTTCTAATTAGTCAGCCAGCAACTGTTCTGCTGCTGCCAGCTTTGCACTGCATACAAAGACATCCATTGCCTTTTGCAGTTCTTCTTCGGTCGGGAATGTCGGAGAAATCCGGATGTTTTCATCTTCTGGGTCTACGCCATACGGGAACGATGCCCCTGCACCCGTCAGAACGACACCAGCATCCTTACAAAGCTGTACAATCCGCTTTGCACAACCCTTCTGATTGAAGGAGATGAAGTAGCCGCCCTTTGGATTCGACCAAGTTGCAATGCCCAAATCGCCCAGTTCCTTTTCCAGTGTGTTGACAACAATTGCAAACTTCGGAGCAATCAACGCCTTGTGCTTCTTCATGTGTTCCAGCAGATTTTCAAACTTACCGCCAAAGAACCGCAGATGCCGCAGCTGGTTCATCTTATCAAAACCAATCGTTGCAAAGCCCAAGGATTTCTTCAGGCTTGCCAAGTTTCGTTCGCTGGCTGCCATTACTGCAATTCCGCTGCCCGGGAACGTGATTTTAGAAGTGGATGCAAACATATAGCAAATATCTTCGTTGCCAACCTTCTTTGCTTCTTCCAGCAGGTTTGCCTGTACCGGCGGATTGTCAACCAGATGGTGTACACAATATGCATTATCCCAGAAAATCCGGAAATCTGCTGCCTTCGGCTTCAGTGCTGCAAACCGCTTTACAACTTCATCGCTATATACAACCCCGCCCGGATTGGAGTACATCGGCACACACCAGATGCCCTTGATGCTGTCATCTTCTGCAACCAGTTTTTCTACGATGTCCATATCAGGGCCATCTTCGTTCATCGGCACATTGATCAGTTCCATACCAAAGAACTGGGTTACTGCAAAATGGCGGTCATATCCCGGAACCGGACACAGGAACTTCACATGATCCAGTTTGCCCCATGGTGTGCCACCCAAAACACCGTTGGTCATTGCAACAGACATTACCCAGTACATAATGTTCAGGCTGGAGTTTCCGTATACAATAATTTCTTCCGGCTTTACGCCCAGCATCGGTGCAAAGAATGCCTTTGTTTCCGGCAGTCCATCCAGAACCCCGTAGTTCCGGCAGTCCAGACCATTTTCAGCCCGATAATCGCCCTTCTTCAGGCAATCCATCATATCCATGCTCAGTTCCAACTGTGCCGGTGCCGGCTTGCCTCTGGACATATCCAGCTTCAGATTTTCTTCCTGAAACTGCTTGTATGCCTGCTGACATTCTGCCTGAAATGCCTCCAACTCTGCACGACTTTTTTCCTGTAATCTCATTGTTTGCGTGTGAATTCCCGTCCGGAAATTCTACTCCTTTCTGCAATCTTCCATGTGCACGGTTTTTGTCGAACCCTGCAAATTTGCTACGGTCTTATTATAACATACCTTTCCCTCGCTTGCAAGTGTTCGTGTAGAAAAAACAAAAATTTTAAAAAAAGAGAAAACAGCAGGTCTGTTTTCCAGCAAATCGACTGTTTTCTCTATGAAATCTTATTTTTATTCCGATGTTTTTTGTTCTTCTGCGGTACAAAGCTTAAAAATACCGCCGTCCAATGCATAAAACACACCGCCTGCATACTGACATTTTTCCGTCAAATCCCCGCAGGATAACTTTGCAGCCAATTCCGGCTTCATATATTGCTTCGCATACCGATAAATTTCCTGCCAGTGCGGCAAGGTAAAATCAGGGCGATACAAATAAAGCTGCTCAATCGGATACATCACCAGAATGCTGCTCCAGAACTGGCAGAACTGCTGCATCATCTCTTCCATCAAGTCTGACAGAATCGGGTCAAAGTCCTTACCCTCTGCACAGGCTGCAGTAAACAAATCCGGCAGCGTCATCGTTTCCAGCTTTCCACCTGTCAGGTCATACAAGACTGGCGTTTGCTCCGCACTATAATACGGCTTCACTCGCTGCTGCAATGCAACTGGCGTCAGCAAGTCGCCCACAGTTTGATTTGGAGAAAGCGGCAATCCCTGCATAGAAATCGGCTTATCATTCAGGCATTCCATGACATGCGAGCGACAGACGATAGAAACATAATAATCTGCCCCATCTGCACAGAACAAAGCAATAATTTCCTGCTTTGGTTTCTGATACAGGCAATATACTGCCATGGACGGCAATGCATTTCCCCAGAAGACCGGAACGTGCAGGGCATCTCTCAATATCTGCTGCAATTCTGTCATTTGTTGTTCCTGCCTAGTTGCATCCGGAAAAAAATGCTGCAAGACGCTGGGCATCCATCCAACACCCAAGCCCAAAATTTGCGATTTCTCAATATAGTTGCTCTTCAAAATCTGGCGAACGGTTATAATCATTTGTTCCTGTATGGATGCCCATGAAGCCTGCATCACTGGAAACGGAATGCACTGCTTTTCCAGCGTATTCATGCCCAAGGTTGTCAGTCCAACCACCAAATGATTTCCCTGAATGGAAATACCAATCAGCAGCCAGCGAGAAGGATGCACATCCATCAATAATTTTCTTCTGCCTTTTCCCTCCGAGGTTGGACAGGTTCCGATGTCTTCTAAAACGCCCTTTTCCATCATCTCATGAATCAGCAGCGTCACGGATGCTCTTGTCATATGCAGTTTGTTGGCAATCTCCACACGAGAAATTGCTCCGTATTGCTGAATCAACTGCAATACCTGCAAATACATCCACTTTCGTTCCATCTGTCGGGCAATGACTGGTTTCCACATTGCGGATTCGCTCCCCCTCAATTCACAATTTCCTTTCTTTCTATTGATGCAATCTTTTATCGATTTAAATCAATACTATTATTTTAACAATTTCAACCGGATTTTGCAAGTTTCTGTGGAGACTTTCTGATGAAAATTTACATCTTATTGAAAAATAGGGAAAATGTTCATGTTTGCTCCGCTCTTTTTAAGTTAACATACTGAAAATCTGAATTAATAGTGGCATGGTTGCCATAGAGAGAATCGTTGTTGCTGCAAAAATCTGAGAAGCATAAATATCATTTAAACCATGTACTTGACATTGCAGTGTGCACATTGCAGCAGCCGGTGCAGCTGTCAGCAACAAAACAACCGTCCGCACTTCCATAGATACAAACGGCAGGCAGAGGCACATTGCCATAACTGCCAGCGGAATCACCAGCAATTTCACGAAGCTGACCCAATAAATCCGCTTTGTACACAATGCTCCCAGCAAATTCGCCTGTGCCACGCTGACACCCGATGCAATCATCGCAAGCGGTGTGTTCAAGTCGGAAATATAGCCCATAGTATCCATCAGCAAGCCCGGCATTGGAAGCTGTACAAAATACAGAATCAACCCAATGGCGATACCGATAACCGTTGGCGAACGCAACACTTTCAATGCCTTTTTGAAATCCTTGGTCTGTGTCAGCTGCATGACACCGTGTGTCCACGAGAACAAGAAGAAAATCGTCAGGAACGCAGTGACATAGAAAACGCCCTCTGCCCCGAACAGTGCACTTGCCAGCGGAATGCCCATGAAGCCACAGTTGCTGTATGTTGCAGAAAATCGCTCAATCGGTGCTAACTTTCCGGCAGATTTTTCTCGGAAACACAACATGGAAATCAAAATGGCGATGACATAGGAAGCTGCCGCCAGCACAAATGTCAGCAGCAAATTCACGACCAGACGGGAATCATATTCCTCCTCTAAGTAAGCATGCACGATGATGACTGGCGTTACAATTTCCAACACGACATTGGAAAGCTGCTTGCCGCCCTCTCGGCTGACAATGCCGGTGTAGTATGCAATCATTCCGACCACATTCAGAATGAGCATAATAATTGCCTGCTGTAAAATAATTCCTGCCATATGTTCGTACTCCTTTTTTTGACAGCCGAACGACTGCCATTCTCCAAAATAAGAACCGCCCGTTTGGTGATGGAGAAACAGGCGGTCACTTCCTTGATAGTATAGCATGGTGGTTTTTAGATTTTATAGATTTTGTATAAACATTGGTTGAATTTGCAGTCCACCCAAAGCCGCTGCAACGGTGTCGGAAATCTGGGTAAAATCAGCCACCAAAGACGATGGTTTCTTGACGGGAGCATCCTGCCGCAACGGTACGAAATAATAATTTTTCGTATTCAACAGCAAGCCCAGATTTTTCGCCGATGCCCGCAAAGCGTCATTGGTTGCCAGAGCCAGAATAATCGGCTTTTCGTTCCGCAACATGGATTTTACTGCCATGGTCACGGTGGTATCCGTGATGCCCATCGCCAGTTTTGCCATGGTGTTGGCGGTGCAAGGTGCAACAAGCAACGCATCCAAGCGGTCTTTTGGCCCTAACGGTTCTACATCTGAAATCGTTAACAGGGCAGGTTTTCCACAAATCTGCTCCAATTTTTTTCGTTGTTCCACAGCTTTCCCAAAACGGGTATCAATGCTAGCGGCATGTTCTGAGAAAATCGGCGTTAAGCTGTAACCTGCCGCCACCAGTCGTTCTGCCTCTGCAAACGCAGCAGAAAAGGTGCAAAACGACCCTGTTACCGCAAATCCAATGCGTTTACCAATTGTTTCCTTCATCTGCGAGTCCCCTCTCCTGTAAAATATGGAAGATGGTTTTCGCAATGATTGCTCCAGCGGTTTTCGGTGCAGTAATTCCCGGCAGCCCCAACGCCCAGACTACCTGACGATGCAGGCGTTTTGCAGCATCAAAATCCGTTCCGCCCGGTTTCGATGCCAGGTCAATCACCAGTGCATCTGGTTTCATGTTGGACAGGGCTGTTTCGTCCAGCATCAGGACTGGAACGGTGTTGCAGAACCAGTCAAATTTCCCTGCACGGGCAGCAATTTCAGACGGATGCATCCATTTCAGACCATTTGCAGCACAGCGTTCCGCATCTTTGCAACTGCGAGCCGCAACGGTGACATCTGCTTTCAAGCCCTGCAAACGCTCTGCCATGATTGTTCCGATTCTGCCGTAGCCGATGACGAGAACAGAGCTGCCGCAGAGTACTGTTTCCCGTTCTGAGATGGCAATTTGAATTGCTCCCTCTACAGTTGGAACGGCATTTGCCAGACAGAGTTCCTCCCGCTGAAAATAATCGCAAAAACACAGTTCTTGTTCTTGACACATCCGGCAAACAGCTTCGGGGAGTACGCCGCCGCACACCAGACCGCCTTTTTTCACATGGGACAGCAATTCGGGCAGCGACAAGTTCCCATTTTTGGACGGCACAGATTCGGCTGTCGTGTGAATGGGCAGGATGAGAACATCAAATTCCGGTAATGTTTCAGAATCTGACGGAGAAAATCCGATTGTCGTCACGGAAAGCTGCGGCGACTTGGCAAGTTTTTGGGCGGCATATTGTTGGCGACGGTCACCGCCAGCCACCAAAATTTGCAGCAATTGTTGCATCTTGCATTCCCTCCTTTTGTTCCGGATTTTCGCCCATTCTCAAAGAATGGGTGTACTTCATTTTATGCAGGCAGGAGAAAAGGGGTGAACAAAAAGGGCACACTTCTTGCGAAGTATGCCCTCTTGTTTCCGCAATCCAAATTCTTTACTTGTAAAGATTTTGTCCAATCCCACTTGTAATTGAATGGATGACTTCCTTAAATTTTATCTGTTTTCTTCGGAAGATGATTCGGAATCAGAAATTCTTACTTTCTCTTCTTGGAAACCAGAGCAACACCGCCGATTACTGCGATTGCTGCAACAGCACCTGCAACCGGAATCATGCTGCCAGTCTTCGGAGAGCTGGTAGAACCAGTGTTCTTCTTAGTGGTCTGCTGAGCTGCCTTTGTGGTGGTAGCTGCCTTTGTGGTGGTAGCTGCTGCTGTGGTAGTTGTAGTGGTGGTAGTTGCTGCAGCAGAAGTAGTGGTAGTAGTTGTTGTGGTCGGCTTAGCAGTTGTGGTGGTAGTTGTGGTAGTGGTAGTCGGCTTAGCAGTTGTGGTAGTTGTGGTGGTAGTAGCCTTTGTGGTGGTAGTTGTGGTGGTAGTTGTGGTGGTAGTTGTAGTAGTAGTGGTTGTAGTAGCTTCAGTTGTGGTGGTCTGTACGCCTTCGATCTGGATATAACCCTGAGAAGGAGCACCAGTTACAACTTCACTACCGTGAGTAACCTTCGGAACATAAGCACCATCATAAGACCGTTCCAGGCCGTCGATGTAGTAGATGTCACCCGGCTGTGCATTTTCTGTTACCTTGAAAGTAAGATTCAAAACAGAACCATCACCAGTTACGTAGGTCGGACCATCGCCTGTCGGAGTGGTTGCATAAGTAATCCATCCGCCGATACCAGCCGGATTCAGCTGGAAGCCAGAACCACTTACCTGAATACCTTCACCCATAGCACCCAGAACGCTTGCACCAGCTACGCCCTTAGAATAGGTGAGTTCATCAGTGTTCCACTGCACACCAAATGCAATGGAATCCCAACCATCTGTATTGCCAGCAATGTAAACCGGAACAGTTACCAGATAATTGCTGCTCTGCAGTTCATCCATTGTAACAGTAACCTGTCCAATAGAAGGAGTATTTACTGCCTGTGCTGGAACAGCAGTGAAAACAGCGGCAGAAGTTGCAACTACTGCTGCTGCGGAAACAGCTGCCAGTGCCTTCTTAAATGTACTTTTCATTTTTCTATTTTCCTTTCAAATATAAATTATGCGGTGTCCGGTGTTCCAGACACCGCACTTTTACCTTATCTGTAAATTTTAATGCTTAGCCTTCGTACCAGATAGAACCTTCCAAAGACTTCAGGGACGGAACTACGTCCGGCCATGTCGGTTCCTGACCTGCTGCAGTCTTTGCAGTGTAAGTCAGCATGTATACAGCATCTTCTGTTGCCATCAACTTGTTGCCGTCGTTCTTGCCTTCCTTCGATTCTGTATCGATATCAGCCAGGAAGAATACAAACTTATTCAGATTTTCATCTTCATTGAAGACAACGCCTTCCTGACCAGCTGCAATCTTTGCAGTATAAGTCAGAACTGCAACTGCATCCGGTACGTCTACCAGACCGCTCAGGTCGGTATCGCCCTTAACGCCAATGTATACAGTCGGATTTACCGGAGCTGCAACCGGTTCAGCATCTGCCTTTGTCGGGTCAGTGAAGTAAGCGTTTACTTCTGTTACGCAGTACGGCTTGCCTTCTGCATCGAAGATTTCCTTCGGTGTGGTCTTGTCGAGGGTAACTGCACCTGCTTCCAGAGCATTGAAGTGTGTACCTTCTTCATCCACGATATCGAACTTGCTGAACAAATCAGACGGCTTCAGTTCCCGTTCATCTACGGAGAAGTAGAAGTTTGTCGGGTTTACTTCCACTTCCAGTGTGGTTGTACCAACTGGAGTGATTGTGCCGGTGTTTGTTGTGGTGGTAGTCGTTGTGGTTTCGCTGTCACCAGTGCCGGTTGTTGTAGTGGTGGTTGCACCGCTCACATCGGTGGTGGTTGTGCCGCCGCTTACATCAGTGGTCGTTGTGCCACCAGATACGTCTGTGGTCGTTGTACCGCCGCTTACATCAGTGGTCGTTGTGCCGCCAGATACGTCTGTGGTCGTTGTGCCGCCAGATACGTCTGTGGTGGTTGTGCCGCCAGATACGTCTGTGGTCGTTGTGCCACCGGATACGTCTGTGGTCGTTGTGCCACCGGATACGTCTGTGGTGGTTGTGCCGCCAGATACGTCTGTGGTCGTTGTACCAGATACGTCTGTGGTGGTTGTGCCACTAACATCTGTTGTGGTAGTGGTTGTGGTTGTGGTTGTGGTTGTGGCCTTATCCTTGAACTTGATAATTCTTTCTACATTGAAGTAACCACTCGGAACGCCTGCAAGTGTATCATTATCTGCATCGCCCTGTGCAGTTACCAGCTTGTAAGAAGAATCATAAACGAGCTGGCTGTAATCAGCATCTGTTACGCCGTCTGCTTCTGCCTGATCCGGATGTGCAGCATAATACTTTTCAATACCTTCTACAGTGCTGAAATAATCAGCATCTACATCGGTATCCGGAACCTTGAAGGTTACGGTATAAACATTGGTATCTGCATTTGCATCGGCAACGAAATCAGAACCGCTGTTCAGCAGGCTGGTGACATCATCCATGCTTACATCTACGGTATAATTTACACCTACATTCTGGAATGCCTTATTGACTTCTGCAACTGCCTTATTCAATGTATCGCCATACTTAGCAAGGTCTGCAACACTGCCCGGAACGTCAAACCGTGTGGTTCTCTGGTCCTTCTGTACCTTCAGCCAAGCCAGTGTTTCATCTGCGGTTGCAAATTCTTGATGTGCAGATGTTGTGATTGCCTTGTCAGCATAAGAGAATGCCTTTTCTACCTTCTTCTGATAAGTAGCCAGCAAGCTGTCGAGATTAACTTCTACACCAGCAGCAGCAGCCTTCTTGGTCAATTCAACCTTCAACTTCTGAACGGTGCTTGCAGCATAAGCCTTTGCATCAGCATATGTTGCAACCTGGTTGCCTTCGCTATCTACGAAAACAGCACCCTTTACCCGAATGGTGTTTGCAGTACCAGCTGCCTTATTGGCTGCGGTATTTTCAATGCTGTCGCCATCAACGGCAGCAGTAAAGGTGCCCTTCTTTTCCAGCATGCTGAAATCAATGTCATCAATGATGGAAGCTGCACCCTGCTTGGTCAATTCCTTCTTGATGGCATCAATGATGTTGCTCTGTACATAGCTGGTTGCATCCACCTGTGCGGTCATCACTGCAACGCTATTCTGAATGCTTACGCTTGGGTTTCCAACGATGCACTTCTGTACTTTTTCAACATAAGCAGCGTTCTTATCCGAGAAGTCAGCAGAATCAATGATATCTGCAACATTCAGTTCAAAGCTCTTACCTTCTGAATCAATCAGTGCACCTTCTACGAGCTTTGCCCAATCGGACTCCAGCTCCTGTGGTTTAATTTCCAGTACTCTTTCCACGCTGATGGTGGTTGCGTCCGCAGCATTGGACAATACAGCGAAGCCCTGTGTCAGAGCGAGCGGTACAGTTGCTGCAACGGCAATGACTTTATTGAATACCTTCTTCATTGCACATTTCCCTCTCTTCATTCAATTTTTTTGTGACCATCCAAGCTGACGCACAGACGTGATTGCATTTGTGCAGTCTCATTTCCCCTCACTATTAAACTGCCCTGTTTCTGTTTCCATGTAGCCGGATTTCGCAGAACTGAAATAACCGGATGTTCCATGAATGCCTGGACTCACGTGATCCTTTACGGCATGGGTGCATAAACCGCCGTAAACGATTTACATAAAGTATTCTAACACATTCTGTCGGGAATGTCAAGCCTCTGCCTTTATTTTTTTTAAAATTATTAGGTGGAAATTCCGCCCGTATTTGTAGCTTTTACACAATTTTCCACCGTTTTCAACAGCTTTCAACAGGCTTTCAACTGAAGTTTTGTGTGCACCTTGTGAAAGTCGTGTTTTCAGAAACGGCTGTTTCCGTCATTTTTCACAAAAAACACAAACAGCCTGCAAAAAGACTTTGCAGGCCGCCTGTGTTGGAAAAATAATAAGGAGAATGTATGAAGAAAGCATTTCTAAATTTCCGGTCAGATGTCCAACTTTTAGCATTGACGGGAAACATTTCACTGTCCGTGACGCTTCATCAGGATTGCTTCTTCTGCTGTACCTCCTGGAGGACAACAGAAACTTTTTGTTCCTGTCCGTTGCGGACAATGGTCAGGGTGACCGTGTCACCAGCATTATATTCATTCTTATAGTTATTCAGTTCTTCTGTGGTTTCAATCTTGTTATCATTGATGGCAGTAATGACATCGCCGACCTGTAAACCAGCTTCTGCTGCTGCACCTCCATCGGTTACACTGATAACATATGCACCGATTGGCAAGTTATATGCCTGAGAAACGGCTTCGGAAACATCCTGACAGCTGATGCCAAGTTGCGGTCTGCCGGTAACATAACCATAGTTAATCAAATCGTCTACAATTTCCCGTGCTTCTGTCATCGGGATTGCAAAGCCGATACCTTCAATGGTTGCACCGCTGGAAGAAACGCTAGAGGACATCTTCGCAGAGTTGATGCCGACAACCTGACCAGAACTGTTAATCAATGGACCGCCAGAGTTACCATTATTAATAGCGGTATCGGTTTGAATCAGCGTCATGGTCTTGTCGTTGATGGTAACTTTCCGGTTCAGTGCGGAAATAATCCCGCAAGTAACCGTGTTCTGAAGTTCCAGACCCAACGGGTTACCGATTGCAACAACTGCATCGCCAACCTGACACTGGTCGCTGTCACCAAATTCCGCAGCAGTCAAACCAGTCTGATCTACCTTTAAAACAGCAAGGTCGGTTTCAATATCATATGCAACGACCTTTGCATCATAAGTGGTTTCTTCATCGGACATCCGGATTTCTACGGCAGTTGCTTCGCCGCAGCCATATTCCGAATCATAGATAACATGGGCGTTTGTGACAATGTAGCCATCTTCCCGCATGATGATGCCGGTTCCGACACCGGTCATTGAACCGGAATTATCACCATTTCCGCTGTTGCCATTTCCGAACATTCCAAAACCATAATTATAACTATTGTAGTTGTTCGGCATCTTAAAAGTTGCCTGAACACCGACAACCGATGGTGCTACTTTCTTAACGATGTCGCTGATGGACATTGCATTTGTACCAGATGCCAATTCAATCCAGCTCTTTGCAGCATCACCCTTTACGGTTGTGCTCTGTGCTTTACTGCTGCTATCCTGTGCTGTGGTATTGGCTGTGGTATCGGTGGAATCCGAAGCAGAAGTACTGCTTTCTGCTGCTACCAGCTTGTTAGAATTATGAACGCCGTTATAAATGCCAATCGAACCAACGGAGACAATTGCCATCGCTGCAACAAATGCAACCGCTTTCATCCAGAAGTGATTCTTTTTCTTCGGCGGTTTGCCGCTGCCGGATGCCTGCACCGGAGCGTTCGGATTGGAATAATAATTGACGTAGCTATAACCCTGCTGCTGCGACTGTGTATCAGAGGAAGTATTTCCAGTATAGCCAGTGGTTGGGTTGGTACTACTATTAGTAGTATAACCATAACCATTCGGTGTGGTGCTGCCCATTGCAGCAGATGTGCTGTAAGGATTCTGATTGTTTACAGTAGATTCCGGCTGATTCGACGCAGAAGCTGCTGTGTTGTTCGATTCGTTTTTCATCATGTCCTGTTCCCGTTCATACATAAGAATCTTCCTTTCTATTGAAAACCGCTGCTGTTCTGCATCGGTCTATCTTGTTCTTTGCTCTATGTTTAATATTATACGCTGGAATGTGATAAATTTATGATAGTAGATGGAAAACATCGTTAAACACAGATGGATTCTGTTTTTCACATTTTTTCACAAAAAAACCGCTCGATTCTACGGTACTTTTCCGCAAAATCGAACGGTTTTCGTTCTAATTCCGATAATTCCTTAGCTGAAAGACGGTGTCTGTCCGGAAGCCTGCTTTGCATAATAAATCAAAATGCCAACGGCATCGGAAACATCCAACATGCCATCTTCATTGACATCCGCACTCTTTTTCTGTGCAGGATTAAACTGTGCTTCATTGCCTGCTGCAATCCGTGCATATTCCGTCAGAACAGCAACTGCATCGGAAACATCAATCTTTTCATCGCCATCAATATCACCATCAATATTTGCAACACTCGGGAAATAGCCGCTTTCAATCAGCAAGTTTGCAATTGCTGCATGACCGGTTGCGGTCGGGTGCACATCTGCATTTGCAATATTGACATTTGTCCATGCATGATGCAGGAACGCACTATAAACATCTGCCAGATAAATCTCTCCATTCTGTGCATGGGTCTGTAAATTCTGGTTCAAACCAACTGGAATATACGTTCCACCGTTAGCACTTCCATTCAAATACTGATACATTTGCCCATTCGAAAATGCACTCAACATAGAAAGTGCGTTGGCAGACAATCCTGTATCATCCTGATCAACACTCAACGGGTCATAAACTGTCTGAAATATCAGCTTTGCATGATCGTTTGTGCTCTTCAGCTGCAAAATAATGTTGTCAATGTTGGTATTTGCATTGGCAACCGCAGTCGGCATAGTGGCTCTCAAATACTTCTGGAATGCGATCTGATTGTCCTTGATGGCATTCGCCAGATCATAAACGTTGTCATAATCGTCTACTTTCACCACATCATTATTCAGAACCGGCTGCAAAATATCGTTTGCACCGATGGTGACTACAATGATATCAGCCCCAGCAACTGCACTCTGCATGGTGCTATCCCCCTGCAACGACTGGAGCAGTTCCGAAGAAGTTGTGCCATCCTTTGCAAGATTGGTGACTTTCTGATTCATATGATGTTCCAGAACGGAAACATAGGACTTGCTGGAATCCTCCAGCCCATAACCGGTGCTGATACTGTCACCCAATACAACAACGTTGTAAGGAGCGTCAACAATATCTTCCGCAGAAACGGTCTGCATCGGCATGGTCATTGCTGCGATGGTCAACATGGCAGCAGCGGCGATGGCTTTTCCTGTTTTTCTATTTTTCATGAACTTTCATCCTTTCTAATATGTCGGTTGGTTGTACTTGCATTATAACATATGCAGCAAAGGCTGTCAAGAGAAACTTATTTTGGAAAGCAGTCATTTTTTGTGGAGAAATCAAAAAATGTTTTTCTGTATTGGTTGCAAGGAACGAGCCACAGGCAACTGCGGTCGAGCTGGCTCAGCTCGGCGAGGGTGATTCCCCACAGTGTGGGGAAATGTCCCGAAAGGACAAAGGGGCAGGGCATCCTTTAAACAGGGGGCAGCTGCCCCCTGCATAGAAACGTGAGTAATAAATTGCAACAAAAATCTAAGAGAAAATCAAAAGAATCGCAATTGCCTTTAAAATTAAGGGGTTGTAATGAGGGACAAGGTTTCCGGGGCAATTGCGATTCCCAGGCAAGCTGGGGATGTGCCCCAGCCTTGCCGAACCG
>ERZ772886.584-NODE-584-length-36477-cov-4.707237_pt1 | contig 36477 bp, 40 predicted proteins | sample MGYA00512128_ERZ772886 | MGnify/ENA primary metagenome ERZ772886 (study PRJEB29015, sample SAMEA2737698) | human gut metagenome | biome: human gut; feature: human-associated habitat; material: faeces | place: China | collected 2012 ... | reverse complement strand
GATATCGGAGTGGGACATGTGCGCTATTCAACAGCAGTGCCCGACAACTCATTTATGAACAGAAGTTTGTGAGTGAAATAGCCAAAGAACAGGGAAAAACATTTGAAGCATGTTACAGAGATATTATGCCTGTTGTAAATTTTTTGCGCCAGGCAATCAGTATAGTTGGACAGAAAATAGAATATAATAAGAACATCACTTTTGATCCGGATTTTTCTGATTCTTCCAGTATGCTTTTTTCAGAGCCTCCTAAAAAATATCTCGATATCGTTCGGATTATTGCACAGGCCGAGCAAAAAAATCTTATCGACCGTAAACAGAATTTTATCGATTACGAAGAATTGTTGTCGGTCGGAATAATCGCTGTGCAAGTTTTAACAGGAAAAAAAACTGCCGAAGAATTGGAAAAATATAGCAGTGTATACCTTGCAAGTTCGATTCATTGGGCCATCCAGAATGAATTGAAAATGCGATACAAATGGTATACTCCTGTCCGGTTCGGCAAGCTGATGAGTACTGAAAATGAGCAGGATTCGTTGCTCTCTCAATATATGACTGTCGTCTGGCTCCAAACTGCCGGAGCTCTGTATAACAGAAAAGATTCTATCGATAACCGTTCACTCAGAGCGGAGATAGAACAAGTGGGGAGTGCCATTCTTAAAGAAATAAGCCGGCTTCCTGCCGATCAGCGTCAGTGGGTCACAGCCCTTTTTATTCATCAGAAAGAACTTGGAGAAATTGTTGAAGCGTATGGCATCCGGGTGGAAGATTGTTTGAGAAGCCTTTCACCGTTTTGGAAAAAAATAAAAGAAATAGGGAGAAAGAAATACCGATAGCCTGAATCAGTCACTTTCGGATATTTTTAGCTACCTTATAAAAAAAATTCAAAAAAAAATTAGAGAGGTAGATGGGAGGTGTAAGTACCACTCCTATAAATACCAAAAAAAAAATTCAAAAAAATTAGAGAGGTAGATGGGGAGGTGTAAGTACCACTCCTATAAATACAAAAAAAAATTCAAAAAAAAAATTAGAGAGGTAGATGGGGGAGGGGGTCAAAATCTACCCTATACTAATTGGAAAAGTGTGGAAAAGGCAGTAAAAAAAAATAGAAAATTATTTTTCCTATAAATTTTTCATTTATATACTTGCATATATCAAAACTTTTGCTTACCTTTGCATCCTAGTAGAGGTTAATGACGGATTAACCTTTCACCCATGAGGTTAAAAAGTAATGGGTCAGAAGTTGGGTTAGTACTCTCACACTTACATAGAGAGGAGGTTGTCCCCAATACTACTAAAATTGCTACTATATAAGTTAGATTGCATGAGCATATCCGCCTGAGAAAATGCACAGGGAATCATGCTATAGGGGTATAATCAAGAACGGGTCTAATGAAGTTAGTAGTTAAAAGGAGATTAGGAATAACTCTTATGAAGCCATAACAAAGCTTCAGGGATATTACTATATACAAGAATGAAGAAGATAAGTAATTACATTAAGGATTCTATTAAATGGTTATGGCAGTTTCCACAGAATATGCTTGCTATATGTATAGAGGGTATATTGTGCCAAGCTGCATATAGAGAAGGTAAGGTAGATGGTAATACTATTATAGTGAATATTACTCTACCTTCAGCTATGTCATTAGGAGATTATCTCTTTGTGAATCCTATGTCATCACAAAAGTCTATTCAACATGAATGTGGTCATAGTAAGCAATCTGATATATTAGGTCCACTATATTTGATAGTGATAGGAATCCCATCATTACTACATAACATAGTGCATTATCTATGTAGCAAGATAGGAATTAAATGGAACTACTACAGTTTTTATACTGAATCTTGGGCTAACAAGTTAGTAGGAATTACTTAAAGAATATAGATTAGACCTAAAGCCAAAGCCTAACTTTACTCCTTCATGACAAGAAAATGATGCTTGAATTAAAAATAATTGGGAAAAAGTTTGGTGGTTTCAAATATTTTGCTTACCTTTGCAGAGCAATTGAGAAAGAGAGATTGGTTTTAGGAAATTTCCATTATTAGGAATGTTACTTTAACCAGTTGTTTAGAGTAACATTCCTTTTTTATTGCCCCATAGTATAGTTGGTTATTACACGGGATTTTGGCTCCTGTAACATAAGTTCGAGTCTTATTGGGGTAACAATAGTAAAGGTAAATGCCCTCTTAGTATAATGGATAATGCAAGGGTCTTCTAAGCCTTTAATGGGGGTTCGATTCCCTCAGGGGGTACTAAATGTTGGGTTAGACGAAGTGGTTAAGTCACCACACTTTCAATGTGGAGATTATGGGTTCGAGTCCCATACCCAATACAAATAAATGGAGCTATCTACTAATGGTTAGGTAACTGCCCTCTCAAGGCAGAAATTTGGGTTCAATTCCCAATAGCTCTACAACTTAGGGTGTGTAGCATAGTGGTTAATGTGCCTGACTGTCAATCAGGAGATTGGGGTTCAATTCCCCCACATCCTGCTAATCCACTTTTAATCTACTAAAGTCCTATCCTACAGAGGTAGGTAGGCAAATGGAGAGGTAACTCAGTGGGACTGGGAACTGTCTTGAAAACAGATTGAGCAGTAAAATGCTTGGGGGTCGGGACCTCATCTCTCCGCAATAATAGGTGTTCTTTGACATATTGGTGAAGGAAAATGGAGAGTAAACCTAAGAGGTCTTAGGGACTGTCTGCTAAACAGATTGTAGCAGTAATGGTATGTGTTTCAAGTACACTGCTCTCCGCAATATATAGTAGTAGCCTAATTGGTGGGGCACTGCATTTGGGATGCAGAGGATGCAGGTTCGAGTCCTGTCTACTATACTAATGGGGTTTGTGGTGTAATTGGCTAACACACCTCCCTTGCAAGGAGGAGTTCAGGGTTCAAGTCCCTCATTCTCCACACTATGTTTTCATGTTTTCATAATGTTGAGCTTTTGCTTGAACCCTCTTTTGGGCAGTTAGAGGTTAAAGAAACTGCCCTATCAATGCTCCTTAGTTCAGTGGTTTAGAACAGCTCTCTTACAAAGAGAAGGTCATTAGTTCGATTCTAATAGGAGCAACATAATGGGGATGGAGCTTATATGGTACAAGCTACTGACTGTTAATCAGAAGAGAGTAGGTTCGAGTCCTATCTTCCCCGCAAAAACTTTTGCAAGGAGTTTAGTCAAGTAGCTTGCAATACTTGATGCCATCATTTCTGAAAGTTCTCTGAGTGCAATAAGGAGAAGTAATCAATGATTTGATGTTTTAGCAGGTTAGAGAAGTAGTTATCTCACTCCACGCATGAGGGAGAAATCAGTGGTGCAAATCCACTACCTGCAACTAAGTAATTGGGAAGTAGCTCAATTGGTAGAGCACTGGTCTCCAAAACCAGCAGTTGTGGGTTCAATTCCTGCCTTCTCAGCATATTGGGATGTATCTCCTCTGTCTGATAAGCAGTTGAAAGAGTAGTTGGTTACAGGTGAGTTCAATTCTCACCATCCCAACATTGGTCAAGAAGAGTAATAGTTGATGTGCTTCAATGGTAGAAGGCTGCTCTCATAAGGCAGTAGTTGAAAGTTTGAGTCTTTCCATCAGCACTGTGTTAGTAGCTCAGTCAGGTAGAGCAGAGGATTGTGGCTCCTTATGGCATGGGTTCAAATCCCACCTCCAAGTCTATGTGTTATGTAGATAAACTTATAAAGAATAATACAGGAGTTTCTTCAAAGAACTTCTTCTTAGTGGCAGTTACCTTAATAGGTTTAATCCTACTATTAGTTCCTGCTGTACTTCTTATAATAGAAGTGTGTTATAACCATACTATACAGACAGACCTTAATGGTCTTGCTGCTTATATAGGTGCTGTTGCTGGAGTATTTGCATCAGCAGGTATTACTAAAGCATGGTCTGAAAAGTATGAAAAGAAATAATGCTCCTATAGCTGAATTGGTTAAAGCACCTGTCTCTTAAACAGGGGACTCAAGGTTCAACTCCTTATGGGGGAACATAACATATTATTAACTCCAAATTTTTATTGTTATGAAAAAGGTTATTTCATTAATTAAGAGGGGTGTTAAAGCATACTTTAGACAAGCTGCTAAGGCTTATGCTTGGACACCTACAGGAACTATTCCAGTTGGAATATAGTTCCTTTGATGTTGGAGTGAGTAATAAATATTATATGGGGTAGCTTTAATGTGGTGAATTAGTGTGGACTGTAAATCCACTGCCTCAGACTATTTAAGGTTCAATTCCTTTCTGCCCCACTTCAATAGAAATCTTTGTCCTTGACTTATGGAAGGTGATGTGGGTAGAGACACAAATAAGTCATTATGGGTACTGGGCAGGTATGGTTACATTGCGGAGGACTGAAAATCCTTAGAACAAAGTTCGATTCTTTGAGTACCCACTAGATACTCCTGTGGTGGAATTGGAATACACACTGACCTCAAAAGTCGGGGCTTGAAATAAAGATTAAGAGTTCGACTCTCTTCAGGAGTACTAATGCCCTCTTGGTGGAATTTGGTAGACACATCTGCCTTAGAAGCAGACATGAAGTAATAGTAGTGTAAGAGTTCGAGTCTCTTAGAGGGTACTAAAAAATAATTTGAAAATAATTGGGAAAATATTTGGTTAATTGAAATAGTTTGCTTAACTTTGCACCATCAAAATAAGAGAATATGTTTGAAGAAGATAGCCTATTTACTCCAATGGAATCAAGCAGAAGTACAGAAGTATCTGGTTCTCAGTTCTTTATCAACTTCTTAAATCAGCTTGAAGGTTGGAAGACTAAGTGTAAGAATCTGCATTGGGCAGCACCTAAGAAGAATATCCATGTATATCTTGATGAGTTCCTTGATATATTGTCAGATTATCAGGATGGGCTTGCAGAAGGATATATGGGAATACTTGGCAAGATGCAACCTAATGTAATCAAAGGAACTTCAAGTGATGCACTGAATGCTTTTGACTTTATAAGTGAAGTTAAGTCTGCTACTATTGCATTCTATGATAAGATTCCTCAAGAGACCATATATAAAGGTATAACATCTGAATGTGAAACCTTTATTCAGAATATCAATAAGTATGACTACTTATTCCACTTATGTGATATAAGACCTTACTAATGACAAAACTGAGAAGTAGAGAAGTATATGAAGAGGCTATAAGAAACAGTCTTAGTATAGCACAGGTATGTAGATACCTGCATATAAAGCCTGTAGGAGGGAATTACAGAACTATACATCAAGCAATTGATTTATACAATATAGATACTTCCCACTTTACAGGTCAGGGATGGAACTCTGGTGAAAGATATTCTCCAGTAGTTAAGAAATTCCCTCTTAGTAGGATTCTTGTAAATCCTTCAAGATATAACTCAAACAATCTAAAGAGAAGATTGCTTTCAGAAAATATAAAAGAATATAGATGTGAGAGATGTGGGTTGTCTGAATGGCAAGGGCAAAAGATACCTTTAGAGCTGCATCACAAAGATGGTAATAATAGTAATAATGAAATAGGTAATTTACAGCTCTTATGTCCTAATTGTCATGCTCTGACAGACAATTACAGAGGGAAAAATAAAATGGTCTAATGGTGGAACTGGAATACACAAGGGACTTAAAATCCCTCGCCCTTTAGGGATTGAGGGTTCAAATCCCTCTTAGACTACAATGCCTCCTTAGTGTTAATGGTTTAGCAAGCCTGTCTTGTAAACAGGAAGAGAGGGTTCAAATCCTTCAGGAGGCTCTATAATGTAGGTATGGTGTTAGTGGCTAGCACATGACATTGCCAATGTCAAGGGGTCAGTTCAAGTCTGATTATCTACTCAAATGCAGGTATAGTATAAAGGTTAGTATGTAACACTTCCAATGTTAATGTGTGGGTTCGATTCCCACTATCTGCTCAAATATACATCGTGGGGTGATAGCAATGGTAGCTAACAAGGCTCATAACCTTGAGGTTGAGAGTTCGAGTCTCTCCCCCGCAACTAATTTAGGTAATATGGAAGAGATAGAAAAGGCAAAGATGACAAGAACCAAAAAGACCAATGGTTCAGAGGTCCATCAAGTTATGACTGCATTAACTGATACTACAATCAGAGGTATTGTAAGGTCAGCCAATGAGGAAGGAATTAAGAGAGAGGATATAGTTTCTCTACTTAAAGAAAATGGTCAGTTTGTATTAATCTACTTTAAATAAAACATTATGGAAATGGAAGAGCAGAAGACAATAGAAAGACCCTTGATGAGTGAAGAGGAGTTCAAGGATTACATAAAGAAGAATAGAGTAGATATTGTAGGAGATTTCTATGAAAGAGGTATTCTTCACCTGAGAACCTATGAAGCAGTAAGCAGGTTTAAGTCTGCAAGGAGAGCAATCAGAAGAAGTCATATATCTCTTGATGGATTTATTTATCCTAAGAGACCTTTTAACAATGCTAAGCATGGTAAGAATAGTCTGAATGACAGAAAGAAGATGATTTATGAGCAACTTAAACACAGAAAATCAGCCTAATGATTACAATGAAGTGCCAGTATTATACTGCAAGCATTGTCTATCATTGAATATTAGGAACATTCCGAGAATGGAGGATTCAGATTACTGTGATGAGTGTGGCTCCACTGATATAGGAGAATGTTCAATAGAGGAATGGGAGACCCTCTACAAGAATAGATATGGACACAGATACCTTGAAGAGTATTAACAATTTAATTATAAAGTAAAATGGAAGAGCAAAAGGGAAAGGTTGTAGAGATGCAACCAACAACAAAGGAAACAGAGAGACCTGAAAAGATGTCTTATGAGCAGTTAGAGAACATAGCTCATCAGCTTAGTGAGCAGGCTAAGCAGTTGTATATGAAGTTACAGGCTGCTAATATGGGTAATATGTTCAAGAGACTTGACTACTTGTTTAAGGTAGTAGAGAATGGACATATGTTCAAGCAGGACTTCCTTGAAAAGTGTATTGCTGAGATTGAGGAAATTATGACAGTTCCTGAAGAGACTGAGGAAGATAACAAGGAAGAGGAAACACCAGATATTAAAACTGAAGAGTAAATTACAAGATGAAGAAGGCTAACAATATAGTTAGAATCCCCACTTCATTAAATGGTAAATTCTTTAGATATTGGTTTGAATTTTTAGAGCCTTTTCATAAGCTAACTGATAGAGAGATTGATGTAATTACATCCTTTGTTAAGCAGAGATATGAACTCAGTAAAGTTATCAAGGACAATGAGATACTTGATAAGGTTACAATGAGTGAAGATACAAAGAAGAAAGTAAGGGAAGAGTGTAATATCACTCTCCCACACTTTCAAGTAATTATGGGCAAGCTAAGGAAGAATAAGGTTATCATTGATGGCAAGATTAATCCAAGGTTTATTCCTAACATTGATGAGGAGACTGGCACTTTCCAACTATTGTTACTTTTTGAATTGAAATGAATTATCCTGATATAATTGGTAAGGTTTCTGAAGAGTTGAATTTACCTAAAGAAGTGGTAGATAAAACATATAAGGCATTTTGGTTATTTATTAACCAATCCATACAGTCCTTGCCATTAAAGGAGAATCTTAATGAAGAGGATTTTGCTAAGTTAAGAACAAATTTCAACATTCCATCACTGGGTAAATTGACTTGCACTTATGATAGGATGTTAGGTATGAAAAAGAGACTCAAGTTTATAAAACAGATAAGGGAGAAGAAATGAAGAAATTGTTTATTAGTCAGCCCATGAAGGGCAAGACAAATGAAGAAATAGAAGCAGAAAGAGCCAAAGCAGTGGAAGAGGCTAAGGCAGTACTCAATGATGATGTGGAAGTAATTGATAGCTTCTTCAAAGATGCACCAGTAGATGCAAGACCTCTATGGTTCTTGGGTAAATCAATTGAGCTATTATCTGTGGCAGATGCTGCATATTTTGCTAAAGACTGGGACAAATATAGAGGTTGTAAGATTGAGCACTCTTGTGCTGTAGAATATGGTATAAAAGTCATTGAGTATGTTGAAGGTTAAGAAGATAAAGCCAATGTTCACTGCACTTATCACTACAATGGATAAGTATGAGCATGATATGATGGTAGGAGCTGGTCTTATTGATGTGACTAAGAGAGAAGGCAGCTTGAAGGAATATCAGAGAGTACTTGCAGTGGGTAGCTCTGTTAGAGACATTAAAGTTGGTGACTTGGTATGGGTTAATCCTACAAGATTTGGCGTAAAGAAACACAGAGAAGGTTCTCTAAAGGATGGAGTAATCACTGATAACCCTATCATAACTTACAACTTTGATGTTGTTGAGATGGATGGAAAACAGTGCCTATTACTACAGGATAGGGATATTGACTTCATTATTGAAGAGTATGAGGAAGTTCCTGACCCAACTCCTTCACCTATTATTCAACCAGAGAAGAAGAAACTAATTGTATAACTCAAAAGAGTGTATCAGGAAAACCAATCTTGATACACTCTTTTTTTTTTTCTTAGATTATGATAAAATTGTTCAAATATGAAGGTTACAAAGTAGTAATATCTGAGGAAGCTTTTGCTCTTAAACCTTTCAGACAAATATGGCAAAGAGATAAGACTGTTAATAAGGATAAGGCTATAATGGAACTTGGCTTTATATACTTCTTTTGTGACCCAAGAAGTGACTATCAGTACCTTGTAGATGACAAGGAAAGAATGGAAGCTATTAAAGAGGGAGAGGGATTACCTCCTAAATGGGAACCAGATAGAATAGTAACAGAGGCAATGGAATTTTATAAGTCCTTTAAGCCAATCTCAGCTTTACTCCTTGAAGACACGAGGTTTATGGTTGATAAATATAGAAAAAGACTGAAAGCCCAAGAGTTTGATGAACTTGAAATTAAGGATTTGAAAGAAGCAGGTGCCCTCATTAAGCAAATACCTTCTCTTGTGAAAGACCTCAATGAGGCTGAAAAGGCGCTTAACTCTGAAATGAGAGAGTCAGGCAGAATGAGAGGACAGGGAGAAAAGACTATATTTGAGGATGACTTAGCACTATAATTATGAAAGCAGAAGATATAATAGAAGGTCTCAATAAACATATTGAGATAAGGAGAGGTGAAAGGGGAATTGAGAATGTAGGACATATTGTATTACAGAGGGAGATAATACCTCATTCCTCATTTAAGGTCTATAAGATTTATAAGTACACTCTGTGGTTTACTAAGAGAGGTAAGTCCTATGAAGTAATGAAGATACAACATATTGCCAGGGTTCCTGGTGGTCAAGAAGAGAGTATATTAAGGAAGATGGATATTATGTTGAGTACATCAATATTCAATTGGATAGGCTCTTATTTTTATGAAGCAGTTATAAAGGGAGAATATAATGGAGTTTCAGAAGATACCAATGAATGAATATCAGACTGAGCTGACTGAGGAATTGGTCAATAGCCTTCCTCAGGAGGTTCAGGACCAGTTATTTGATATTATAAATAATGTAGAGTTTGTCAAGAGATTGATAAGTCCTACAAGAGAACATGCCAAGGATAGACCAAGAGATGATAGAGGTAGAATCATTGTGGACTTGGCTAATCCTCATATATTGGAGGATATGGACTATTTCAGACCATCTGCTATACATTATGAGAAGTATGGTACATTTACTAACCTCAGACCTAATGCCAATCCTAATAGTGAGTATGGCAAATGGGTAAGAGAGGAAAGGAGAAGAATCTGGGATGGTTATGTGAGGGAAAGTGATGGAGAATGGGTTACAGGCTATATGTATTGGTTCCTTAACTATTCTCCTATGATGCTCTCTAAGATTAGAGAGTATAAGGATAAGAATGGTAAAAAGAGAAAGTCTAAAAGAGCTGATAGAATAGAAGCACTTCCTGAATGTTGGGAAGGAATCTATTGGAGATTCCATTGCTTAGACCAAGCATCAAATGGTGGCTTGTATAATAACTTTGGGGGAGGTCAGCACATGGCTGAGCTTGCTTCCAGAGGTAAAGGTAAGTCATATAGTCTTGCATCCATACTTAACCACATCTTTGTAGTAGGTGAAAATGAAGAGGCACATGAAAAGGTAAAGGGTATAGTAACTGCTTATCAGAAGGAGTACCTTACTAAGGATGGTGTTCTTAATAAGTTTGTGGATATGGCTAATTTCTGTGCAACCAATACCCAGTTCCCAAGAAAGAGATTAAAGAACTCTTTGCAGGAAATGACTTGGATAATGGGATATAAGGATGTAGACCTTGATATTGAAAGAGGTACTCAAAATACAGTACTTGGAGTATCATCTAAGGATGATGAGTCTAAGTTGAGAGGTAAGAGAGCTGCTAAGATTCTTATTGAGGAGTTTGGTACATTCCCAAGACTTGTAGACTTGTATAATGTATTGTTGCCTTCAGTACAAGAAGGTGATATTGTCTTTGGTCAAATCTATATGTTAGGTACTGCTGGTGATAATGAGTCAGACTTTGCTGGTGCTCAAGAAATTATGTATAACCCAAAAGGTTATAATATGTATGCCTTACCTAATGTATTTGATAAGTATAACCAAGGTAAACCTTACTTTGTATTCTTCTTTCCTGGCTATGTAAATAGAAAGGGATGCTATAATGAGAATGGTGTATCTGATGTGATTAAGGCTCTTATTGAGATTCTTATGAATAGGTACAGAGTAAAGTACAATTCTACTGACCCTAATACTATCATTAAGACCATTGCTGAGGTTCCTATTACTCCTGCTGAGGCTATTGTTAAGACAGGTGTAAATATGTTCCCTGTAGCTGACTTAACTGAAAGAGTAGGTCAATTAGATGCCAACCCTACAGAGTATGATGATGTATATGTAGGTGATTTGGTATTTAATAAAGATGGTCAAGTAGAGTACAAACCTACCTCTGCCATACCTATTAGGGACTTTCCTCATAAGGATAATAAGATAGAGGGTGCTATTGAGATATACCAAATGCCTGAGATTGATAAGAATACAGGTAAGCCATATAATGACAGGTATATATTAGGTGCTGACCCTTATGATGATGATGAGTCAAATACTATGTCTTTAGGTTCTATATTTGTATTAGACCTATGGACAGATAGGATAGTGGCTGAATACACTGGAAGACCATCTTTTGCTGATGATTACTATGAGATTTGTAGAAAACTTTGTCTATTCTACAATGGTAGGTTGAATTATGAGTATAATAAGAAAGGTCTATTCTCTCACTTCTCGACAAGAAATAGTCTTTATCTCCTTACAGATGTTCTTGATTTCTTAAAGGAAAAGCAGATGATGAAGGATGGCTATGGTAACAAGTCAAAAGGTACTAATGCCTCTCCTGCCATTAATGCCTATGCAAGGAGTAGATTGAGAAGCTGGCTATTGGCTCCAGTTCCTATTATGCAGACTATTGATGGAGAAGAGAAAGAAGTGATGGTTCCAAGGTTATTTACTGTAAGGAACAGGGCACTGCTAAAAGAGCTTATTAATTACAACTCTGAAGGTAACTTCGATAGAATATCTGCTATGGGCATGTTAATGCTTTTAAGAGAGGATAGGATGATAAGATACCAAGGAGATGTCAGTAAGGAGAAGCAGGAGAGAGCCAATAATAATTATGATGGTAATGACCCATTCTTCAAGAGAAACTATGACTTTAGGTTCAGGCAGTAAATTTAGTAAAAATGAAGGCTAATGGTTAATAAATTACTTATATACTTGCATAGGTCAAGGATTTTACTTACCTTTGCACAGTAATTAAATTGAAGTATATGGGATATGAAATGATAAACTTGCCTCCACAGCAACTTCCCTTCAGTAAGAAAAATAAAGCTTGGAGGAAGAAGCACTTGGATTGGGCAGACAGTAAGACCTTCTTCAATTATAGCTTAGTTAGAAAATCTGTAATACATAAGAAAATTAACTATGACTTGCTCAATGGTAAACTCCACATGAGTGACCTTGAGATGATACTGAATCCTGAAAAGCTACAGGCAGGTTTCATACCTGATGGGATTCAACACTATCCTATTATGAATAGTAAGTTGAATGTGCTTAGAGGTGAGGAAAGTAAGAGAGTCTTTGACTTCAAAGTAGTAGTTACTAATCCTAATGCTATTACAGAGATAGAGAATAACAAGAAGCAAGAATTACTACAGAAGCTACAAGAGTGGGTATCTAATACTTCTCAGTCAGAAGAGGAGGCTAATCAGGAGCTTGAAAAGATAAATGACTATTACAGCTATGAGTGGCAGGACATGAGAGAAATAAGGGCAAATGCCCTATTAAACCATTATGTAAAGGAATTAAATACCCCTCTAATGTTCAACCAAGGCTTCATGGATGCAATGGCAGTTGGTGAAGAGATTTACCAATGTGATATTGTAGGAGGTGAACCTACTATTGAGAGATTAAATCCACTCAAGGTAAGAATCTTTAAGTCAGGATATAGCAATAAGATTGAGGATGCAGATATGATAATCCTTGAAGATTATTGGAGTCCAGGCAAAGTCATTGATACCTATTATGATGTATTGACAAAGAAAGACATGGAGTACATAGAGAAGATGCCTGACCATGTAGGTCAAGCTGCTACAGACTCTATGGATAACATAGATGAGAGATATGGCTTTGTCAATAACAACATGATAGGAGATGAAATAAGTACAGAGGGATTCTTTTGGGACCCATTAGGAGGATATGATGGAGTTAATAACTCACTTCTTCCTTATGATGTTGCAGGAAACTTGAGAGTACTTAGAGTATATTGGAAGTCAAGGAGAAAGATTAAGAAGGTAAGAAGTTATGACCCTCAAACAGGTGAAGAAGTATTTAACTTCTACCCAGAGACTTATGTAATAGATAAGGATGCTGGAGAAGAGGAACAGGTATTCTACATCAATGAAGCATGGGAAGGAACTAAGATTGGTACAGACATTTATGTCAATATGAGACCAAGAGTAGTTCAGTACAATAGACTAAGTAACCCTTCAAGATGTCACTTTGGAATTGTTGGCTCCATTTATAACCTTAATGACAACAGACCATTCAGTTTAGTAGACATGATGAAGCCATATAACTACTTATATGATGCAATACATGATAGATTGAATAAACTGATAGCAAGAAACTGGGGTTCATTAGTTAGACTTGACTTTGCCAAAAAGCCTAAAGGATGGGATGTAGAGAAGTGGTTATACTATGCGAAGACAATGGGTCTTGCAGTAGAAGACAGCTTCAATGAGGGTAATGTAGGTGCAGCTACAGGTAAACTTGCAGGTGCATTAAACAATGCTTCCACTGGTGTAATTACAGCTTCTGATGGTAATCAGATACAGCAATACATTAATCTTCTTGAATTTATCAAGATGGAAATGGCAGAAGTTGCTGGTATTACCAAACAGAGAGAAGGTCAAGTAAGTAATAGAGAGACAGTAGGTGGAGTAGAGAGGAGTATGATGCAGTCTTCTCACATTACAGAGTGGCTATTTGTAGTACATGAGGATGTCAAGAAGAGGGCATTAGAGTGCTTGCTTGAAACAGCTAAGATAGCATTAAGAGGCAGAAGCAAGAAATTCCAATATATCTTGTCTGATAATTCAGTGAGAGTTATGGAGATAGATGGTGATGAATTTGCGGAAGCTGATTATGGTCTTGTAGTGGATAGTAGCAATGGTGTTCAAGAATTAAACTCAAAACTTGATACTTTAGCTCAGGCAGCATTGCAGAACCAGACTCTATCATTCTCAACTATTATGAAGCTATTCAGTTCATCTTCACTTGCCGAGAAGCAAAGACTTGTTGAAAAGGATGAAAGAAGTATCCAAGAGAGACAAGCCCAAGCACAGCAACAACAGCTGCAAGTACAGCAGCAAGAGATAGAACAGAAGACTCAGATGGAGCAGGCTAAGATGCAACAGGAAGATGCTCTTAACCAAAGAGATAATGAGACAAAGATTCTTATTGCCCAGATGCAAGCCTATAGCAAGAATAGTGAAGATGATGGCATAATAGAGCCTGAATATTCACAAGAAGCTAAGGATAAACTGATGGAATCAATAAGACAATTTGATGAGAGAATTAAGCTTGATAGGGAAAGATTAGAGTTTGATAAAGATAAGGCAAGGTCTGATGCAAAACTCAAAGAAAAGCAAATAAATAAAACAACTCAAAAATCAGACAAATGAGAAGATTTAGAGATATTATAGAAGATATTAAAGCCCCAAGTACTCAAAGCTTATGGCTTAATAATGGAGAGCTAAAAGTATATGGAGCCAAGGGATGGACTTCTCTAAATGACACTTATGAAGATAGACAGGAGCTTGAGGAGAAGGTAGACAACCTTGATAAAGAGATGGGAACTGCCAATGACAACATCACAAAGTTGCAAAATGGCAAGCTCACTTGTCTGCAACTTCAGATTGGTGATAGTGATGCAGTAAAGCAATCTAATCTCAAAGAGTTACAAGGTATTGCAGGATTCTTCTTTACAGAACTTGATTATGGATATGGTGTTGGTACTTATCAATCAAGTACAGGAGGATTTGCCCATGTAGTAACTGCCCATGGTAATGATGCTTATTATGATATTGCTGCTGATGGCTCTATAACAAAGAATGATAGTTATATCAGTCCTAATGAGCCATACACAGTCAATCTTACATCAGAGCAAGTTGATGTAGCACTTGATGATGTTACAGCAAGTAAGGTGAATAAGTGTGGCGAGATTACTATAACAGGCTCTACTGGTCCTATTACCTATACAAGAACTTCAGATTCAACATCTGCTGCCATATATTTTATAAGTGATAGGAAAGATGGGAAGGTAACATTGCTTACCTATATTGTGAGTACAAAAACTATTAGTTCTGCTGTAGTAAATCTGCCTTTGCCAGCTACTACTACACAAATAAGAGCAGTAAAGAAAGTATCAGCTATTGAAGATTTGGTAACTGACTCTGCCACTGCTGAGAGTGTAGCATATAAAGTCAATGACATATTGGCAGCATTGAGAACAGCAGGTATATTAACTTCCTAAAAAAATGAAGACTGTAAAAGATATAGTGATTAGTGTATCTGAGCCTACTGTAAACAATGTAGGATGGTTAAAACCATTATCAAATGGTGCTTTTATGCTGTTTTTTTTTGGTGATAAAGGATGGACTCCTATCTCTATAGAATCATCAGGAGAATTGAAATTCCAATACATACAAGAGGTTCCAGATATAATAATTAAAATTCAATAATAATAATATGGGAAAAATAAAGAAAATCTTAGAAAATGAATTAGTAGGAGGTACTCAAAATACTGATGTATATCCTGTTACTTCTGTCAAGGCTGTCTATGATGAGGATAATGAGAGACTTGATAACATTCTTAATAGGAGGGGAGTAGTAAATATATCTACTGATTATAATGCTGACCATATAGCAGAGATTCTAACTTTAGAACAAGCTATTGCTAAAGTGCCTTCAAAAGATAGAGTACTCGGCTTTCAAGGTAAGTTTTTATCAGAAAATGGTTGGAAAAGCTATGTATTCATTGGGGACTCTATTGCAGATTGGACTAATAAGACTAAATGGAATAATTATCTCACTGGTACTGATGTAGTGCAGGAATCTGGTGAGTCTGAAGACAAGGTGATGTCTCAGAAGGCAGTGAGTGATAAACTCAGCATAAAGAGTGCAATTTTAAACTCGCAAAAAGTATCTGTATCTTTAGGAAAAAATCTATTTAATAAAAACAATAGTAACAATATAATTGGATATTATATTGGGTATTTAGGGGGACTTGTAAAAAATAATAGTTTCATTGTAACACACCCCATTAAGGTTCCTGTTGGAAAAAGTGTCTTTTCTGCAGATGCCTATAACCAAAATGTTTATAATAACATATATAATTCTGATGGTAAGCTATTAGAAACAGTATTAGGGCAGAAATATACAAATACACATAATGAAGATGTTTATATCAGGTTTACTTTAAATGCTTTAAGCTGGAATACTATACAAGTAGAGGAGGGAACATCTGCAACATCTTATGAGGAATATACGGAAAATCGAGAAATTAAAGAACACTTAGACGATTTAAAAGCATCTTTAAATGATAAAATAGATGCAAATCTGACTGCCAATCTTTTTAATAAGCATTCAAATGATAATGTTGTTGGAGCAATAGTAAACTATAAAGGAAAAGTAGAGAAATCTTCTAATTATAGTAGTTTTTTCGCAACACATAAAATTCCTATACATAAAGGAGAAAAGCTTACAATAAATAGGTCTTATACTCAAAATGTTTATGCTGCCCTGTATGATGCTAACGATAATCCCATTGTCGTAAAAGCGACTTTTTCTTTAGAATATGTTGAAGGGGCGTCTTATGCTAGATTTACATCTGATGCTTATTATCTTTCCGAAATCAAAGTTTGGATAGATGATATTCAGCCAAAAACCCTTGAATATTCAGATAAGCTTGACTTAAAGTCAGAAATTGAGAAGAATTTTATAAAGAAATCACTTAGCAAAAATCTTTTCAACAAGAATAGTTCTGACAACCTCATCGGATATACTTACTATTCGAATGGAGCACTTGTCAAGCTTGATAATAATATCTTAATGCTTACTCATGAGATAGACATTGATTGCTTGCAGTACTACTGCAACAATGCTATCACAGAGAACGTTTATAGCGCAGTATTTGATAACAAACATGAATTGCTCTTTACCTTCCAATCAAAAACTTTGGATTGCAGGAATGTGCCACAAGCAAGATATGTAAGATTTGCACTTTATACATCAACCAAAGATACAACACAAGTTGAGGAGGGTACTGCATACACATCTTACGAGGATTATACAGAGTTCAAAGGGTATGGACTTGGAAGTACTAGTAATAAGCCCAAGAAAAATATATTATGGCTAGGAACATCTATCCCAAATGGTTCTTTGTCTTATAAGATTAATTATAATGGAGTGGAATTAAACAACAACTATCCACAGATAGTAGGTCATATTCTTGGCTGTAATGTTAATAATCAGGCACTAGGGTCTAGTCGTTTGAGAGTAGGAAATAAAAAAAATGTAACAGAAAATAACCCATTAGGATGGACTAAAGGTGCATGGTGGGAAGGTGATGTGATGCCTTTGATGAGCACAAGAGCGGAGAAAGAGGATATTGTCAATAACTGGAGTAAGTACTATGTAAGGTATAATTGGCAAGGAGCACCAGAAACTTTAAGTGACTATTATAAAACTCTGATATTATCATCAACTTATGAGTATAGAGTTTTGAATTTCCTCAATGGAAGCAATCCTCCAGACATTATAGTAATAGACCACGGACATAACGATGGAGTTCCTGTTGATTCAGAAGGTAATTTCGAGGAAGATATAAATAGCGCGGATAGATTTACTTTTTTTGGAGCATACAACATGCTCATAAATACTATAAGAAAGTATAACTCTAGAATAAAGATTGTGCAAATTTCCCATTTCATTTCTAAGCATAGAGGTAATGAGCCGAATTATACTAATTTGGTAAAAGGACAAAAAGCTATCGCAGACAAGAATGGAGTGATATTCTGTCCTTTGTATGATATTGACGGATGGGATGCGGAAGGTTATATCAAAACCTATGGAAAATGGGTGTACGACACTGGTTCTCATAGTTCAGAAAAGTGGGCTACATGGAAAGATAATACACTTTCAGAAGCTACAGACATATCACCTACTATGTTGCATTGTCCTGATACCGTTCATCCTCATTCAGATATGAGTGGACAATCAAACATACAGCTTGCAGAAGCATTGGCAGCTTGGTTCAGTGGAAATGTTTTTTAAAAAGACTCTGAACTCTAAGTCGCTGACTTTGGAAATGAAGAGAAGGGTGAGTCGAAAGATTCACCCTTCTTTTATGCAAGCCTGCACCATTTTCTTAGGAGCATCTTTCCATTTCCAATTCAAGATATTATATATTGTCCTTAATAAAATATTAAAATTATATTTTACTTAAAAGTAAAAATTATAAGTAAATCTTTATAAGTAAATCACTTATGTTCTTGCATAGGTTATTTATTTTTTATATATTTGCACCCTAAAAGAATGTATTTATGGTAAAGAGATATATAAGGATTGGAATAGTCATTTTGATGAGCTTGCTTGCTGTAAGTACATATACATTGTACAACAGAAACCAAGACCTTAAAGAGGAAATATCAGTATCAATGTCCAATCAAAAGGCATTCATAACTGAGAACTCCTCATTAAAAGAAGAGAACAGAGCATTCAAGTTTACTGTAGAACAACTTAACTACTATAATGATTCTATCCTACAAAAGATGAATGAGGTCAGAAAGGAGTTAAAGATAAAGGATAAGGATTTGAAGCAGATGCAATACCTTTTATCTGAGGCTACAAAGAAAGATACAATAGTATTTAGAGATACTCTGTTCAGAGAACCTACATTAGACATAGATACACTTGTAGGAGATAAGTGGTATCAAATGAAGCTTGGACTTAAATATCCAAGTACAATCACTACAGACCCTAAGTTTGTCAGTGAGAAGTATATAATGGTGGATTATAAGAAAGAGACTATAAATCCCCCAAAGAAATGTTGGTTACTCAGATTATTTCAAAAGAAGCATAAAGTAGTAGAAGTGAATGTTGTGGAGAAGAGCCCTTATATTGAGAATAAGCAACAAAGATTTATTGAAATTGTAGAATAATTATGATTGACTTAGGAATACTAATCACTGGAGGTATAGGGCTTATTACCACAATAGTCAGTGGCTGGACATCATGGTTCTTTGCAAGAAAGAAGTATGATAGTGAAGTTGATAGTAACCTCATAAGTAACATGAAAAAATCATTAGACTTTTATGAGAAGCTCTCTACTGATAATAGAGAGAGATTGGAAGAGGTGCTAAAAAGAAATACAGAATTGGAGCAGGAAGTGGAGGAACTTAGGAAACAAATATTTAACCTTATGAGTTCCATATGTACTGACCTTACCTGCCAACTGAGAAAGAGAGACTTAAATCTTTTTAATGAGCATGGAATTAGTAGTGGACAGAAAATGGAAGAAGCAGAGCTACACCATAAGTAATCTTACTATTGATGGAAAGTGGTTCTGCAATGTGCTTGAAGATGCTGATAGAGAGCTTGACAGTTCTATGAGCATAGCTAAGATTAGGGAGCTGAAGAAGCCATCAATTACAGCTATACCAAGAGGTACTTATGAGATTACCTTGGATGTAACTTCTCCTAAGTACTATACTAATAGTTTCTACAAGCAAGTATGTAATGGTAAAGTGCCAAGACTACTTAATGTAAAGGGATTTGAAGGCATACTTATTCATGCTGGCAATACTGACAAAGACTCAGCAGGATGCCTATTAGTAGGTGTCAATAAAGTTAAGGGTCAAGTAATAAACAGCAGAGAAACCTTCAAAGAGTTATACAAGCTCCTTAAAGACAAGCATGATAAAGGTGAAAAAATAACCATTAAAATCTTATAACTATGGCAAAGAAATGTGGTTGTAAAGGAAAAGGTAAAGGTAAGAAAGGTAAATAACTAAAAGTGTAAAATTATGGCAAGAGGAAAAAGAAGACCAAAGCCAATGTCACCAAAGGCTGGTATCAAGAGAACAAGGTATGGCTGTGGAGGAAAACTTAAATAAGAGTATGTACAAGTTACTTATACTAATGCTCAAATACATACCTATGTTAATATCATTAGTATATGTACTAAACACAGCTTTATCCTACTTTTATATAGACATTCCTGTATTGAGCAATCTGGCAGGAATGTCTATATTGCCTTGGATATTTATGTATTTATCTGCAACAGTATTTAGGTTTTGTTTATATCACAAGATGTTCTTACATTATATCTTGGTAACTGATATAATAAACATAATTGATTACTATGTAGGTATTCCAATTGAGGACTTAGAGCTGTTGATGATTCATGGAACTATAACAGGATTATTCCTGTTTGTAATATTGTATTTATATGTTAAGAGTCATAAGAAGCCTACTATTAAAGATAGTAGATGATATTGATGCAGGCAATTCAAATATATCTGAGGGAGAAGCCCTTGAAATAGTAGATAGTTTGAAGAGGTTTACTGACAAGGAGAAAAGATTAAGCAAGTATGCAGCTTGTGAATATTTGAATGTCAGTAGAGCAACTTTTGATAACTACGTCAGAGAATGAAAATTACCAAGAGGTAAGCATGAGATAGGTTTCAAAGAATTAAGTTGGTCTAAGAAAGAGTTGGATGAAGTTGTCAAGAAGTGTAGAAATAGCACTCTCTTGCACAGCAAGAAGCACTCTCTTGCTTAGTAATATGCCTATTGAGAACTTATAATATAATACTTAGGAGGAGAAAATGGCAGAGAAGGAGACTTTATGCCTATGGATGACTTCTATATGAGAAGGCATAATAGACCTGATGAGTTCATGGATATGTTTGATTCAAGAAGTGATGGATTCTCTGATAGATTCAATGAGTCTGGCATGAGAAGTGGTGATATGGATAGGATGATGAGATACATGAGAAACTCAATGAATGGTTCAGAGAGTGAACACTTTACTGAATCTGAAGCTAAGTATCTTGTAGCTGATATGTATCATACTGAGAATGGCAGAAAGTACAGTGGTGAGAAGTTTGATATGCACAAGGCAAAGGAGATTTGTGAGAGATATAGGGGAATACTCCCTACATCTGCTACAGTTGCTGATGTATATGTTGCAATCAACTCTCAGTACCATGACTATGCAGAACTGTTTAAGAACTGGTTTGGTGATGGTATAGAACAGAAAATAGTTGAATCTGCTATTGTATTCTGGTTTAAGGATGCAGATTGCAAAGTTGAAAACAAGGTAGTAGAATATCTTGGAGAATACTAATAAGATAAGGGTAAGAGATAATCTTACCCTTTCTTTTTGCCTATATTGCAAGTATTTTACTTATACAAGTAAAAACAATTTATTTACCATGTTGTAGATATGCAAAACTTTACGTACCTTTGCACTGTTTTAAGAACAAAAAGGTAGAAGAGTATGGAAGAAGAACTTAGCTTAGATAACATCTTAGGAGCAGAGGAGATTGAGAATCTGTTTGTAGAAGATGATGAGACACAGGATACCCCACCTGCAAATGGGGAACCTCCCAAGAAAGAGGAGGAGCCAAGTAAGGATAAAGAAGAAACTACTGAGGTTGTTGATGTAGATAACTTGTTTACTGATACACCAGAGAGCGTAGGTAGTGGAAAAGAAAATACAGAGGAAAAGGAAGATACCACTCCTAAAGGGGATGGCACTTCTCCCAAAAACTTCTACTCTTCCATTGCCAAAGCCTTGAAAGAGGAAGGTATCTTCCCAGACCTTGATGATGATGGCTTATCTAAGGTTAAAGACCCTGAAGACTTTAGAGATTTGATTGACCAACAGATAAAGGCAGGTCTTGATGAAAGACAGAAAAGAATTGATGAAGCCTTGAATGCTGGAGTCGAACCTACAGAGATTAGAAAGTATGAGAATACTATAAACTTCCTTGATTCTATTAAGGAGGAGAATATCTCTGATGAAGGTGATAAGGGAGAGAAACTTAGAAAAGACCTAATTTATCAAGACTTTATCAATAGAGGTTATAGTAAGGAAAGAGCTACAAGAGAAGTACAGAAGTCTTTCAATGCTGGTACTGATATTGATGATGCAAAAGAGGCTTTGAAAAGTAATATTGACTTCTTCAGAGATAAGTATGATGAGCTTGTTAATGATGCTAAGTCAGAAGCAGAAGAGGAAGAGAAAGAAAGAAAGGACCAGGCTGAAAAGCTTAAATCATCAATCCTTAATGACAAGGATGTATTTGGGGATTTATCAGTGGATAAATCTACAAGACAGAAGATTTATGATAATATAGCTAAGCCTGTGTATAAAGACCCAGAGACAGGAGAGTACTTTACTGCTATCCAAAAGTATGAGATGGAGAACAGGACAGACTTCCTAAAGAACATTGGGTTACTTTTCACACTAACTGATGGCTTTAAGAACCTTGATGGTTTGGTGAAAGGTAAAGTAAAGAAAGAAGTAAAGAAAGGTCTTAGAGAGCTGGAACATACTCTCAACAACACAGCAAGAACCTCAGATGGTAATCTAAAGTTTGTGAGTGGAGTTGATGAGGACCCTGAATCTTTCATAGGAAAAGGGTGGAATCTTGATGTCTAAGCCTATAGTATAGAGTAAAATAACTGATAAATTTAAGTAAAAATGGCTGGAAAATTAGGTAAGTTTCAAATGGTAGGCTTCCAACACTGGAAGGGTCTTACTAAAGAAAACCACCTTGGTTCTATCTTTCAGTTAGCTCCACAGAAGGCTACAAACCTAATGGTGCAACTGTTGGCTTATTACAGAGGAAAGACACTTGACACATTCCTAAATCAATTCCCAACAAAAGAGTTTGAGGATGATAATGAGTACTACTGGGATGTTATTGGTTCTTCAAGGAGAAACATTCCTCTTGTAGAGGCAAGAGATGAAAATGGTACTGTTGTTACAGATGCCAGTGGTATGGTTGGAGTAGGCACTGCTCCTTTCTATTTAGTATTCCCTGAAGATTGGTTTGCTGACGGTGAGTACATTGTAGGTAATCTGAATGAAATCTATCAGTTCAGAATACTTGGAGACCCAAGAATGGAGGGTACTAATGCAGTGTATAAGGTAGAGCTTGCTGGTGGTAATACAGCAGGTGTTCCTGCTGAAAGATTGCTTGCAGGTGAGAGATTCTCAGTTGAAGCTGCATTTGTTGAGAAGGAGCTTTCAAGAAAGGTTGGTGATGTAAGATTTACAAGCCCTGTTTCTATGAGAAATGAGTGGTCTGTAGTAAGAATCCAACACAAGGTTCCAGGTTCTATGTTGAACAAGAAGCTGGCTGTAGGTATTCCTATTGTTAAGGAAACTGAGGGTAGATATACTAAGTCAGTTGCTACAATGTGGATGCACAATGTAGATTGGGAAGTAGAACAGCAATTCTCTGAGTACAAGAACAATGCACTTGCATTTGGTAGAAGTAACAGAAATGCCAATGGTGAGTACATGAACTTTGGTAAGTCTGGCAATGTTATTAAGACAGGTGCTGGTCTATTTGAGCAAATGGAAGTTGCTAATACTATGTATTACAACACATTTAGCTTGAAGCTTCTTGAAGATGCTCTATATGAGCTTTCTGCTTCTAAGTTAGACTTTGGAGACAGATACTTCTTGATTAAGACTGGTGAAAGAGGTGCTATCCAATTCCATAAGGAAGTACTAAAGACAGTATCAGGTTGGACACAGTTTGTTCTTGACAACAGCTCTATTGGTGTTATTCAAAAGACTCAATCTAAGTTGCACCAAAACTCATTGAGTGCTGGTTTCCAATTTGTTGAGTACAAGGCTCCTAATGGTGTTAGGGTTAAGATTGATGTAGACCCATTCTATGATGACCCAGTAAGAAATAAGATACTCCATCCAAATGGAGGTGTTGCATTCTCTTACAGATATGATATTATGTACATTGGTACAATGGACCAACCTAATATCTTTAAGTGTAAGATTAAGGGTGACAATGAGTATAGAGGTTATCAATGGGGTCTAAGAAACCCATTCACAGGTCAAAAGGGTAATCCTTATATGTCATTTGATGAGGATTCTGCTATAATTCACAGAATGGCTACTCTTGGTATCTGTGTTCTTGACCCAACAAGAACTATGTCACTAATCCCTGCAATTCTACAGGGCTAATGATAAAAGGGGAGTAGGGCAAGCTCCTACTCCCTTATTTTATTTCAATAAGTTAAGGAGAAGATATGGCAGAAAAGAAAATGGAAGAGAAGGTGGACTATACTGTACCTGACTTTGATATAGATAATACAGAAACTCCACTACAGGAAGTACCAAAAGAAGAGGCTACTGTAAAAAGCCCTAAGAAGACACAAAAGAGAGTAGAGGTATCTGATGATGCCTTAGTTAGTTGTCTGAGAAATGAGAGAATTATTGTAAGACATGTGCCTAAGCTGACAGGTATGTGGGGTAATAACCCTAAGCATGTATTGTCAGGAGGTATGGCAGAAGGTGCAGTTAGAACATTTGTAGTACCAAGACTATCTTCAGGTATGTTTGTTAATATTCTTATAGACAAGGAAAAGGCATTTCTTGAGGAAATAATGGGTCTTGAATATAATGCACTAAGTATCTATAAGAAGGTAGATAATTTCTGGGATGGTTCCAATGAAAATGGTATTAATAAGGTAAGATTGACAAAGCAGGATAACTACTTCAATCTATCTGACCCAGAGGATTATATCAGATATAAGATACTATTAGCCAACAAGGATTATATTGCTCCTTCACTGCAAGTATTGCAAGATACTCCTAAGGCTACTTATCAGTTTGTTATCATTTCTGAGGGTGAAGAGACTAAGGTTGCTAAGAATAACATGAGCACTACAATGATGTGCTATAAGGAGTTTGGTAAGATTGAGGATGATATTGATACATTAAGAGTTATTGTTGAGACTATTGATGGTAGACCTACATCACAGACTGCTAAACTTGAGTTCTTGCAGACTAAGGTTAATAGCTTAATACAGGCTGATAGCAAGATATTCTTGAAGGTTATTACTGACCCAATGCTTTCTACAAAGGTTCTTATTAAGAGAGCTATAGAAGCAGGTCTGATTTCTAACAGGGGTAATTACTTATACTTGAGAAAGGATAATACTCCACTTTGCGAGGCTAATGAAGAGCCTACATTGAATGTAGCAGCTAAATACTTAAACTCTCCTAAGCATCAAGAAGTTAAGTTTGCTTTGGAAGCTAAGCTGAAGTAGAAAAGAAAAAGAGTATGACAACACAGGAATTTTCTAATGAATTTGATGTTCTGTATAACAATATAATGAGCAATCAGGCTCCAGGTCTTGATGAGTATGAGAAGTCTGTCTTCCTAACTAAGGCTCAGTTGGAAATATTGAAGAATTACTTCAATCCTAAGGGCAATAAGTATGGACAAGGATTTGATGAGAATGCTAAGAGACAGATAGATTTCTCTACTCTCATTACTGCTGCTAAACCTTCTTTATACACAGCTCCAACAAGCTATGTTAAATTTGATGATAGAAGTGAACTCTATAGAATGCCAAGTGATATTCTCATCATGCTTAATGAGACTGGTATTAATACTGTAGATGGAGTTAAGAGATTGATTAGTATAATTCCTATGAATTATGAAGAATATGCAAGGTTAATGTCTAAGCCCTATAAGCAGCCCCTGAAGAATCAGGGTTGGAGATTGTTCCAATCTACTGGTGGGGTTGATTTTATCTCTGAAGTTGTTATCAAGTACAATAGTACTTTAACTGACTACAAGATAAGATATGTGAGAAGGCCAAAGCCTATTATACTTGCAAATCTGGCTGATGAGTATTCTAATGTCTCTATTGACGGTAGAACTGCCATAACAGAATGTGAATTAGACCCTATTATTCATCCAGAGATTCTTCAAAGAGCAGTAGAACTTGCAAAGTCTGCTTATACAGGAGACTTGAAGAGTAGTGTAGAACTTGGTCAAAGAAGTGAATAATGACAACTGAAGAATTTTCTAATGAGTTTGACACCTTACTGAATAGCTATTCCACCATAGAGGCATTTGGAAAGACACCAAGCACTGTTGAACTTGATGAATATGAGAAATCTGTATTTCTCACTAATGCTCAAGAAGAGATAGTGATAGGCATGTATAATGGTAAGAATCCATTTGGAGACTCATTTGAGAGGACTGAGGAAATCAGAAGATACTTGAGTGACCTAATAAAGACTTACACAACTACTGATAAGAAAGTAGGATATACAGGACTGTCCAAATCCTCTGTATTCTTTGAATTACCTGATGACTTGTGGTTTATAACTTATGAATCAGTTAATTTGAAGGATGATGGATTAGGATGTATGAGTGGTGAAGACATCTCTGTAATACCAATTACTCAAGATGAGTACCATAGAATAAGGAAAAACCCTTTTAGAGGTACTAATGAGAGAAGAGCTTTAAGGCTTGATTTGAGTGGTAAGGTAGTGGAGATAGTATCAAAGTATAATGTGGAGAGTTATCTTGTTAGATACCTTTCAAGACCTGCTCCCATTATATTAACTGATTTGGCAGATAACCTGTCAATCAATGGCATAAGTGTAAAAACAGAATGTGAATTGAACCCTGTAATACATAGAGCTATACTTGAGAGAGCAGTGAAACTTGCCATCATAAGTAGGGTTCCAAATACAGGAAAAGAATAAAATGATTGGCTACATATACAAGTTTGAAAATAAAATAAATGGGAAGATTTACATAGGCAAAACTAAGAATATTAAAGAAAGAATATATCAGCATAATCATGTTACTAGGAATAAAAATACCAAATTTGGTAATGCCCTTAGAAAATATGGTATTAATATGTTTGACTTTAATGTTCTGGTCATCATACATAGTAAGAGCAATGATAACTTAGATATTATTTTGAACTGCTTTGAAAAACATTTTATTAAGAAATATGATTCTTTTAATAAGGGGTATAATTGCACTTTAGGTGGTGATGGTACTATAAACTTTAAACATTCTGAAGAAACTAAAAATAAACTAAGAGGTAGAATAGTTTCTGAAGAAACAAGAAAGAAAATAGGATATGCACATAAAGGTAAACCTTGTCATAGAAGATTAACAGATAAATGGAGAAACTCTGTTATAGAAGCTAGAAGTATTCCTATTAAGCAATTTTCAAAAGAGGGTATGTTTATTAAGCAGTGGTCTTCTATAACTGAAGCTGCAAGATATTACAATTTACCTAAATCATGTATAAGTAGAGTATGTAAAAATGAAAGAAAATCCTGTGGAGGATTTATCTGGAGATATTATTAAACTAAATAATTATAATTATGAGTGTTTTTTCAACAAACCAAGTAAGACAGCTTTATGTGGCAAAGGTACTGGAGGCTACTAATGTACTTGCATCAAGTGCTGCTGGCTCTATTGCAGTAAAGAGTGATACTGCAACAAAGAATCACCTGTATTTTGAATACAAGGGTGCTGACAACTTGATGAGAAGTGACCTAATTGACATCAAGAATATCCTTTATGCTAAGGCTACTGATGCTGATGATATGGCACATGAGTTGAAGGCAGTTACAGTAACTCTTGATAGTAAGGTAAATGCAGGTAATCCTGTAGCTGGACAGGATTATATCCTAAGAATTGTATTTAAGCAGTATGTAGGTATGTCTGATGAGGACCAGTACTTCAAGTATGGTATGGTACATGCTTATACAGGTATAACAGCTTCAGACTTCTATAAGAAGTTGGCTCTATCACTGGCTAAGAACTTTAGTAGAGAGACAGTTCCCCTTGTTAAGTTTGTCTTGACAGATTCTAATGGTGTGACAGTTCCTGTAGATGCTACTACAAAGGAAAGTTCTCTAACTGAGACTTATAAAGCTCTTGTTATTGGTGAGGTTGAACAGCCTTGGAGACTTGGTATCATGGAGCAAACTCCTGTATATTTTGAAGTACAGCCTGTTCCAGTTACTGTAAATGGTGATGAGAGAATTTGGGGTAAGGTAGAAGATACTAAGCCTACTGGCACCATTGCTAATGGCAAGAAGATTGCAGACCTTGAGTACTTCTGCATGGGTGAGAGAGGTGATATTTATAGGGGAGTTGGATTCCCTAACAATATTCCTACTACTTATCTTGTAGACCCAACTGTTAAGTATAATGTGATTGACATCCACTATGCTTATGTAGGTAGCAATGAGAGTGTACAAAAGTCTGAAAAGACAATCACTCTTGTAGTACCAAAGGTAGGAGCAACTAACTCAGTAAGTAATAAGCTGGCTAATGACATCATAGCAGCTATTAATACTGCAACAGGTCTAACTATAGCTGCTCTTGATATTTCTGCAGACTAAACAAGATTTATAAGGGAGGCTATTAAGTCTCCCTTTCTTTTTATATAAACATTTGATTATGGTCTATACTGGTATAATATATAAATATACTTCTCCAAGTGGCAAATGCTACATAGGTCAAACTACAAGACCAAATCTTAGAATGAATGAGCATGTAAATTCAGCTATTCATGGTAGCTCTTTGCCATTCCATAGGGCTATTAGGAAATATGGAATAGGTCTATTTGATTATACAGTACTGTGTACTGTCAATGCTACTTCCAAAGAAGAGAGAAGATGCTTGCTTGATGAAGCAGAGGTATATTATATCAAAAAGTTTAATTCAAAGGTCCCATTTGGGTATAATGTGGCTGATGGCGGAGAAGGCAATTTAGGAATTAAACATAGTAAAAAGACCAAAGTAAAAATGTCTAAATCTCATATAGGTCTGAAGCACTCTGATTCTACAAGAAGAAAGATGAGTTCTTGGCAACTTGGTAAGAAATTATCTTCTTCAACAAAAGATAAAATTAGTAAAGCTCTTATAGGCAAAGCTAATAACAAAAGAAGCTGTATTCAATATACTACTGATATGGTAATGATTGCAGAATACTCCTCTATAAAGGAGGCTGCCAATGTACTTGGTATATGCAAAACAAGTATTTCATTAGCTCTTGCTGGGAAGCACAAGACTGCTGGAGGATTTGTATGGAAATATAAGGACTAATATGGTAACATTTCAAGAGTTAAGAATAACCCCTGATGGGCAGAAGCTGATTATAGATGTATCTGTCAAGGACTTAGAGTATTATACAAATGTATATCTTGATACTGTACAGATAGATACTCAAGATACCTTTGTTGAGTCTGGTCTAAGTAGTGAAGTTGTATATACAGAAGTTATAGAAGGAAATACTAAGTCAGTCAGATTAGAGCTGGGAACAGGAGACCTATTACCAGCTCTTAATGACAATCTTTTCTTTGTGTATATTAGGACTAAGGGCACTCCTGCTGCAAATACTCCTTGTGGGATGGATAACATTACTACATTAGGAGTTGTATCTAACCTTTATCCTCTGTACCAACATGCCTTTAGTTACATCAAAGAATTGGGAGATACTTGCTCTATTCCTAAGAATTTCATTAACTACATACTTCAATACAAGGCATTTGAACTTGCTATAAAGACAGGTCATTATACTGAGGCTATAAAGTATTGGAAGAAATTCTTTATGGGAATAAAGGATTCAGTGATAACTTCTAATTGTGGATGCTATGGACAAGGTACTTAATGAATCACTTACAAGATATTTCAATGTCCTATCAAAGTTAGGATATATGAGTTATTCAGAAGTAGATAAGTTATTAGTGCTGATATTCATATATGATTTACTTGAGAGTGATTGTAAGTCCTTTATAACAGAAGAAGAGTATAGAATCATAGACAATGCCTTATATTGCCTGTATGGTTCTACCTGTTTAATACCTTATCCAGAGTATATAGCAAACACTTCAATCTCTTGTACAGGCAAGTCAGTATAATTATTACATTAATACTTCTGACATAAAAATAGTAAAGTCCTTGCAGATATAAGAAATTATGCTTATATTTGCAGGGATTTTTAGTTATAGCTAATAAATAAAATTATGAGTACATATAAAGAATTAACCTACATGGTACTTGATGAATTGAAACTGTACTCAGATGATGCCCTATATACAGAGGAGCATGTTATGTTTCTATTTGGTAAGTATAGGACATTCTTACTGAAACAGAGATATTCAGATGTAAAGAAGCAGATACCTGAGAGTAACTATCAGACTATATGCTTGGATTTAATTGAGGTGCCTGCTATATCAGGTGAGCCTTGTGAAGGTGGCTCTTATCTAAGAAGCAAGGAAAAGATTCCTTTCCTAATGAAGATAGGCAATCCTATGGTGTATCCAGTTGATTACTATCAGGGAGAGATTACCTATGTAAGCAGGGAAAGGATGAGATATGTGGGATATAACAAGTATCTGAAAAATATCATTTATGCTTCCATTGGTCCAGATAATTACCTGTATTTTAAGTCTTTCAATCCGCAGTACTTGTATCTTGAAAAAGCAAGAATGACAGGTATATTTGAAGACCCACAGGCTGCATCAGAGTTGCAATGTCCTGATGAGAGTGGTGATACAGTATGTGATGTATTAGATAAGACTTTCCCTATTGAGGATGCTCTTATACCTCCTATGATTGAACTTGTAGTCAAGGAATTGTTAGGTGCTGAATATAGACCTAAGGATGAATCCAATGATGCAAAGGATGAGTTGTCAGAAGTAGCAACCAAATAGTGAGTTATGGAATCTTGTCAAGAAGAGAAGGATAAAGGATTGGTTGATTTCCTAAACTCCATTAAAAAGGTAAATGAACCAAGGGTTCACAAGGTTAGAGGTTCCTATGGTGTATATGATGCCTATAAGTGGATAAGAAAGAATAGTTGGCTTAATATAGGAAGGTGTCTTACAGAACATGAGTTCTATAGCATTATAAGGAAAGTCAATGATTACTTAGCTGATAGTTTCCTTCATGGTAATGATATTAAGTTACCACATAGAATGGGTAGAATAGAGCTAAGGAAATATGATGTGAGAGTTAGTCTTGATGGAGAAAAAGTCAAGACTAATCTACCTATAGACTGGGATAAAACTCTTAAACTATGGTATGAAGATGAGGAAGCCTATAAGGAAAAAACACTGGTTAAAGTGGAGGAAAAAGAAATCTTTAAGGTCTACTATAATAAGCAATTAGCAGACTACAATAATCAGGTATTCTATGAATTTAATGTCAATAGAGAACTGAAGAAGAGATTAAAACAAAGAATAAAAGAAGGAAAGATAGATGCTTTCAAGATATAATTATGGTAAAAGAATATAACTACATAAATATAAGAGAAGCTCTGAGTAGGGTACTAAGACATCCTCTTCTTCAAGATGTAACTCTTGAGCAGGCTGTACAATATACCATTGACTTTATTGGTATATTTGGTATGCCTAAGTTATATCAAGATAAGGAGGAAGTACTTCATATAGAGGACTTTAGAGCTAAATTGCCATGTGACCTAATATCTATCAATCAGATTAAGGAATGTAAGACTGGTGTATGCCTTAGAAGTATGACTGATAATTTCATGCCAAGAGAGCACTATGACAGAAGTGCTGGTTACAAGATACCACAAGAATTGTCCTTCAAAACACAAGGACAAGTACTATATGTATCCTTCAAGGCAGGAGATGTATCAGTGTCCTATAAGGCAATTCCAGTAGATAAGGATGGATTTCCACTACTTATTGATAATCCTGTATTCCTGAAGGCACTTGAGGCATATATAAAGAGAGAGGCATTTACCATTCTGTTTGATATGGGTAAGATTGCACCTGCTGTACTACAGAATACTCAGCAACAATATGCTTGGCTGGCTGGTCAATTGCAGAGTGAATTTACCATCCCATCACAATCTGAGATGGAAAGTATATCAAGAATGTGGAACACACTTATACAAAGGACAAGTGAGTTTAATAATGGATTCTCATCTCTTGGTAATAAGGAATACATTAAACTACAATAACTATGCAGAAGATAATACAATTCAAAACAAAAGGAATGCAGAGGGACTTATCAGCTTCTGCATTTAACCCTGAATATTCTTATGAAAATAAGAATGTTAGGGTGATGCCAACTGATGAGAGTACTCTGCTTAGTTTGATAAATGAGAAAGGTAATAAGAAGTCAGGTATAGTAGGTGTAGGAGACCACATTAAAGGTATTCCTATTGGGCAAGCTTTAGTTAATAATGAGCTTATTATCTTTGCTGCTGGAGATGATGATTACAGGTTAGCAGATATAACTCCTAATATATTTGAGGCACCTGACATATTCCCTTGTGATGTTCTCATTACTAACCTTACTGCTGGGGAAGATACTGCAAATGATATTACTCCTGACCTAAGTTCTGTCAAGGACATTACATTTATAGATTGTCCATACAAGCTAAACATAGATGTAGACTCTATGTTAGATGACAGAATTTATAAGTTGTGGTTCAATAATGGTGTATTAACTGGAAAGAGATTATTTAGAGGAAATTTAGGATTCAATTATAAACACCCTATAGAAACTATCTCATTCTATGAGAATGCTGACATTAGAAAAGTGTATTGGACTGATGGTCTAAATCAGCCAAGAGTAATTAACATAGCTGCTGCATCTGATGTAGTAAGCAAATGGAATACTGATTCATTCAACTTTGTGAGGACACTTAGTCTGAATGAGGAAATCACTATTGAAAGGAATATTGTAGCTAATGGTAGTTTTGCTCCTGGAGTTATACAGTATGCCTTTACCTACTTTAACAAGTATGGTCAGGAGAGTAATATCTTCTATACTTCTCCACTTTATTACATATCATACAATAATAGAGGTGCAAGTCCTGAGGATAAGGTAAGCAATAGCTTTAATATAGAAGTTGTTAATGTTGATAGAAGATTTGATTATATTAGAATCTACTCAATACATAGAACAAGCATAAATGCAACTCCAGATGTTAGGAGAGTTGTAGACTTGGCTCCTCCTATTAATATAGCTAAAGTCACTTACACTGACAATGGTTCATCAGGAAATTCAGTAGACCCTACTGAATTATTATATATTGGAGGTGAGGAAGTAGTATTTGGTACAATGACTCAAAAGGATAATACTCTGTTCCTTGGAGACATTGAGACAAAGAGAAAAACTCTTGACTCTACTATTAGAAGTTACTTCAAAGGTAAGAGCATTACCTTCTCTACCTATAATAAGAGTATAAGTTCCCCAGAGCCTAAAGGATATTATCCTTATAGTAACCAACTCAAGATGAACTCCTATCAGTTCAAGACTTTCAAATATCTTGAATGGTATAGATTTGGTATTCAAGCACAGCACTATACAGGTAAATGGTCTGAGCCTATATGGATTAATGATGTTAGAAATACTGTACACATAGATACCACTTTCTATAGTTCTAATAACATTGGTCTGCCTGTAGCAGAGTTCACATTGGATGATAGTACTATTATTAATAGACTTCTTGATAATGGGTATGTTAGGATAAGACCTGTTGTAGTATATCCTACTATTAATGATAGAGAGGCTGTATGTCAGGGCATATTATGTCCTACTGTGTATAATATATCTGATAGATTTGGTAATTCACCATTTGCACAGTCATCTTGGTTTACGAGACCTAATGCACCATTTGATGAATATAAAGCCTCCCATTATAATCAAAATAATGAAGGTGCTTGGGGTGGAGACTGGGTAGGATTAGGACAATTCTTAGGAAATCCATCTGCATATTCAAGGGCAGGCATTATGTCCAATAATAGGACTATAGTTACTTTAGAAGGGACACAATACAATATTGACATAGTTAATAAGGGAGCTTGGGCTGAGTTTAGACATAATAGACCTATCCCAGGCAATAGTAATAGAAATGCAGAAATTCAATGTATTTGGAATCCTCCTTCTGGTCCCTATGTTGATGATACTGCAACTGATTCAGATGTTGCAAGTTGGGTATCTAACAATGCAGAGAATTACTACATTGACCAATCAATACTTACTTTCCATTCTCCTGACATAGAGTTTGATAATGAAGTAAGAAGTATTGATACATCAGGATTGAAGTTAAGGATAGTAGGTATGGTTCCTCTAACTGCATTTGCCTCAGATATTGATATTCAGACTTCCACTCCTGTTAATAACTTCTACGATAGTTCAGAGTTGCCTGCTGGATTCTACAAGGAACCTATTGGTGCAGAAAATGATTTTAGTTATGATGGGATTGGAGTACATCTTGGTGATTCTCACTTTGGATGGAGAGGGTTAATCTCTGGTGCCTTTTGGTTTGATGAATTAACTGCTTACAAGAAAGATACTGGTAATACCAAGCATCTTACCACAGGATTTGTTGTATACCCTTGGCATAGGAATGGCTCACTGAATAACACCAAGTATGCTACTGATGGCTATAGGTCTGCTATGCTTGACAAGAAGAAAATGTCTAATATGAGGTATTCATATAAGTCAGTCTACTTGGATTCAGGTAATATATGGAATGCTTATGAAAGTGGTAGTAGTACAAGAACTGGTATATCAGGAGTTGCAGTATTTGACTCTAATGAGGTATCACTTGTTAGATTACCTGCACAAGAGAACTCAGGTCTTACAGATATTAACTACTATGGCAATGTAGATAAGCTTCTTACTATCTCAAGAATTGGTGATAAAAAGGATGGCTATCCTATTATGACTACTGGAGTTCAAAGTGCAGAGACTAATGCACATACCCTGTTTAGTAGTGGCTATACACAGATAGATAGTAGATTTACTGACCAAATTACAGGTACTGACCCTGTTAGGATTAAGTATAAATCTACTCCTCATGCTGTGTTAGCCTTGAACTATACTACATCAGGTGCTCAAAGAATATTACCTAATATTAAGGATGGTGATTATAATGATACTTGGTTTGTAAATGCACAGGACTCAGGTGCTCCAAGTGGTCAGCACATGTATTGGGATAAGTCAGGAAGTACCAAGAGTGTATCACAAGACACTATTATTGCTGGTGCCCCAAGAGGTCCTATATCTGCTGTATCAAGTATTCAGCATGGATGGCTATGGTTAGGAGAATTGTATAATGACAATGTACAGAACAGGTTTGGTGGTCAGACAGAAGAAGCCTTTGAGAATAATACATGGCTGCCTTGTGGAGACCCAATTTCTCTTGTAGATACTAATAATGGAGTCAAGAGTAGTATTACTATCAGGTGGGAAGAAGGTGATACCTATTTCCAAAGATATGACCATATCAAGACTTATCCTTTTACTCTTGAAGACCAGAATGCAGTAACTGATATTGTATCATTCATGTGTGAAACAAGGGTAAATATTGATGGTAGATATGATAGGAACAGAGGACAGACAAGTAACTTCTCAATTACTCCTGAGAATTTTAACTTGATGAATGATGTATATTCCCAGCCTAATAACTTCTTCAATTATAGGACAATTAATCCAAACAAATTGAACTTGGATAACTTCCATAATTCAATCACTTGGACTAAAACTAAGACTGCTGGAGAGTTGGTAGATACTTGGACTAACATTACTCTTGCTTCTACCCTTGACCTTGATGGTGACAAGGGTACTGCAAGGGCATTGAGAAGGTTCAATAACAATATATTTGCCTTCCAAGATAGAGGTATTAGCCAAATCCTGTATAATGAGAATATGCAGATTTCTTCTACTGATGGGGTTCCTATTGAAATTGCAAACAGTGGAAAGGTTAATGGTAAGAGATATATCTCTGATAGAATAGGATGTACTAACAAATGGTCTATGTGTGAAACATCTAATGGTATTTACTTTATAGATGACATCACAAAAGGTATATTCTTATTCAATGGTCAATTGGATAATCTATCAGATAGATTAGGTTTCCACTCTTGGATTAACAGAGCTTCTGATAGTATAGATATATGGAACCCAGTAGACTTTGATGGATTTGTTACCTACTATGACAAGGTTAATGGTGATGTATTCTTCATTAGTAAAGATAAGTGTTTAGCATTCTCTGAGCCATTAGGTCAGTTCAGCTCATTCTATAGTTATGAGAAGATGCCTTATTTCACTAACCTTGAAGACAGGGGAATTGCCTTTAATGTTGAAGGTACAGGTACACTATATAGACCTTGGCTACATAATGAGGGTGACTATAATATGTTCTTCGGAGTATATCAACCATTCTATACTACTGTAATAGCTAACCCAGATATGCCTGTAGATAAGATATTCAATAACCTTGAGTTTAGGTCAGATAGTTGGGATAAGAGTGATAATCTACTCAATACAACATTTGATACTTTAACTGTATGGAATGAATATCAACAAGGTACTTCTACTCTAAATAACATCTTAGGAAGACCTTCTGACCTAAAGAAGAAGTTTAGAATCTGGAGAGCTAATATACCAAGAGCCAGTGCTATTGGTTCTACTAAGAAAGGTAGAGATAGAATGAGGAATCCTTGGTTATATATTAAGCTGTCTATGGAAGAAGAAAATGTAAATAAGACTGTATTGCATGATATGATTGTGCATTACTTTGAGTAATAATAGGGGGAAGGTAAGTTTATTACTTATCTTCCCTTTACTTTTTGGATAATATCCTTGTATAATTCAAATATTTTGTTTATCTTTGCAAACAAATTAGTATGATATGGCTAAAAGAAAAGTTATAAGAAAGTCTAACAGACCATTTACATACAACCCTCATTACTATGCTTGGGGTGGTGATTTCAAGGCTGCTATGGGTGGCACAGGAGCATTTGACTTAAAGAGTACTTTTAGTGGAGGCAATGTTGCTGGAATGCTAAAGGGAGGCTTGGCAGGTGGCATAGGTAGTGCAGTAGGTAATATTGCAGGTGGTGCGGACGGTCC
>ERZ772886.580-NODE-580-length-36532-cov-25.938893_pt1 | contig 36532 bp, 26 predicted proteins | sample MGYA00512128_ERZ772886 | MGnify/ENA primary metagenome ERZ772886 (study PRJEB29015, sample SAMEA2737698) | human gut metagenome | biome: human gut; feature: human-associated habitat; material: faeces | place: China | collected 2012 ... | reverse complement strand
AAACAAAGTCAAGACGCTGAATGTCTTCATTAATGCACTTCACAGTAGATTATTGGAATTGGAGCACCCCAATATCTTTGTCTTGAGACTAACCAGTCTCTTAATCTGTAATTAACTTTTGCAGAACCTAAATTTTCTTTAGCTAGTTTTTCAACAATAGTCTCTTTAGCTTCTTCAGTAGTTAATCCATCAAATTCACCAGAATTAACTAATACACCATATTCACAGTATGGTAATTTAACTTCTTCACCTTTTTTGCTAGTTATAACTTGTTCTATTGGTAAGTTAAATTTAGTAGCAAATGCAAAGTCTCTTTCATCATGAGCTGGAACAGCCATAACAGCACCAGTACCATAAGTTGCAAGAACGTAATCACCAACCCAAATTGGAACTTCCTTACCATTTATAGGGTTTATAGCATATGAACCAGTAAATACACCAGTTTTTTCTCTTGTAAGAGATTGTCTTTCTATATCTGATTGCTTTTTAGCAGCTTCTTTATATTCTTCAACAGCAGCTTTATTTTCATTAGTTGTTATTTCATCAACTAATGGATTTTCAGGAGCTAAAACAACATAAGTTACACCATTTAAAGTGTCAACTCTTGTTGTAAATACATTAAAGTTAATATTTGAATCTTTAATTTTGAAGTTAACTTCAGCACCTGTAGACTTACCAATCCAGTGTTTTTGCATAGCAACTGTCTTTTCAGGCCAATCTAAAGTATCTAGTTTTTCTAATAATTCATCAGCATATTGTGTTATTTTAAAGAACCATTGAGTTAAATCCTTTTTAGTGACTTCTGTTCCACATCTTTCACAAGTACCTTCAACAACTTGTTCATTAGCTAAAACTGTATTACATGATGGACACCAATTTACAGGGGCTTTCTTTCTGTAGGCTAATCCCTTTTCATAAAGCTTTAAGAATATCCATTGAGTCCATTTGTAATAATCTTCCTTACAGGTGGTAACCTCGCGATCCCAATCGTAGGACAGACCGAGAGCCTTCAGTTGGCGAGTCATGTTGGCGATGTTTTCCAGAGTCCATTTTTTAGGCGGAATATTGTGTTTGATAGCAGCGTTTTCAGCAGGCATACCAAAGGAGTCCCAGCCCATCGGATGCAGAACATTAAAGCCCTTCATGGTGCGGAAACGTGCGATTACGTCGCCGATCGAATAGTTACGCACATGGCCCATGTGCAGGTTTCCGGACGGATAGGGGAACATTTCCAGAACGTAGGATTTAGGCTTATCCTTATCCATCTCTACTTTAAAGGTTTTGTTTTCTTCCCAGTATTTTTGCCATTTAGCTTCAATATCATGGGGAGCATACTTTTCTTGAATCATTTCATTACCTCCCAGGTATTATTGTTGGTCGAAAATAAAAAATCCCCGACCTTAAAAAAGGTCAGGGACGAAAAATTCGCGGTACCACCCTGATTGCGGCTACAGCCGCCACTCAATTAGCCTTAACGCAGCATCACGTCCGCACATTTCCTTGCGGCTTCTTCACGGTGAGTTCATCTGCCCTAACTGCCGGCTCGCATCAACCGCCGGCTTTCTGAAAGATACTGCAGATTACTGCTCCGCTTCACAGAATTTGAATAAAAATATCTTGTATATTATATAACGCCAAACAGGAAAAGTCAAACTTCTGTGTCAGCGTTTATTTTTTCTTTTTCTTCGGCACCAGCTTCTGCCCCAGCTGTCCCTTGACAATAATCAGCTGGTCACGCAGCTCGGCCGCCGCCTCGAAGTCCAGCGCCTTGGCCGCCTCCTGCATCCGTCTTTCCAGCTCGCGGGCCAGCGTGTTCAGCTCCTTAGTTGATTGCTGCTTCAGCTTCTTGCTGCTGCCATAGGCTTCTGCTTCTTCCGTATCCGCAACCTTCGTCAGCTTAATCAGCTGGCGCTGCTCCTTATAAATCGTCTTAGGAGTAATATGGTGTTCCTCATTGTACGCCTGCTGCTTTTCACGACGGCGATTGGTTTCATCTATCGCCCGCTGCATGCTGTCGGTGATACGGTCGGCATACATAATAACGCGACCATGCGCATTACGCGCAGCACGGCCGATGGTCTGAATCATCGCCGTATCACTGCGCAAAAAGCCTTCCTTGTCCGCATCCAGAATCGCAATCAGCGACACCTCCGGCAAATCAAGGCCTTCGCGCAGCAGGTTAATGCCTACCAGCACATCAAACTTACCGGCACGCAGGCTGTCAATAATTTCCGCTCTCTCAATCGTAGCGATTTCCGAATGCAGATAGCGCACACGCACACCTGCCTGCTTCAGATATTCCGTCAGATCCTCCGCCATGCGCTTCGTCAGCGTAGTCACCAGCACACGCTCGCCTGCTGCAGCAACCTTGTTTATTTCACCCAGCAAATCATCTATCTGTCCCTTAATCGGACGAATTTCAATCTGCGGGTCCAAAAGACCTGTCGGACGGATAATCTGCTCAACTACATTGTCCGCCTGCTCCAGCTCATACTTCGCCGGTGTAGCCGAAACATAAATCGCCTGCTTAATCTGCGCCTGAAACTCGTCAAAGGTCAGCGGTCTGTTATCATAGGCCGAAGGCAGACGGAAGCCATGCTCCACCAGCATCTCCTTACGCGAGCGGTCACCGGCATACATAGCGCGAATCTGCGGCAGCGTTACGTGCGACTCATCCACAACCAGCAGAAAATCCTTGGGAAAATAATTTACCAGCGTAAACGGCGGCTCACCGGCCTTGCGTCCCGCAAGATGGCGCGAATAGTTTTCGATGCCGGAGCAGTAGCCCATCTCCTGCATCATCTCCAAATCGTAATTCGTGCGCTGCTCCAGACGCTGTGCCTCCAACAGCCTGCCATGCTTATTCAGCTCATCAAGACGCTCGTCCAGCTCCTCGCGAATATCATCCATAGCGCGTTCAAGATTCTCACGACTCGTTACATAGTGGCTCGCCGGGAAAATTGCTACATGATTGCGCTGTGCCAGAATCTCACCCGTCAGCACATCAAATTCCACAATGCGATCAACCTCGTCATCGAACATTTCAATGCGCACAGCCTTTTCACCGTAGGCTGCGGGAATAACCTCAATCACATCACCGCGCACACGAAAGGTGCCACGCTTGAAATCAATATCATTGCGTGTATATTGAATCTCCACCAGCTTATGCAAAATCTTCTGGCGGTCGATAATCTGCCCCAAGCGCAGCGACAGCACCATATCATAATACTCCTGCGGCGCACCTAAGCCATAAATGCAGGAAACGCTGGCTACGATAATAACATCCTTGCGTTCAAACAAAGCACTGGTCGCACTATGGCGCAGCTTATCAATCTCGTCGTTAATCGAAGCATCCTTCTCAATATACGTATCCGACTGGGGAATATACGCCTCCGGCTGATAATAATCGTAATACGAAACAAAATATTCCACCGCATTCTCCGGGAAGAAGGCCTTCAGCTCACTCGCCAGCTGTGCCGCCAGCGTCTTATTATGCGCAATCACCAAAGTCGGCTTGCGCACCTTATTGATTACCTGCGCAATCGTATACGTCTTGCCCGTGCCTGTTGCACCCAACAGCACCTGTGTGTGCAGGCCCTGCTCCACGCCCTCCGCCAGCTTGGCAATCGCCTGCGGCTGGTCGCCGGCTGGCTCAAACGGAGCCTGAATTTTAAAATTCATGTTCATCACCAACTGTAAAACACTAAAAATATAACTGCACAAATCTAAACAGCAAACGAGCAATTGCTATATCGTGGAATGAATAGCAATTTTAGCAAATGAGTGTCTGGAACCACCGAAGTGTCGCAACTGTTTGAGCGCTATGCTGACTAATATCGCAAAATCTTTCAGCTTCGCGCGAGTTTTGCGGCACTTCGTCTTGGTTCCACACGAAATTTGCGTTAAGAAATTGCTCTGATTGAACCGATATACAATTGCGACTCCAGAATCAACCCTTACACATCCAGCTCAACACTTACCGGACAATGGTCGCTGCCGAAAACCTCATTGTGAATCTCCGCGCTCTGCAGCTTATCCGCAATCCTGTCCGAAACCACAAAATAATCAATACGCCAACCCGCATTCTTCTCACGCGCCTTAAAGCGATAGCTCCACCAACTGTACTTAACCTCCTCCGGATGCAGATAACGGAAGCTGTCCGTAAAACCTGCAGCCTTCAGCTCACGGAACTTAGCACGCTCCTCATCCGTAAAGCCTGCATTCTTGCGGTTAGTCTTGGGATTCTTCAAATCAATCTCCTCAGCCGCCACATTCAGATCACCGCAAACAACAACAGGCTTCTTCGCATCCAGCTCCTGCAGATAAGCACGGAACACATCCTCCCACACCATGCGGTAATCAAGACGCGCCAGGCCATCCTTGGAATTAGGCGTATACACCGTCACCAGATAAAAGCTCTCAAACTCCAGTGTAATCACACGCCCTTCCTTATCGTGCTCCTCCTGGCCCAGGCCATAGGTAACAGCCAAAGGCTTAACCTTCGTAAAAACAGCAGTACCGCTGTAGCCCTTACGCTCCGCACTGTTCCAATACTCCTCATAGCCGGGGAACACAAAATCAGCCTGCTCGCGCTGCATCTTCGTTTCCTGCAGACAAATAATATCCGGTGCTGCCTCCTGCAAAAATTCGGCAAAGCCCTTCGTCATGCAGGCACGCAAACCGTTAACATTCCAGGAATATAATTTCATAAGTTCAACCTCTTTTCCGTAAATTTATCTGACACCGCAACGGCAAAATCACCGTGCGGTTTTTATACTCTATTTGATTATTGTAACATTCAATGACCAAAAATAAAAGAGCTGTCCTCAGCACAGCCTCGTCATCACCGATGACAAATGCGCACGGCAGCCCTTAAATTTTAGAATTTGATTTGCGACGGCTCGTAATCAACCATTGTCTTAATGAAAGCAATCTCATTACAGTACGGATACTGCGGACAATACACGCATTCCTTCCATACCTTCTGCGGCAGCTTATCCTTCGCCGTTTCAATATAATCGCACTTGGCAAAAAAGCCCGGCTGATAAGTCAAAGTGAAAAACATCGTCACTCCGCGCTCAATGCCCTCCTTTTCCAAATGCTCCACCAGCTGACGACCTATACCTGTTTTCTGCAGACTCGGTTCCACCGCCAGCGAGCGGATTTCCGCAAAGCGGTCCCAGACAAAATGCAGCGCACCGCAGCCCAACAGACGGTTGTTTTCCACCGCTAAAATATAATCACGCAGATTCTCGTAAATCGAATTGCGCGCACGTGGCAGCATCAAGCCTTCCTTTGCATAATAATTCAGCAATTTGTGTATATGTTCTACATCGCTGAAAGTTGCCGGTCTAAAAACAATCATTTTTCAAACCCCCTCATTTGGTTTCCCCATATCAGTTTATCGAACGTAACTGATTTTCTATATATTATCACGTATTACAGCAGAGTACAAGTATAAAAATGCAGAAAAAGGAATTAATCAGTGTAATTAAATACTGATTAATTCCTTTTTAAAACAGGGTTACATTCTTTCCTTCAGCATGTCTGCCGCAGCACACAAAGCCACAATAATCGCAGCCGGTCGCGGCGGGCATCCGGGCACGGCAATATCAACCGGCACAACGTCAGCTGCACGTCCCACAACAGCATAAGTGCTGCCATAGGTTTCGCCGCCGCAGGCACAGGCACCGCAGGCCATCACCATTTTCGGCTCAGGCATTGCAGCATAGGTCATACGCAGCGCCTGCTCCAGGTTGCGCGTAACTACGCCGGTCACCATCAGCATATCCGCATGACGCGGAGAAGCAACGAAGGCGATACCGTAACGGTGCAAGTCATAAACAGGGTTACTCATCGCACCCAGCTCAAAATCGCAGGCATTGCAGCTGCCAGCGTCAAGATGACGTACATGCAGAGAGCGTCCCAGCTTTGCTGTGACTGCCTCGCTGACCTCCACGGCACTGTCAGCCAGAATCTGCGCCAAAGCATCATGGTTCGTGTGCACCAGCGCCTTACGCGCGCAGGCCTCTACACAGCGACCGCAGAAAACGCACTTACTGTAATCTATTTTTGCTTTACCGTCAGCCACGCTCACAGCTCCTACCGGGCAGGCAGCGGCACAGGCACCGCAGCCGTCGCAGCTGCCATCGCACTGCAGCTGACCGCGCAGACGCTTGTGGCCCGTAGTATCAATATTTTCGGTAGCAATCTTTCCGTGAAGAATTGCCTCCAGCATTTTTAACATCTTGCCACCTCCTTAGCGGTCTATGCAGGCATAGCATAACTCAAAGCTTTTATTAATCAACGGGAAGTCCGGGATGATGTCGCCCTGTACAGCCACCGTCAGCGCCGGCCAGTTAGGATAGGAGGCACTGCGCACAAACAGGCGGTCTATGCGTCCTTCCTTATCCAGCAGCAGGCAATGCAGATTATCACCGCGGGCAGATTCGCTGATGCCCCAGGTAAAATGACCTTCCTCCTGCTGCAGCTCTCCCAGCTCTACCGCCAGCTGCGTTTCCGCGTTGCGGCGCAGCTTGCTGATAAGCTGACGCACCAGCTTCAGGCTTTGGGCAACCTCACCGATACGCACCTTGATACGTGCTTCAACATCACCCGCTGTTTCCGTAATAACCTCAAAATCAAGCTCATCATAAATACCGTAGCCGATATCCTTACGGCTGTCACGGGTACTGCCGCTGGCACGCGCACCCACACCTACCATAGCCAGATCAAAGGCAGTTTCCTGACGTACTCTGCCGGTGGTACGGATACGGTTGACGAAGTTCGCCTGCTCCCACATGATATGTACCATATCGGCGTAAACGGCTTCAACCTCACGCAGTACGTCCTCAACCTCCTCCAGCATCGTATCAGTAACATCATACTGTACACCGCCGGGGATAATCAGACCGCGCAGGAAGCGGTTACCTGCTATCATTTCGTTAAGCTGCATCAAGTATTCCTTTAAACGCGCGCCCATGCTGATTACAGGAGAGAAGCCCACGCCGGCGCAGATATTGCCCGTATCGCCCACATGGTTATACAAGCGCTCCATCTCCGCAGCCAAGGTACGGATTAACCACGCACGATAAGGCACCTCTGCCTCCGAGCATTTTTCTACCGCCTGACAGAAGCTCAGCGTATTAGCCACACTGCAGGCACCGCAAATGCGTTCTACAATCGGCAGTGCCTCCATCGGTGTCAATCCTTCGACAGCCTTTTCAATACCACGGTGGGTAAAAAACAGCTTGGCATCCAGCTGCAGCATAGCCTCACCGGCCTGGCTGAAGCGGAAATGACCGGGCTCGATGATGCCTGCGTGGATAGGACCTACAGGAACCTCAAAGAGGCCTTCGCCCTGCGAGGTAAGCATTTCGTATTCACGATGTCCTCGTGCATCATAATCCTTGGGATATTTTTTCAGCAGCGGATGAAAGCCTTCGGGAAAGCTCTCATGCAGCACCAGCGGACGCATATCGGGATGTCCCTGCGGCTCGAAGCCGAACATATCATGCAGCTCGCGCTCATACCAGGCAGCAGCCGGCAGCAGCGTAGTCAGCGACTGATATTCCAGCGGACCGTCCGCCGGGAACGGCGCCTTCAAAACATCTATATCACGTTTGGCAGCATTATAGAACAGGCAGTAGATGGCCAGACCGCCGCCCTGCAGGGTTTCGTCTGCACCGAACATAGCAGCTAGCGGACGCTTGCCGCTGTCGCTGCAGATATTGGCAGCACCACGCAAATTTTCCGGTTTAACTAGCATTATCTCAGCCTCCTATAATCCGCACAGCCTGGTTCAGCAGATTGTTGAGCCAGGGAATATTTTCAAAGCCTGCTCCCACTACGCAGGTCAAAAGCAGCAGCGCTGCCAGCACAGGCACGTCGGTTGCTCCCAGCAAATCGCCCAAGGGCTGACGCTTAGATTTATCGCACAGCATACGCATACCGTGGTACAAAATACCGATTAAAACGCCGGCCAGCAATATAATCAGCAGACTGCCTGCTACCCAATGTCCCTCACGGAACATAGACGCCATAATGTAAAACTTACTGAAGAAAAGTCCCATCGGCGGCAGGCCCAAAATACCAAGCATACCGGTAAGCCAGAAGGTTGCGGTATGCGGTACATCCTTAATCATACCGTGAATACGCATCATATTGCGAGTCTGATATTCCTGAATAATCGTACCGGCAATATAGAACAGCACGAACTTAATCATCGCATGACTGTACATATGCAGCATCACAGCCTTCAGGGAGAAGGCAGAAAATACGCCGATACCGGCAACCATAATGCCGATGTTTTCCATAGAAGAGTACGCCAGAATACGCTTCACGTCACGCTGTACAACAACGAACGGCACGGCAATCGCCACAGTCAGCACGGCAAAGAACAGCAGCATGCTGCTCATCATCGCAGCGCCTGCTGTCGGCAGCAGGATAACCAGATTACGCAGCAATACATAAATAGCACAGCTGCAGAGCGCACCGCTCAGCATACCGCTGGTCAGTGACGGAGCCTCGGCATAGGCATCAGGCAGCCAGGTATGCATCGGCGCCATGCCTGCCTTGGTACCGTAGCCAATAACGATAAACAGCAGTGCCAGCTTGGTCATCGCCGGGTTCAGGCTGTTGGCATGCTCATGCAGGTACAGCCAGCTGAGCGCCTTTTCGCCACCCAAAGCATCAAGCTGTGCGTAATACAGCACCAGTGTACCCAAAAGTGCCAAGCAAATTCCGACGGTACAAACCATGATATATTTCCACGTTGCTTCCAAAGCGGCGCGGGTGAATTTAAAGGAAATAAGCAACGCACTGATTAAGGTAGTCGCTTCGATAGCTACCCACATCAGGCCCAGATTTTTTACCAGCAGTACGATAAACATTGTCCAGCAGAAAAGCTGCATCAGCGCAAAGTAACGGCCGGTCTGCAGCTGCTCGCCCTTGAGCACGCCGCAGCGCTCCTCACGCGTAAGATAATTACGCGCAGTCCAGGTTGCTGCCAGATAAAGTGTGGTAATAATAATAATTACCCACATATTAAGCGCATCAATGTAAAAATAATCATCAACATAGGGCACAGCAGGATTAAAGGACTTTGCCATCAGCGCCACGCACACACCTACCGCAGTTGCCGTCAGGCGGTGCAGCCAATGCAGGATATTATTGCCGAAGCCCGCAGCCAGTGCCAGCACCGCGCACAAGGGTGGCAGGCATAACAGTATCAAAATATATGTCAACATTACATCCCCTACCCTTTCAGCTTGTCCAGCACATTTGTATCCGTAGTTTTAAACGACAGACGCAGACGCGAGGTTAAAATAACAAGAATAACAACAGCAATCAGCACATCAAGGAAAATGCCCAGCTCGATAATCAGCGGCAAGCCTTCGGTCATAATCAGACCGAGCAGATAAATGCCGTTTTCCAAGGTAATCAGACCGATCATCTGCATAATGGCACGGCTGCGCATAACAATCAGCGCGAGGCCTGTCATAATCATAAACATAGAGGTCGCCAGAATATCGCGGCCCTCTGCCTGCGGCAGCAGACCGTCAATTACCATGTAGCCGAGTGCCAGACTGCAGGCTGCAAAAGCAGTAGAATAATTTACATTGATATCGCTGACAATTTCACGCTCATCGCGCAGCTGATTTACCACGCGTAAAATAGCGTAAGGAATAAAGAGCACCTTAACGGCAATCGTCAGCACACCGGGCAGCCAGGCATGCAGGCCGCTGCCATGGCTCATGCCTACGACAAGGCAGGCCGCCGCAATCAAAGCAGACTGCAGTGCCAGGCACAGAGTTGCACGGCGCAGCTCCACAAAGCGCGTCTGCAGGAAAACGATAAACATTAAACTTACAACCAAATATTCCATCGTTACCTCCTTACTGTGCCACTACTGCCAGCAGCAGCATCAGTCCTGCTGCGGCCAGATATACACGCACCTTGAAAAGGCGCATCTTATTGTTCAACGTTTCAACCACACCTACAGCCACCGCACCGATAAGCACCTTAAATACAACCGGCAAGTCCAGCGGCAGATACAGCATAGCGAAGAGCACTAAGAATACCAGCAGCTTGAGCTGGCTTGCCCAATGGATGAGCGCCAGCAGACGGCCGGAATATTCCAGTGTCATGCATTCATGGATCATTGTCAGCTCCAGATGTGTGTCGGGGTTATCAACCGGGATACGGCTGTTTTCTGCAAGCAATACAAGGAAGAAGGCAATGCAGGTCAGCACGCCTGCTACCGTCAGGTTGACCTCATCCGTACGCAGGCTCATGCCTGCCAGCGAAGTGCTGTTGGTGTGCAGTACGTTAGAAAGCACGGCCAGCATTACCACAGGCTCAACGAAGGCAGCCACATAAACCTCACGGCTGCCACCCATACCGCCGAAGGCGGTGGCTGCATCCATCGAGGAAACTGCCATAAAGAAGCGGCCCAAGGCCAACAGATAAACAAATACAAAAACGTCGCCGAAGCCGGCCTGACCGCCTAAGAAGCCCGGCAGCATGCAGGCTGCCGCAAAGGTCGTCAGAAAATATACGCAGGGTGCCAGACGGAAGGTGATGCTCGTATAAGGAGTAAGCATAGTAGGCTTGCCCCACCATTTGCGGATATCGTAATATTCCTGCCAGATGCTGCTGCCGATACGGTTCTGCATCCAGGCCTTTACCTTTTTAACAATGCCGGTAACCAGCGGAGCGCACAAAAGCAGCAAAACTGCCTGCGCCATACCGAGGGCCAGCTGTAACAATTCATTCTCTAAAATCATTTATAAAGCGCCCCCCATACCAGTACCAACATCATTGCCACCATAACATAGGCAACATATAAACGCACACTACCCTGCTGCAAACGGCGCAGGAAATTAGAAACACTTACAAAATGCTTCTGCAGCGGCTGATAAAGCTTTTCCGTAATCATATCGGGAATTTCCAGCTTGTAGGAAAGCTGACGGCCGAAGTAAGCATGCTCCTTGCGCATGTAGGTTACCTGACGCTTTGGCTTCAGCAGATAATCAAACGCACGGCGTACAGGCTTACTGAAGCCGGTTGCGGAATACTGCTGACGCTGCGTCGGATAGGTACCGCAGTTCCAGGTAACATCCTCCACAATAAAGCAGTCCTTAACAGACAGCCACAGCAATGCGCCCAGCACCAGCAGCAACGCCAAGAGCAGCAGCGGCTTGTAGCAAACAGCAGTACCGATACCGGCCCACGCCAGATTCATACCGAAGGCATCAAGTGCGACAGGCATGCCCAGCGCCAACAGCGCTGCGCGTACTACCGGCAGCGGATAAAGACCGCAAGCAACAACTAAAACAGATGCTACGCCCATAGCAGCGAGCATAAATTTATCGGATTCGTGCGCATGCTCCACAATTTCACTGCGAGCACGGCCCAGGAAGGTGATGCCGAAGAAGCGTACAAAGCAGCCGAGAGCCAGTGCTCCGGTAAAGCCCAGCAGAATAAAGGATACCGCAGTCCACAGGCGGATATCCTGACCGGCGCAGCTTGTGCCCAGGCTGATAAAGCTCTGCAGCACCAGCCATTCACCGGTAAAGCCGTTCGTCAGCGGAATAGCGGCAAGCGCCAGCGAGCCGACGAAAGCAAACACAGCGGTATACGGCATTTTGCGTGCGAGGCCGCCGAACAGCTCCAAGTTCTTGCTGCCGGTGCCGTGCATAATGCTGCCGGCACACATAAACATCAGCACCTTCATAATGCTGTGGTTAAAGGCATGCACCAACGCTGCCACAAAGCCAAGCATATAAAAGCTGCTGCCGGAAGCCTTCATCAGCATACCACAGCCGAAGGCAGCAAAAATTACGCCCATATTTTCCACGGAAGAGTAAGCAAGCACGCGCTTAATATCCGTTTCCATCTGAGCATAGAGTACGCCCAAAAATGCGGATACTACGCCTGCCAGCAGTACAACAACACACCACCAGTAATTCCAGGCAGGCAAAAAGCTGAACATAAAACGACCGAAGCCGTAGAGAGCAATCTTCAGCATAACACCGCTCATCAGCGCGGAAACGTGACTGGGTGCTGCCGGATGCGCCTTAGGCAGCCACACATGCAGCGGCACCAGACCGGCCTTTAAGGCAAAGCCGGCAAAGGCACAGACAAAAACAAGATGCTGCCAGCTGCCATCCAACGTATTCTTGGCCATAGCAGCAAAGCTGAAGCCCTCGCTGGCAGAGCCTGTCAACAAAAAGGCAATCATAATTGCTGCCGTACCGACGCTGGTCATAACCAAATACTGATAGGCAGCATTCCAGGTAGCACGCTTTTCGGATTCATGGTTAACCAGCATAAAGGAGGCTACGGCCATAATCTCCCAGAAAAGCAGGAAACTGAAGGCATCGCCGGCCAGCAGCACCAGTACCATAGACATAATGAACAGGCACCACATGCCACCCAAAAGACGCAGACGGCTGCCCTCATAACCACGCGCATAACCGAGCGCATACAGGCTGGTAACAACACCGGCGATACCGGTCAAAAGCAGAAAGACTGCGCTCCAGCCATCGCAGCCTAAAGAATACGAGCCCCAGGTCAGGGGGGCGGGGCTCACGCCGCCGAAAAGCAGCAGGCCTGCCGCATAAGCGCAGACAGCGCTGCCAAAAAGGGCAGCGCTGTTAGCAAGCCAGTGTGCAGCACGCTGCATGCCGTGGGGAAGCAGCATGGTTAATACGCCAATGCCATAGAAGCCCACAGCCACCAAAAACATTTCCATTTCATCACCTACACATAAAAATTTCAACTTCTTCACAAAAATGACATGTATCGTTAATTATAACACATTTGTTGACTGCGTAAAAGCAAATTACTGTTAAGAATACAAAAAAATACACCGGGCCTGCAGAAAATCCACAGGTCCGGTGGTTTTATAATAAGGCTTCGGCATCAAATGAGCTTCCGGCAGATTATATTTTTACCCTTACTCCTTCGCCCGCAGTGCCAGCTGCTTACGCAGCCTGTGACGCAGCAGCTCAATAAAGCCTGCCGGCTCCTGCACCCGCAGCAACGGTCCGAAGGATAAAATACGGATAACCATTTCCGTTTCATCACTTTTGTTATACATCAGCTGCAGCCTGTAATGCTTTTCATCCAAGCGCTCCGTTATCTTTTCCAGATGCGAAAAATGCAGCATTGCCCGCTCCAGAGCATTGCGCTCATCAGTCAGCAGGACGGTAACCGCACAGCGCTCCGGCTCCAACAGCATGCAGGCCTCCTCACCCGTCTGCTCCAGCAGACGGCAGCTTTTAATGCGCCCCACATTGACATAATGCAGATGGCGCTCGCACACCGCCTTCAGGCGGAACTTGTCATCCTTCGCCGAATATTCCAACTGCAGCGGCAGATATTCCTTCCGCACGCTTTCGTTTTTGCCGCTGATAAAGCTGATTTCCACCCTGCGCTTTTCCGTTGTCGCCTGCAGCAGCAAGCGAAAATGCTGTTTGTACTGCGGAGCATCATAATTATCACCATCGCTGTAACGGTCGAAATACACAAACTGCTCCTCACTGAACAGAGGCTCCACATCCTCCAGCCCGCTGCAATCCACATCAAAAAGCTGTAGCCGCTTATCCGTCAGCAGGCTTTTCAGCCAACGACGCTGCAATGTTGTCAACGGCATCGCCGGTGCATGCCGCAGCGACGTAGTCATATCCTTCTGCAGCAGCGGCCAGCTTCCGTCCTGCAGTGCCTTGGGAATGGTCAGGCAGCTGTCAGCAAAGGCCTGCTCCCGCACCAACAGCTCCAAGCTGTCCTTCGTCAGCTGCTTTTCCTGTGCCTGCCGCAAAATGGAGCTCACAACATTAAAATAGGTGCCGTATATTTCGTTAAAAAAGCTGTCATTTTTCGCCATCCGCTTGCACCTCCTGCAGATAATAGGCTGCCGTCTGCTCCAGATCATCATAAAAAATGCGCTCTATTTCCTCGTTACTGCAGCTAAAAGCAGTAATACGCCCGATAAAGGTGCGTACCCACGGCAGCAGCTCACGCGCATCATACACGGCAGCACTGAAGCGATAATGCTCCGCATCCAGCTGCCGCACCGTTCCGCAGCGCTTTTCACGCTCCAGGCGCTGCACAATAAACTGCTCGTCAGCTGCCGCCTCCACCGTAAAGCTGATTTTCTCCAACCGGTCTGTCCTGAGCATGCCTGCGCCCCAGATGTGCGGCGCCACCTCTTTGGCCAGCTGCAGAAACTCCTCATAGCGTTCCTCGGCGCGTTTAACCTCAATGCTCTCGATATGGACCAAGCGGTTGAACAACAGCTTCCGTGCAGCATAGCTGTAGCTCAAAAGATACTGACGTCCGGTCCTCGTGCTGCAGTAAATTTTCAAAGGGCAAACATATTGCGGTATACTGCTGCCGTCCTTGTCACAGCGGTAAAGCGTTACTGACTGCCTGCTGTTCATCGCCTCCAGCAGTTCGTACAGCAGCTTGCTGTCCATCGTATATAAAATAAAATGATGCTTAAAGGCAAAAGCTTCGCAGTCCTCGGCAAATTTATCCAGCAAATAGGAGCCTGCCTCTCCCAAAGGCGCCGCCTCGGAAAAGAAGGCGCAGGCAAGCTGCCAGCTGCGCCAGTTCACCTCATCCTGCGCCAAACAGTAAAGATTACGCCGTCCCTGCTTCACCAGCCGCAGCATTCCCAGCGCAGTATATTCATTCAGCTTGTTGCGCACCGTTGATTCATCTGGTTGACGCAGCTGATTGTCAAAGCAGTTGAAATAACGGCCGCTCAGCAGCTCCAACAGCTCTGCCGCCGAATAGGCCTTGCCGTCGGCAAGAATATCCAACAGATAAAAATGCAGCGTAATATCCATGGACGTAAAGCTCTTGGCCTTCCAGCTTTTATACAAAGGATTATGACTGATACTGCTGCTGTCGAAGGAAATGCGGTAGGCTCTGCCGTCCGCTTCGCTTTTGAAGCTCATGTAATCCTCCAGCCAGCTGTCCAGACGCCGGCGATTATCATCGTAGCTTCTGGAGCTTTTGGCGGTAAAATCCTGCCGCTTTTCAAAGCCGTATACATAAAAGCGCCGCATAAAATTGCGGATATCACTGTAATTTTTAAAAAGCTCGCTATAAGCCATCTGCTTCTGTTCCCCTTCCGCGCTAAATTAATATTAGTATAACATAAGCAGCGTATCTCTGTAATTACAAAAACGGCGCAACAGATTTTTACATCTGTTACGCCGTCAATTTTATTTTTTATTCAACTGTTACGCTCTTGGCGAGATTACGCGGTTTATCAACATCACAGCCGCGAGTCAGCGCCGCATAGTAGGCCAGCAGCTGCAAGGGCAGCACTGCCATCAGCGGTGCCAGATATTTGTCTGTACGCGGGATGTAAATAACATGGTCCGCATATTTTTCCAGAGAGGTGTCGCCCTCAAAGCCGATGGCAATAACCACAGCCTCACGCGCCTTAACCTCCTGCAGGTTGCTGACAGTCTTATCATATACGTCCATTTGCGTTGCCAGCACAATTACCGGCACACCGGAAACAATCAGCGCCAAGGTGCCGTGCTTCAGCTCGCCTGCCGCATAAGCCTCCGCATGAATGTAGGAAATCTCCTTCAGCTTCAGCGCACCCTCCAGCGCTACAGCATAATCAAGGCTGCGTCCTAGGAAGAAGGCATCCTCACTGCTGCCGTATTCACGTGCAAACACCTTAATCTGGTCCACGTTTTCCAACATCTTGTGAATCTGCTCAGGTACAAAGGTCAGGCCCTGCACCAGCTCCTGCTCACGCTCGGCACTCATGCTGCCGCGCAAACGGCCTACATAAATTGCCAGCATCAGCATTGCCAGAAGCTGTGTAGTGTAAGCCTTGGTAGATGCCACGGCAATTTCCGGACCGGCATAGGTATAAACAACCTGGTCTGCCTCACGCGCAATAGAGCTGCCGACAACATTTGTAACCGCCAGAGTGCGGGAGCCAAGACGTTTAGCCTCACGCAACGCTGCCAGCGTATCGCTGGTTTCACCGCTCTGGCTGATAACAATCGTCAGGCTGTTGCCGTCAACAAGCGGGTCGCGGTAACGGAACTCGCTGGCAATATCCACCTCAACCGGCACACGCGCCAGCTGCTCCAGATAATATTTGCCGACAATGCCTGCATGATAAGCGGTACCGCAGGCCACGATAAAGATTTTATTGATTTCACGCAGCTCCTCGGCTGTCCAGTTCAGCTCGGGGAAGCCGATGGTTTTTGCTTCCGCGTCCAGACGGCTTGTCATGGTGTCGCGCAAAGCCTTAGGCTGTTCATAGATTTCCTTCAGCATGAAATGCTCAAAGCCGCCTTTTTCCGCTGCTTCGGCATTCCAGTTAACGACAAATACCTTCTTGCTGATGGGAGTGCCGTTGATATCCTGCACCCAAACACCGTCTGCCGTTACCGTGGCGATTTCGCCGTCGCTCATGATAAAGGTACGGCGCGTATGGTTGATAATAGCCGGAATATCGGAGGCAATAAAGTTTTCACCCTCGCCAAGGCCGATAATCAGCGGATTATCCTTTTTGGTGCAGATGATTTTATCAGGCTCGTATTCGCACATAAATACCAGACTGTAGGAGCCTTTGATAAGCTTCAGCACCTTTTTGACGGTTTCTTCGAAATCTCCGTCATATTGGTCCGCCATCAAATGAGCTACAACCTCGCTGTCTGTTTCGGACAGGAATTCATGTCCCTTGGCAATCAGTTCTTCCTTCAGGCCAAGATAATTTTCAATAATACCGTTATGGACAACGACAAACTTACCGCTGCTGTCCGTATGGGGATGCGCGTTGCGATCCGACGGACGGCCATGTGTTGCCCAGCGTGTGTGACCGATACCTACATTGCCCACAGGCATATTGCCTGCCAATTTCTGTCGCAGTGCATCCAGACGGCCTACACATTTTTCTACACGAATGCTGTTGTTTTCATAAACAGCAATGCCGGCAGAATCATAACCGCGATACTCCAGCTTGCTCATACCGTCAAGCAAAAAGGGGGCTGCTTCGTGATTACCGATATAACCTACAATTCCGCACATAAGTAGTAATCCTCCTCTACGCTGCAAGGTATAAGGCATCATCTGCTTAGTCAGGTTTTCTCGTACCTGATACCTTCTCCCTTGCGAGCCTGTATTATATTCTTTGCCCTTTCTGCCACCGTGCTTTTCTCTCCCCCGTTACCGAAGGGCTTTGTACACGGTTTGCGGCCTGCAGCCGGCCGTGAGGCATCCGCTGACTGATCGATAACCTCATTCCTCGTCCACCGCCTGAGCGGTACATGCGCTTACATCCTTCACTGTCTGCATTTGGCAGCAAAGACAAGGCTCTGCTGATTTATGAGCAAACAGACAATGAGCCGCGCAGGCAGGCAGTCCCACGCGGCACATCCTCAGACTAATTTAATTTTACAATATGATGACTGGCAGGTCAAGAAAACATTCCTTGAACTTTTAAGGCCTGATGCTTGCCTGCAGGCGCTTCATATAGTATAATAAATATAGAAAGAGTGCTACCGATAGACGGTTGCCCTTCAAAATTAACTGTTAAAAATAACCGCTAGTGTAGGAGCTGGGCGGTTATTTTTTTGCGTTTTTCAAGAAAATATACAAAAGCAGACCATTTCATCCGAAAATGATGTAATGATCTGCTTTTAAGTTTCATTTAGCAAAGGCCTGCTTATGCCAACTCCTTGGTTACAACGTCGGCAATAGCGCTTGCAATCTGCTCCAGACGCTCCTGCTTCGGTCCTTCGGCCATAATACGGATTAAAGGCTCGGTACCGGAAGCACGTACCAGAATCTGGCCGTTTTCGCCCAGCTCCTCCTGATATTTTTTGATTACTTCCTGAATAGCAGCCTTTTCTTCCCAGCCGTTTTTATTCTTCACGCGTACATTCAGCAGAATCTGCGGGAATTTAGTCATTACGGCGCCCATCTCGGACAAAGGCTTGTTGTTGCGAACCATTGCGCACAACAGCTGTACCGCAGTCAGAATGCCGTCACCGGTTTTAGCGAATTCGGGGAAAATGATATGACCGGATTGCTCGCCGCCGATAGAATAATTGTGCTTGAGCATTTCTTCCAGTACATAGCGGTCACCTACAGCGGTTTTGACAGTCTTGCCGCCATGAGCCTTCATAGCCTGATGCAGGCCCACATTACTCATAACAGTGGTTACCAGCATATTGTCATGCAGCTTGTTGCGTTTCATCAGCTCCAGAGCGCAAATCAGCATAATCTGGTCGCCGTCCATAGCCTCGCCGTTTTCGTCAACTACCAGGCAACGGTCGGCGTCACCGTCATTGGCGATACCTACATGAGCGCCAACCTCAACAACCTTCTTCTGCAAAGCCTCCAGATGAGTGGAGCCGCAGCCGTTGTTGATGTTGATACCATTAGGCTCGTTGAAAATTGCCACAACCTCAGCACCGAGGCTGCGCAGGATAACCGGTGCGATTTCGCTGTTGGCACCGTTGGAGCAGTCCATAACAATCTTCAGACCGTTCAGCTTAGCATAAGCAGTGCTCAGAATGTGCTTAATATACAGTGCAGACAAATCCTTTTCATGAATAATCTGGCCGACACTGCTGCCGCTTACTGCCTGAGTGTAATCAATCGGCGCAGCAACAATAGCTGCAATTTCGTCCTCTACTGCGTCAGGCAGCTTGTAACCTGTCTGAGAGAAGAATTTGATGCCGTTGTCTTCAAACGGATTGTGAGAAGCAGAAATTACTACACCGGCGTTAGCCTTAACCTCACTGGTAAGGAAGGAAACTGCCGGAGTAGGCATAACGCCCAGAAGATGTGCATTGCCGCCGGCGCTACAGATACCTGCTGCCAAAGCGCTTTCCAGCATTTGTCCGCTGCGGCGTGTATCTCTGCCGATAATAATTTTTGGGCAGGAAACCTCGCGGCCAAAGTATTTTGCGGCAGCATAGCCCAGCTTAAAGGCCAGCTCCGGAGTAAGCTCTACGTTCGCTACACCGCGAACACCATCAGTACCAAATAATCTTGCCATTTTTTGTAATAACCTCCCTAATGTTAATGCGTTTATATGTAAGTTGGAAATTGTTGAGCCAAAAAATAAAATTAAGAGCCTCTCCTCGGGGAGAGGTGTCATCGCATAGCGATGACGGAGAGGGGTAACACATAACATAACGCTATGCGTAAAAGTAAATGCTGCAAAATCCCCTCTCAGTCGCCCTACGGGCGCCAGCCGCCCCAGGGCGCCCTCTCTTGCCCTACGGGCAATTCACCTTGTCCCCCCAAGGGGAGCCTAATGCTCTGTATTACTCTCCAACCTAAATTACTTCACCGGCGCAAATCTTTCCATAATCGCACGCGCCACATGATAGCCGTCAAGCGCGGCGCTCATAATACCGCCGGCATAGCCTGCGCCTTCGCCGCAGGGATAAAGCAAATCATGCGTCAGCGATACATAGCTCTGCCTGTCGCGCTCTATGCGGACCGGCGCCGAGGTGCGTGTTTCCACACCCGTCAGCAGCGCGCCGCCGTCAGCGTAACCCGCCAGCTTGCGGCCGAAGCTCGTAATGCCCTCGCGCAGAGTATCCGTAACGTAAGCAGGCAGCACCTTATCTAAGCTGCAGGCCGCAAGTCCCGGACGATAGCTTGGCTGCACCAAACATTCCAAGGACGGAGTGCTGCGCTTCAAAAAGCTGTCCAGATTTTGCGCAGGCGCATAATAGCTGCTGCCTGCTGCCGCATAAGCAAGCTGCTCATAGCGGCGCTGGAATTCTACGCCTGCCAGCGCACCCTCACCAAAATCCCGGCTGTCTACATTCACCACCAGAGCACTGTTGGCAATGCCGCTGTCACGCTTAAACATGCTCATGCCGTTGACAACCACGCCACCGGTCTCCGAAGCGGCGGCAACTACCTGACCGCCCGGGCACATGCAGAACGAATAAGCTGTGCGTGTTTTATCCTGCGTGTGGTAAACAAGCGCGTAATCCGCTGCGCCCAGCAGATGATGTCCGGCAAAGCTGCCGTACTGCGCCCTGTCAATCAGCTCCTGCGGATGCTCGATGCGCACACCGATGGCAAAGGGCTTCGCCACAATGCCTACGCCCCTGCGTGCCAGCATAGCGTAGGTATCGCGCGCGCTGTGACCGCAGGCCAGTACCACGGCTCCTGCCGCCAGTCTTTCACCGCCGTCAAGGATTACACCCTGCACCGCATTATTTTTGATATCCAGATCAACCACATGCGCATCGTAACGCACGCTGCCGCCCAGCTCCGCAATGCGGCGGCTGAGCCCCTGTACCATCGCACGCAGCTTATCCGTGCCTACGTGCGGCTTATGCTCATACAAAATATTTTCCGGTGCGCCTGCATCCACAAAGAGCTGCAGGATTTCGGCCATCATAGGATCATTGACGCGCGTAGTCAGCTTGCCGTCCGAGAAGGTGCCTGCACCGCCCTCGCCAAACTGTACGTTGGACGCGGGGTTAAATTCTCCCGTCTGCCAAAAGCGCTGCACATCCTGCACACGCTGCTCCACCGGCTTGCCGCGCTCCAAAAGCAGCGGCTTATAGCCATGCTCTGCCAGCTGCAGTGCTGCCAAAAGTCCCGCAGGACCGGCACCGATAACCACCGGCGGTGCGCTCAGCGGCAGTGTGCCAAGCTCAAGCGTCGGCTGCTGCTGCTCCTGATATTGCGTAATATCACGGTCCGCCAGCAGGCGTTTTGCCTGTCTGCCGCCTGTTTCAACCTCTGCCAGCACATGGTAATTGAGACAGATATCATTTTTCTTGCGCGCATCCACTGCCTTGCGTACTATCCGCACACTGCCCAAAGCATCACGCGGAATACCGCATTTACGGCACACCGCCTGCTCAAGCGTCTGCTCCTGTCGCAGGCTGATACGCACATTGTTAATTTTCAGCTTCATCTATAAATCAGTTCTGCCTTTCTACCGATATTTTAATCTGCACAGTACGTCTTTCTGGAATAACCTTTTCCGGCAAATCCAGCTCAGCCGCAACAACGGTGCTGCCATTGAGCTTGCTTACATCCACGGGCTTAGTTTTGACATCCTTCAGCTCCTTCAGCACAGACGGAGGCGCAGTCACACGGATGCTCTCCGGAGCAATCTCGGTCTTGGTAACAAGAATTCCGGCAGGCAAATCACCGCTCATAACCAGCTTAACCGGAATATCAAGCGAATGCATCTGGCTTACCATATTGGCCTGCACCATAACGCGCTCAGGGATAATTCTCATATTAGGAATATCGTAACCGTCGTCACTCACGGCAACCAGCTCGCTTTCCGCCTGGAAGCTGCCTGTATGGTTGCTGATATCAATAGGAGCAACAACACGGTTTACCTTATCAATACGATGTGTTGCACCACGCAAAGTAACCTCCGCCGGAGTAATTATACTGCTGCCGATGGTCATATCACCGTTCACCGCGCCCACGATACGCGTAGTAACGGGAACCTTTTTCTCGCTTACCGTATCCACATATACGGAAACCTCCTTAGGCGTTACGGATACAATCTCGCCGCCGGAGTAGGTTACCGTAATCGGCAGGCTCTGCTGACCTTCGGTTATATTTTTTAAATTGATAGAAGCATTGATTTCGGCACTCAGATTATCGGAACTGAGTTTGGCACGCGAGCCGCGCACCTTAACCAGAATTTTATCGGGAGCATTAAAGACCATCATATTTTGCGGCAGATTTCTCTGCTGCAGGCGCACCTCGATATTACGCTCGATAATCGGATTTTGGTCTGTCATTACATATACCCACAGGCCGCAAGCCATGAGCAGACAGATAATTCGTGCCAGCAGGTTTTCCTTACGCGCCAGCCTTTGCAAAAATCTCATTTTTTCTCACCGCCCCACAAGCTCTTGATTTTATCAACCAAAGAATTCTTAACTGCTGCATGCGGACGGAAAATTGCCGTGCGCAAAATTTCCTTCACATCATCCACCGTCAGATAACGCATAAGCTCGCCGTTGCGGGCAATGGAAATCGTACCGGTTTCCTCGCTGACAACAAGAATCATCGCATCAGACTGCTCGGACATACCGATAGCTGCACGATGGCGGGTACCAAGCTCCTGACTCAGATTACGGTTTTCCGTAAGCGGCAGCAGGCAGCAGGCAGCAACAACGCGGTTGCCGCGGATAACGACAGCGCCGTCATGCAGCGGTGTATCCTTAACAAAAATGTTCTGCAGCAGTCCAGAGCTCACCAGACCGTCAATCGGCACACCGGTTTCGATACGCTCTGCCAAACCGGTAGCACGCTCAAAGACCATCAGCGCACCTACCTTGTTTTTGCTCATCACCTTAGTGGCATGAGCAACGGAATCCAGCATCTCCTCCAGCTCCTGCTCGTCCAGCTCGCTGCCCTTGTGGAACAGCTTGCCGCGGCCGATTTGCTCCAAAGCACGGCGCAGCTCCGGCTGAAAGACAACCGGCAGAGCAACCATAATCACCGTCATGCTCTTTTCCAGCAGCCAGCTGATAACATGCAGGTTCAGCCAACGGCAGATAAGCGTGAAGCCTATCAGCACCATAAGGCCCTTACCCAGTGTTGCAGCACGGGTGTTTTTCAGCATCAGGAACAAACGGTAAAGAAAATAGGCAACGACGACAATATCTATAACATCCAAAAATGTGATTGTCGAAAGCAAGCCTTGCAGTTGTATCATCATAATTGCATTGCTCCTATCTATCAGACACTATCGACTAAGCGCTAAGCCTTAGTCCATTTTCAGAATCGCCATGAATGCCTCCTGCGGCAGCTCTACACTGCCAACCTGCTTCATGCGCTTTTTACCTTCCTTCTGTTTTTCCAGCAGCTTACGCTTACGGCTGATATCGCCGCCGTAGCATTTCGCCAGTACGTCCTTACGCATAGCGCGGACGTTTTCGCGGGCAATAACCTTGTTGCCGATTGCTGCCTGTACCGGAATTTCAAACATCTGACGCGGAATCAGGCTGCGCAGCTTTTCAACCAGCTGACGGCCGCGGACGGTAGCAAATTCCTTATGCACAATCGCGGAAAGCGCATCGACAGGCTCGCCGTTCAGCAGAATATCTACCTTCACCAGATCGGAATAACGGTATCCGGACAGCTCGTAGTCCAAAGAAGCATAACCGCGGGTAGCGGATTTCAGACGGTCAAAATAGTCAAAGATAATCTCACTCAGCGGTAATGCGTAGTGAATCATTACGCGGGTATCATCAAGATAAGTCATGTTATCGTATTCACCGCGTTTTTCCTGGCTCAGCTCCATAACAGCGCCTACATAATCCTTCGGCACAATGATGGTTGCATTAACGAAAGGCTCCTCAACATGGTCGATAACGGTCGGGTCCGGGAAGAGGGACGGGTTATCTACCATTTCAACGTCGCCGTTGGTGCGGAACACCTCGTAAATAACGTTAGGCGCGGTAGTAATCAGGCTCAGATTATATTCGCGCTCCAGGCGCTCCTTGATAACGTCCATATGCAGCAGGCCCAAAAAGCCGCAGCGGAAGCCAAAGCCCAGCGCAGTAGATGTTTCCGGCTCAAATACCAGAGAAGCATCGTTCAGCTGCAGCTTTTCCAAAGCGTCACGCAGGTTATCGTAATCGGAATTCTCTACCGGATACAAACCGCAGTATACCATCGGTGTAGCCTTGCGGTAACCGGGCAACGCTTTTTCGGCAGGATTATCGGCATCTGTTACGGTATCGCCTACGCGTGCATCCTTAACGTTTTTGATGCTGGCAGCAAAGAAGCCTACCTGGCCCTCCTCCAGCTCGTCAACATTGACAATGCCCGGTTTGAAGTAACCGACCTCGGTAACATCAAATTCCGCACCAGTTGCCATCATGCGAATCTTCATACCCTTGCGCAGACGGCCCTGCATAATTCGTATATATAAAACTACGCCCTTGTAAGCGTCAAATTTGGAGTCAAATACCAATGCCTTCAGCGGTGCTTCCGCATCGCCCTGCGGCGCCGGCACGCGCGCTACGATTGCTTCCAGCACGTCCTCGATGCCGATGCCTGTCTTGGCACTGCACAGAACTGCGTCGGAAGCATCAATACCGATAACGTCCTCTATTTCCCTTTTAACGTGCTCCGGGTCGGCACTCGGCAAATCAATTTTGTTGATAACCGGGATAATCTCCAGATCATTATCCAGCGCCAGATACACGTTGGCCAAAGTCTGCGCTTCAATGCCCTGAGTAGCGTCGATAACCAGCAGTGCGCCCTCGCACGCTGCCAGTGCACGCGAAACCTCATAGGTAAAGTCTACGTGGCCCGGGGTGTCGATAAAGTTCAGCATATACTCCTCGCCGTTGCGCGCCTTGTAGATGCTGCGCACAGCCTGCGCCTTGATGGTGATGCCGCGTTCACGCTCCAAATCCATGGAATCGAGAATCTGCTCCTCCATCTCACGCTTGCTCAGCGTTCCTGTATATTCAATCAATCTGTCCGCCAGGGTAGACTTGCCATGATCTATATGGGCGATAATAGAAAAGTTGCGAATGTGATTTTGTTCAATCATAAATTACTCTTCCTGCTCCTTCATTAAAATGTATTATTTCAGGTCAATATTGGCTTGAGCCTGTTTTATTAGTACTAATTATTATACCATTATACGGCAAAGCCTGTAAACTAAAAAGAGAGACAGCTCGGCGCCATCTCTCCTCGTACTGCGTTTTATTTCAGTTTAGTGTCCTCAAATTCAACGCACTTGTAATAATTGTCAATTTTATAATTCAGCTTATCGAGCGTTTCCTGCATCTGCGCCATGCGCTCAAGCAGCTTGGCACGCTCCTCTATTAAAATTTCCTTGCGTGCCGCACGCGTTTTGTCGCCCTGCTGAAACAGCGCCACATATTCAATCAGGCTTTCTACCGAAATGCCTGCCGCACGCATGCATTTGGCAAAGTTTACCCAGTTGCAATCTGTTTCGGTGTAGTCGCGAATACCGCTTTCGTTGCGGTTGACAGCCGGAATCAGGCCGATGCGCTCATAATAACGCAGCGTGTCCGCTGTAATGTCATATATTTTGCTTACTTCGTTTATTTTCATCCCGCTTACCTCCTGCCAGGATTGTTTCCTGCTTTCTGCTTATATTTTAGCATTTGGAGTCAGCTCCAGGTCAAGCGTCCGCAAAATATTTTTTACAGGAACAGACAGGCATATTTGTGATTTTCTCTTGCATAATGCTCGCATTCGTGGTAGAATAATGCAGTACAAGAAAATTCAGGAGGTGAAATTCGTTGCCGAACATTAAATCTTCCATCCGCAGTGTAAAGACCGACGCAGAACGTCGTGCTAAAAACGCTCCGATTAAAGCAGCTCTCCGCAATGCTTCCCGCAAAGTAGAGGCTCTGGCTAAAACCGGCGCTAAAGAAGACGCTCAAGCTACTATGGCTACTGCTTCCGGTTTGCTCGATAAAGCAGCTCGCAAAGGCATTATCCATAAGAATGCTGCAGCTCGCAAAAAATCCAGACTTGCAAAGAGAATCAACGCTATGGCTTAATTCTTACAAGCTGACCTGCTCTGAAAAGAGCAGGTTTTTTGCATTTCAGGGATAAATTTTTGCAGGACAGTTTAATCAAGAGCAAAATTAAAGCATCCCCACACTTTTACTGCAAAAAGTGTAGGGATGCTTAATTTTTTTATCAGCAGCAGTCATTTCACTGCCTAAGCCTTACTCCCGGCAGACACCGCAACGACGGCAGCCGTCAAAGCACATCGGTGTAAATTTGCCGCTTTCGCTGCGCTGCAGCTCAGCCGCAAGATACTCCTGCGTCACGCCCATATCAAGATGCTGCCAGGGCAGCGGCTGACCAACCTGCAGCTCGCGCTCCGCCAGCTCCTCGGCATCAAGGCCCTGCTCCTTCAGCACCTGCTTCAGGCTACGTCCTTCCACATGCGCCATCAGCAGTGCCTCGCCGATACGTCTGCTGCCGCGCGCCAGCACGGACTGCACCACAGTTTCCTTCAGCGATTCGGTTATCAGCTTGATGCGCTTTTCCTTCTTCAGACCGTCGCCCAAAATTTTAAAGCGCTTCTTCAGCGTGCGCACATTACAAAGCGGCGCCCACTGGTACGGCGTAAAGGGCTTGGGTACAAAGCCGTTGACCGAAATAACCAGCTCGCCCTTGTTGCCTACCGCGTCCATTTTGGCGCGCACGCGTTTAATCATCTCCACCGTTTCGACGATATCCTCGTCCTCTTCTCCCGGCAGGCCGATCATATAATACAGCTTGATGTTGCGCATACCGGCAGCAGCCGCCAATTCGATAGAATTATAAACGTGCTCCTCCGTAATGCCCTTGTTGATAGCGGCGCGCATACGCTCGCTGCCTGCCTCCGGCGCTACGGTCATCGTCCGTTGGCCGCTCTGCGCCAGTGCATGCGCAATCTGCTCCGTGAGCATATCGGCGCGCATGCTGGCCACGGAAAACGGTATCTTATGCTCTACCAAGTATTCGGTCAGCTCTGCCATCTGCGGATGGTCGGAAACGGCAGCGCCCATCAGGCCCACCTTTTTCGTGCGATCGGGACGCTTGGCGATATCTGCCAAAATATTTTCCAGCTTACGCGGACGCGGCTTGCGGAAGCAATAGCCTGCCATGCAGAAGCGGCAGTGACGGCCGCAGCCGCGCGCCACCTCGACGATAAACATATCCTCAAATTCCGTTCCGCTCGTCACGATAGCAGAGGTGTGCGGATATGCGTCGATATCACGCGCCCACTGGCGTGCAACCTTCGCAGGCGCACCTTCCTGCGGCAGCAGGGCGGTAAACTCGCCCTCATCATCGTATTGCGCCGTATACAGGCTGGGAACATAAACGCCCGGCACCTGTGCCAGCGCCGCCAATCGCTCTTGCTTGCTTTCCTCGCGGTAGATGGTATCCAGAACGTGTTGCACTGTTTCCTCGCCCTCGCCGATAACAAAGGCGTCAGCCACAGCAGCCAAAGGCTCGGGATTAAAGGTAGCACAGGGACCGCCGATAATCACCAAAGGCTCGCGCTGATTGCGCTCCGCCGCCCGCAGACGGATATTACCCAAATCCAGCACCGTCAGCAGATTATCATAATCCATTTCAAAGGACAGCATGACGAAGATAACGTCAAAGTCTGCCAGCGGACGCTGGTTTTCCAGGCTCAGCAGCGGTGTTTTGCTTTTGATATGCTCCTGCTGCAATCGTTTATCCGGCAAAAAGAAGCGTTCGCAGGCGCTGTCACCGCGCTCGTTAATCATCTGATACAAAATGTGCATTCCCAGGTTAGACATGCCCAGATGGTAGACGTTGGGGTAAATAAACGCTACCGGATGGCGTAAGCCCGGCGGATACACCTGCGCGCCGGTTTCATTTTCTCTTGTTTCTTTAATGTAGTTTTTGATTATCCAGGACAAAGCATTTCCTCTCCGAGTATCTATTAATTATTAAGAAAATATCAGCGCAAAATTACGCTGATATCCTCTTGTATTTTACTGATTTTTTTCTGCCAATTTGCGTTCAAACAAATCAATCACTGTTTTCAAAACCTTTAAGCGGGCATAATATTTATTGTTGCCCTCAACAACAGTCCACGGTGCATACGAGGTATCGGTGCGCACCAGCATTTCGTTGACTGCCGCTTCGTAGGCATCCCATTTATCACGGTTACGCCAGTCCTCGTCCGTAATCTTCCACTGCTTGTTGGGGTCAGCCTGACGGTCATTGAAGCGTCGCAGCTGCTCCTCCTTGTCAATCTGCAGCCAGAATTTGGCAATGGCGATACCGTGCTCGCTCCACTGCGCCTCCATATCCTTGATTTCATCGTAGGCGCGCTGCCATTCCTGCGGCTTGGCAAAGCCTTCGATGCGCTCTACCATAACGCGGCCGTACCAGGTGCGGTCAAAAATTGCTATGGTGCCAGGCTGCGGCAGTCTGGTCCAAAAGCGCCACTGATAATGGAACTGCTTTTCAACCACGTTCGGCGCCGCAATCGGATGCACATGGAAGCCCAGCGGGTCCAATGCCGCCGTCAGTCTGCGGATAGCGCCGCCCTTACCGGCAGCGTCCCAGCCCTCAAAGCCGATTACTACAGGAATCTGCGCCTTGAACATTTCAATCTGCAGCTGTGTCAGCTTTTTCTGGTACTTATCGAGCTTTTCCTTATATTCTTCTTTAGTAAGCTCCTTATTGGCGTCAATCTTGCTCAGCACATCGTAGGTGGCCGCAGTGCGCTTGTCGGCAGCAGGCTCTGCAGGCATCTGCACGTCCTTTTCGATAGCATCGGCAATCTTATTGAAAACCTCCAGACGCGCGCTGCGCGGATCATCGTCGGCAATCAGGTGCCAGGGAGCGTTTACCGTATCGGTGGCCTCCAGCATTTTTTCGTAATGCGGCAAAAATTTATCGTAATCTTCGCTTTCATCAATCGCAGGATTCAGGTCACGCCACGCCTTGCCCAGTGTTTTGGCATTCTTGGCAATATTTTTCTTTTGCTGCTCCGGTGACAGATGCAGGAAAAATTTAAGCACGAGATAATTATCATCCGTAAGCATTTTTTCAAAGTTGTTGATATGCTCAAAAGAAACAGCAGGATACTTGGTGTTATCCTCTTTATCCGCCAGCTCGTTGGCGTTTTTCAGATAATACCAGCTGCGGTGATAAACGGCAATATGTCCCAACGCCGGCAAACGCTTCCAGAAGGCACTGAAAAACGGCTGCTCCTGCAGAACGCCGCGCAAACGCACGCTGGAATAAACATTAAAGCCGCGGGCATCCATCTGCTGCATCATTTCGTTAATCAGCGCACTGCGGCGTGCACCGCGCCAGCCCTCAAACACGATGATAATCGGTCTTTTGGCGTCGCGGGCCAGGCGCTGCGCCTTTCCCAGACGTTCACCCAGCACATCCATCTGCCTGTTGTATTCTTCCTTGGACACTTTTTTACTCAAATCCAGCTTTTCCAGCATTCTCCAACATCTCCTTACTGTTTGCGAGAATCTTTAAATCAGCGCTCCTCGTAGGGGTTAAGAGCGCGCGGTTTTCCTAATACCTCTGCCATAATAATGCCGTTGACCAGCGCCGCATGCTTCAGCTTGACGCGCTTTTTGGGCGCAGGCTGCGCCTGCTGTGCGTAGTGGGCGTTAAACGCCGCTGCGGCAGCGTTCATCTTTGCTTCATCATAGCTGTAATCACCGCGGGGGTCGTAATAAACCTTGCCCCTGTCATGCACCAAGGCTTTGTTTTCACGGTGAATCCTGCCAGTGTGGTCATGCAATGCTTCGCCGTCACGGTGAACTCTGCTGCCATCATCACGGCGCACACGCGTTCCGTCATGCACTACGCCTTGGCTGCTTTGACGCTTGCGTGCCTGCGCCTCCTCCGTCGTCTTTTTCAGACGGCGTTCAAACTCGGCGGCAATATCTTTAGGCTTAGCCTGCGTTTGCTGCTCTGCCTGCGTCGGCTCCGCAGTTTCCTGCGGCTGCTCCTGCGGCAGCTCCTGCTGCCTGCGGCGGCGACGGTTGCGCCTGTCCAAAAATACGTTGGCCAGCATTACGAGGACAAAAAGCAGGGGGATTAAATCACTGTCAAATAAACCGCCCATAAGCTGCACCTCGCTTATTTGCCGCCCTCAGGCTTTTCCTCGCCCTCCGGGCTTACCTCAGCAATCGTGCGGCGCATCTGCGTATCTGCCTGAATATTGTTCAGGCGGTAGTAATCCATTACACCCAAGCGGCCGTTGGCCAGTGCCTCCGCCATAGCTGTCGGCACCTTAGCCTGTGCTTCCACAACCTTCGCCTGCATTTCCTGTGTATAGGCCTTCATTTCCTGCTCCTTGGCAACAGCCATCGCACGGCGTTCCTCAGCGCGTGCCTGAGCAATGCGCTTGTCTGCCTCCGCCTGGTCTGTCATCAGCGCAGCGCCGATGTTACGGCCTACATCTACGTCCGCAATATCAATGGAAAGAATTTCAAAAGCAGTGCCTGCATCAAGGCCCTTGTCCAAAACTGTTTTGGAAATATAGTCGGGGTTTTCCAGTACCTTGCTGTGGTCGGCGCTGGAGCCTACGTTTGTTACAATGCCTTCGCCGACACGCGCAATAATCGTTGCTTCGCCGGCACCGCCTACCAGGCGGTCAATGTTGGCGCGCACGGTTACGCGTGCCTTTACCTTCAGCTCAATGCCGTCCTTGGCAACAGCGCTTACTACCGGAGTTTCGATAACCTCGGGGTTAACGCTCATCTGCACAGCCTCCAGCACATTGCGTCCCGCAAGGTCAATGGCACAGCCACGCTCAAAGCTCAGCTCAATCTGCGCTCTGTGGGCAGCAATCAAAGCATCAATAACACGGTCCACGTTACCGCCTGCCAGATAATGCGCCTCCAGCTGGTTAACGTTTACGTCAAGACCTGCCTTATTCGCCTTAATCAAAGGCAGCACAATCTGCGACGCGGGCACACGGCGCAGGCGCATGCCGATGAGGTTGAAAATGCCTACATTAACGCCGGCGGCGATTGCGGAAATCCACAGTCCCAACGGCACAAAGTTAAGAAAAATAGCAATACCGGCAATAGCAATGATTACTGCAAAGCCACTGCCGAAAATCATACTGAATAATAAATCCATAACGTCACTCCTTCGTTTGTTCTACAAAAATTTTGCTGCCCTCCACCCGCACAATAATCACGGGCGCAGACTTTTCGATATAATCTCCCTGACTGCTCACGTCAAGACGCTTGCCGTCCACCAGAATCGTGCCTGCAGGACGCAGCGTAGTCAAGGCTGTGCCTCTTTTGCCCACCAGCATGCTCCAGTTTTTGCCGCCGGTGTAGCCTTCGCTGTTTTTTTGGCGCGTCCACAGCACAAAGGGATTATACTTGCTTTCCTTGGGCAGATACACGCACAGCAGGGTAATCACCAGCACTAAAAACAGATACACTGCCAACAGCACCAACGCCGCCCAGGCATTGCCGCCCAAAACGTAAAAGCCGCCGACTGTCAGGCACACCATGCCGCTGACACCGAAAATTCCGAAGCCCGGTACAACAAATTCTATCAGCAGCAGGACAAGGCCCGCCAGCATAAAATAATATTCCAATGGCATGACTGCACCTCCTCAACGCTTGTACAATTATAGTATAACAGAGTAAAAGCTTGAAGTAAATTTAAAGTTTATGCTGCTAAAGGCAAAGCTGCCTGTAATACTTTAACAAAAGAAATTTTTTGGCGCATTTATTCAAAAAGCAGTATCCTGGAGACATGCACAGCAAGAATATTTGCTGCTTTACTTATCGCGCCAAAAATTGTATGATAAAGGAAAAGCTTCTTCTACTATAAACAAAGGCGGGACTTAATGATGAAAAAATTACTTATTTTACTGACGCTGATTTTTGCGCTTGCCTGCACTTGCACAGCCTTCGCTGGCGCAGGCACTGATAAAAATGCTAACATGGAAAAAATAACCAGCACCAGCGCTGGCGATTTATATCTTGATAAGGATAATTTGCAGGCATTGCGCCAGGGCGACAAGCTTTTTTTGCTGTTGTCTGCCGAGCTGCGCTACAATAAGGAAATGCTGCCTAAGCTGCAGGCCACCAAGCCGGAGCTGAAAACAGCAATCAGCATGACGCAGATTTATTTGTATAATAACGATGGCACGCAGTATGCGCTGCTCAAAAGCCTGTACACCGATAAGGACGATAATGTTGTTTACACTATCGAAGGCTCGCCCAATTTGCAGCCTGTCAAAAGCAAGCTGCAGATGCTGCTGTACGAAAGAGCGTTGACAGCGATGGAAAACCAAAAGCGCATTACCGATATGCTCAGACGCAAAGCGTAACAAAAAGACCTTGATGTCAGTTTTTACTGACGCCAAGGTCTTAAATTCTTTAACGGAGCTCTTTATAAGCAAACATTTTATTGCTTTAGTTGAAATTTTATGATAAAATGTTTTTGACAACCGTGTTGCAGGATGGTGTTGCCTTAATTCCTCAGGAATCGAGGTGATGCTTATGAAGAACTATTCCTTTCAAGATTTAATGCTCTTCGGAATGTTCATTCTGGCATTACTTACATTTATTTTTCAATATTGTAGATAATCCGGACATAAGAAAACCACTCCTACACTTTGCGGGGTAAGAAGTGGCTTTCTAACACTTTTTCTCAGGCAACCCACCTTGTGGGCGGTTGTCTTTCTCTATATCTAATATACCACATAATTCATAGCTTTGCAAGTTTTGAATTTATGCGCAACAATAGAAAAACCGCCCCACGACTTTCCCGAGTAAGGAGCGGATTTTTCTTAACCCTATCGGCAACCCACCTTGTTGCGGGTGCATCCAAGAAGCGAGTCCGTAGGACGATGCTGATTGGCTCATGCACGCCATGCGATAGTGCCCCAAGAGGCGTAGCCGATTGGATTGGCACGAACCGCTTAGGCGGTTGTCTTTTTCTATATCTAATATACCACATAATTCAAAGCTTTACAAGTTTTAAGGCTGGAATTTGAGCAAACGCTCAAACTCCAGCCTTTTTTGTTCATAAGGTCAGTATGATGGTTCCAGCCTCATGAACTGCCAAGCAAGCGGTTGGGGGCATTGCTTGGCGGAGTATGATGATTTATAGGAAAAACAGTTGTTATCCTGCTATGACTGCACCTGCTGCCAGCTTATCAGCCAAAATGCTTAGCCTGGGTTGCATCAGCTGTTGCCTTAGCATTATCTGCACTTACCTGTGCCTGACGAGCCAGTTTGGCTGCATATTCAGCACGCTCCTGCGCTTCTTTGGCAAGTTTGGCTGCTGCCTGATATTTTTCAGCTGCTGCCAGCTCTTTCTTAGCCTGAGCTTCGCGTTGCTCTTCTAAAAGCTTTTGCGGGGATTTGTGGCCAAAGCGCCAGGTTGCACCGATACCGCCCATGGTTTCGCCGCCGGCAGTAGACAGGCTGACGTTAATCATGAAGTTCTTGTTCGGATAGTGGAAGAAGCCCATTGCCACGCCAGTTTCGCCCTTGTATTGGCCGAGGCCGATGCTGAATTCACTCGGAGCCTGCGGATCGTAGCCAATGCTCTTCAGGGAAGCGATAGCTGCTGCCATAGCGCCAACCTTATTTACACGGTCGTTGACGTCATTGATGCGACCGTCAAGACGGATAACCTCTTCGCTGATGCGGTTATCCAGACGTTCAACCTCACCGCGGCGGATTGCAGCTTCAGCATTGATGCCGCCAACAGCGGTCTGGTTCTTCTTGTACTCATCGCGATTGGAAAGCTCCTTGTCAAGGTCGTCAATCTGACCGAGGTCGGAGAGGTTAATGCGGTCTTTTTCGTTTGTCGCGGAACCGATAGATACATCGCTGCTGTTAATGCGGGTTGCATTGTCAGGCTTAGCGCTGTCGGTGTATTCCAGACCAGTGCCGTTTTGAACAAGCTTGCTGCTCTTGCCATCTTTATCGATTACTTCGTTAGTGATATTGCCATTTTCACCATCTAAGGTCTGCGCAATCTTCACAGTGCCGTTCGTTACAACGCCGCCGATAGAGGTCAAGCCTTGGTTGAATTCGGATTTATGCGTATCGTCTTGCTTAACAGTGTTGCTGTTGCCTGCAGCGGAAACCTTGTTTTCCGTAGTAGTCGTGCCATCAGTTACCTTCGTATTTACGCCTTCAATATTAGTCGTGAACTGCGTATTCTTAGCACTGCCAGCCTCTTTGACGTCGCTCTTAATCGTGCCATTGCCGCTGAAAGCCAGAGAACCGGAGCCATCGCCCGCTGCATCGCCTTTACCGGTGATTACCAGCTCATCAGTAATCAGCTTGCCGGTAGTAATGGTACCGCCGTTGATGTTAGTTGTCTTAGTGCCGCCATTAGCGAAGGTCGTTCCTTTAGCGTCTGTAGTTACGGAGTTGTTGCCAACCTTATCGACAATGCTGTCCTTCGTAATCGTGCTCGTTGCATTGTCCGTAACCTTGCTCGTGATGCTCTCGTTCGTTACGTCGATGGAGCCCGCGCCTGCGGAAACGTTAGCGTTATTATTGCCAACAGATACATTGGACTTCACACCGCCAGTAGCTGCGGTATTATCATAGCTCATGCTTGCGCCAGCATTATCAGTCTTCAAAGTAGTGTTACCAACTTTATTAGTGAAAGCACCTTTGTCTGCACCCGTACCGCCTTTTACTGTAAAGTTGCCGCCTGCTGCGGAGAAGTTACCATCCTTATCCATGGACAGATTGCCGCCGATAGCAGTACCATTTTTATCATACAGCTCACCGCCGAGGTTGATACGTTCAACATTCAGCGTATCGGTCGTAATCGTACCGCCATTGATAGTAGTGGTCTTACCACCCTTTTCGCCCGCTGCGCCGTTGAAGGTTACGCCGCCTGCGGTCATATACGTTGAATTATCATTATCCTTCCACAGATTCAAGGTTGCGCCGTTTAAATGCCCTGCACCAGTAGCTGAGTTGAACGAACGAACAGAGCTACCATTTATAGTCGTAAAGGTTCCGTCCTGACCAGTGAAGGTGTTAGCACCAGTTTCCGCATTGAAGCTGAAGGAGGATTTTTGACCTGCTGCATTTTTTCCACTAACAGTCAAACCGTTTTCATCAAATTTCAGACCTGCTTGCTGACCATTAATATTTTTAACATTCGCACTAATCGTGCCTTTGTCAATAACAGTCTGGTTAGCTGCATCCTTGCCAAAGGTTGCTTTCGCGCCATCAATAACAGTAGTATCACTGTCAGCACCTGTAACAGTAACATCACCTTTAGTAGTTACGTCGCCATTTTTATCAATGGAGATATTATCATTACCATCTCTGCCAAGGCTGATTTTATCAATCAAAAGCTTATCAGCAGTAATGGTGCCAGTGGTAATCTTATCGCCATCAATAGTAGTGATTTTACCATTCGCATCCGTAAAGGTTGCTTTGCCTTTACTATCTGTACCTAGTGCAATGCCATTAACAGTTGCTTTATCAGCAACCAAACCACCTGCCTGAGTCCATTTGTTGGTCTCATTCAATACCAGTGCTTCATTGGCCAGGCTAGTGTTGGTGCTGACTTCTACCTTACCGTTAGTAATTTTGCTTGTTCCCAAGACAATGGATTTATCAGCGTTTACGGTAATGCCCGTGTTATCCAGCTTATTAACGCCGCCGATAGTAGCGCTGTTAGCAGTCAGAGAAGTAACATCACTTACAGCGCCATTATTGATCTTAACATTTTCGATAGACAAGCCACTAGCAGAAGTACTCTCAATAGTTTCATTAACAATTTTGATAGCACCAATCGTAGCAGTTTGGGATTCAACATTGCCGCCAGTAATAATTGTACCTGCGCCATCTTTAATGGTTTTTGCTGTCAGCTCGTTGATTCCTGATACACTACCGCCAGTTGCAAAGTTTACACCTGCGATAGTACCTGTATCAGCCTGAATATTTTTAGCAGTTACATTGCCGCCAGTGATGTTATCAGCAGTAACATTCGTTGCTTTTACATTGCCACCATTAAGCTCAACGCCATTGAACTTCTTGTCAGCAGTAATTTCATTACCATTATATTTACCTGCAGTGATATCTTTTGCACTTACATTACCAGTTGCATCGACTGTATAACCCTGACTGCTGAACGGATTAGTATCGCCAACAGTTGCCGAACCAATCTTAAGACCAGTACCCTGCTTACTTACAGCAACGTCATTAATAGATGTTACACCAGTTACCACACCTGCTTTTGTTACACCAAAGGTACCAACAGTTAGTTTATTATTAACTGTCAAGTCATTAAGACTGATAGCTCCAGTGATTTCCATGTTAGACGCAGTAATCTTGCCATTTTGCATCTTCACGCCGCCGATACTGCTTTCAATGTTATTGTCTGTTTGGATGTAGCCAGTAGTAATTTTTTTACCTTGAATTTTAGTAATATTAGCACCTGTATCACCAAACTGCGCATTGCCATCTTTATCGATGCTAACCTTGCCACCAGCAGCTATTACTGCGCCATCTGTATCAACTGTAAATTCATTGCCAGTTGTGCCAACAATATTTAAGCTCTGACCTTTGATGTTACCACTAAAGGTTGCATCACCGGTTACTCCAAGCGTACCGCCAACGGTTGCGTTGCCAGTTACGCCAAGGTTGCCCTTCAACGTCGTATCGCCAGCTACATTCAGCGTGCCACCTACGGTTGCATCCCCAGTTACTCCAAGCGTACCGCCAACAGCTGCATTGCCATTTTCATCAACAGTAAATTCACTGCCATTAGTACCAATGCCTAAGGTCTTTCCCTTCAATGCACCAGTTGCAGTAATATTCGCGCCTTGGATGTCGCCAGTTGTCGTTACGTTGCCATCTGCAGTAATGCCACCGTCCTTCAGCACAACGCCATCAACAGTAACACCTGCGTCATTAGTTTTTTCGCTAATGGTATCAGTCTTAATGCCATTAGCAAAGACTAACTATAAAAAGTCAAGGGGGTAAAGATAAAAAATCTTAAACCACAT
>ERZ772886.534-NODE-534-length-37997-cov-6.717068_pt1 | contig 37997 bp, 69 predicted proteins | sample MGYA00512128_ERZ772886 | MGnify/ENA primary metagenome ERZ772886 (study PRJEB29015, sample SAMEA2737698) | human gut metagenome | biome: human gut; feature: human-associated habitat; material: faeces | place: China | collected 2012 ... | reverse complement strand
CATCTCCACGGTGCAATACGCCCCAGTCGGCAACGACCAGCCCGAGGAGGCGGGGCCGACCTTGGCGGACGTTCTTAGCCGCCTGGACGATCTTGAATCGCTCATAGGTGGAAACACCCAGGCGCAACCGAAACAGGCCCGCAGAACGGCCAGGAAGGCGGCAGACGATGATTCCGAGTAAAACCATGGTCGACTCCATGCTGAAGCGGCTCACAGCGAACCCCGCCATCGCCGACAACCCGCAGGCTCGGACGTACATCGACGTCTTGCAGAGCGGGGACGCGAAGAGAGGCGAGGAGATCGCCAACAACCTCCTCGAAACATACGGCATGACCCGCGAGCAAGCGATGGATCAGGCGAAGCGGTTCTTCCACATCCCTTCATAGCCAACTGCGGGGCAAGCGCGCGAAAACCTAGGTGCCTCGAAGTCGGAATAGATAGACCATACACAAAAAAAGGAGGCATCCATGTTTAATGGCATGAATGGCATCTTGCCCGTTATGGACGTTGACGGGCGCGACAACAACGGATGGGGCGACTCTTGGTAGAAACCTGCCACTTTCAGCGGTGACGCTGATTGAAAAATCGCGGAATTAAGCGGGGACGCTGAGACGCGAACCCGAACCGAAGGCTCGGCTAAGCCGGGTCAGGGGCAACGCATAGGCGGTGAAAAGATATAATCCGCCCACGAGGCCGCGACAACTTGAAAAATACCCAACAAGCTGTATAATGGCAGTATGTACGGAAAGACTTACACACTCGATGACTATGAGATAACCGAGAACGGAGAGGTTATCGCCAAGCGAAACGGCAAGGCATTAAAGCCGCAGCCGAACAGCAAGGGCTACCTTCGCGTTTCTATAGGCATGAAGAGGTATTTCGTCCATAGGCTCGTTGCTGAAAAGTTCGTGCACAACCCAGACGGAAAGCCACAGGTGAACCACATCAACGGCGATAAGACCGACAATCGCGCTTCCAATCTAGAATGGGTTACGAATGCGGATAACAGGGCACATGCCGTTGAGACTGGTTTACAGATCCACGGGGAATCATGTCCGTGGGCAAAACTCACCGAGAAGGAAGTCTTGTATATCAAATCGAGCAGCGATAGCAGAAAAGAACTTGCTGCTCGGTTCGGGGTATCTCCGACGACCATTTCCAGCATCAGAAACGGTCGAATTTGGAAACAAGTTGAAAAGGTATGCTGAACTTGTGCGAAAACGAAGCGCAAGAGGTGCGGGATAAAAAGCCCGCACGTTAACATATTGGGGCAATCATCATCCTCTTCGCCCTGTTCGGCTGGGGCGGCAACGGCTTCGGCTGGGGCGGCAACGGCGGCGGCCAGGTTGGCTTCACCGACGCGGCCATCCAGCGCGGCTTCGACAACCAGGCTGTCATCTCCAAGCTTGACGGCATCACCAACGGCATCTGCGACGCTTCTTACGCAGCATTGGCCCAGACCAACGGCATCAACCAGAACATCATGCAGACCGGGTTCGGGCTGCAAGGCTCGATCAACGACGTGAGCCGCCAACTGGCCGACTGCTGCTGCACCACCCAGCGCAGCATCGACGCGGTGCGCTACGACATGGCGACCGACACCTGCGCCGTCACCACGGCGGTCAACCAGGGCTTCGCGCAGCTCGACCGCACGATCAACGACCAGTTCTGCCAGCTTAAGATGGAGCAGAAGGACGCGCAGATCGCGGCCATGCAGAACCAGCTCAACCAGGCGAGCCTCGCGGCCTCCCAGGCGGCGCAGAACCAGTACCTCGTCGATCAGCTCCGCCCGTGCCCCTCTCCGGCATACGTCGTGCCTAACCCGTATCACTGCAACGGCAGCGGCTACGCCTACGGCAACGGCTGCGGCGGTTGCGGATGCAACTAGTTCCATTCTGGAAACAGTTGGGGGAGGGCTTTCCCTCCCCCTTTTCGATCAAAGGAGAAAGTCATGATCCAACTGACTAACTCGGTGCCGCTCACGTTGGCACCCGGAGCCTCCGTGACGTTCGACACGGTGCTACTCAAAACGGGGTGCGACGTGTGCCACCGAAAGAACAGCGGTCTCGTTCAACTCAACGCCACGTGCGCCCGCTACGAGGTGGAGTTCTCGGCCAATATCGGCGCTACCGCCGTCGGCCTCTCCCAGTTGGCAATCGCCCTCGACGGCGAGACGCTGGGCGAGACGATCATGGACGCCCAGACTGAGGCGGTCGGCAATTTTAACAACGTCGCGAGCGGCACCATCGTCAAGACGTGCTGCCGAGGAGCCGACACCATCACCGTGAAGAACGTGGGCACCACCACCGTCAACGTCATCAACGCCAATCTGCGCGTCGGGCGTTGGAGCTAAGGAGGCAGTCATGGAGAAGCTAAAGGATCTTGCAGAGATCAAGCACGATCTCATCGACGCCGTTAAGGCCGAGCTTGCCCAGGGCATCGACAAGGTTGACACCGCAGAGCTAGGCGAAGTGGTTGACATGATCAAAGACCTCGCGTCCGCCGAGAAGGACTGCATCGAGGCGTACTCGATGCAGGACGAGATGGACGATGGCCGAATGGGCTACGACCGTTGGCGCTACGCCTCCGGCCGATTCGCTCCGAAGGGGCGGGGCCGCAGGGGCTACGACCGCATGGAGCCGTGGCCTATGGGCTACGACGAGGAGCGCGACGGAAGGATGCCGCGCGATCCTTACAAGCGCATGGGCTTCGACGGCGAGCCGAAGGAGCGCCTTGAGAAGGTCATGGACGCCATGGGCGAGATTTGGGCCGCAGCCGACCCGGATGTCAAGGCCAAGATGAAGACCGATGTGAAAGACCTGCTCTACCAGATGGAGCAGGCGGGCGCGTAATGCGCGGCTTCGCCGTGAACGGCGACTGGTGGAGGGTGCGGAGGGTTCCAACCGGGAGCCAGAGGCTCATCGATAGGACGGGCCTCCGCTGCCTCGCTACGACCGACCCTGACGAGATGACCGTCTGGCTAGACGATTCGCTCTCGGGCGATATGCTGGACAGGGTTCTCGTCCACGAGATAGGGCACTGCGTGATATGGTCTTACGACCTCATAGGCCAGTTGCGCAGCATGGTCAGGCCGTCCCATTGGGTCGAGGCCGAGGAGTGGGTGTGCGACTTCGTGGCCGATTACGGGCTGCTGATCTTCGGCAGCGCAAGGGCCGTTCTCGGTAGGGACGCCGTCATAAAGATGCCCGCCGCCATATCGCGGCTGGTCGCCTAGAGGGGGGGGGCGCTTCGGCGTCCCCCTTTTCCGTGCTAGAATGTCGCCGTACGGAAGAAAGGAGTCATCTTGGACTTCGGAGAATGGCTCATGGCCGGCGGCGGGTACCTCGTCGTGATGCTCGGCGCCGCTGCATCGCTCGGCGCGGTGCTGAACCACGTCCGCGAGTGGGTTGGAATAGTGAAGAAGCCGCACAACGACCTGCTTGAGAGGGTCGATGGCATCGAGTGCGAGCTTAAAAATGCCGTTGAGCAGCACGAGGACTATGAGGCGCGGTTCGCGCGCGACCTGAAGCGGCACGAGAAGAACGACGTGGAATCGAAGATCATCCTCAGGAGCCTGCTCACCATCGAGAAGTCTCTCATCGACGGCAACCACAAGGACGATCTCGTCAAGCGGCAGGAGGAGATTCAGCAGTACCTCATCGAGAAAGGATGACGAATGGACGTTTTCAAAAAGTGGCTTCGAGCGGCAACCGTGAGGGCCGTCAAGACGGCGGCTCAGGCCGCTCTCGGCGTCATCGGAGCATCGGCCATCATGGGCGACGTGATGTGGCCCATGGTCGGCTCTGCGGCCCTGCTCGCGGCCATCGTGAGCTACCTAACGAGCATCGCGGGAATCCCCGAGGTAGACGGAGGGGCATCCGTCGCCAAGATCGTCAAGGAGGAAGATAATGACTAGGCTGTACGTTATCTGCGGGCACGGCAACGGAGACCCCGGCTCTTCGGGAGGCGGCAGGAACGAGGCCGATCTCGTGCGCCAGCTCGCGAGGCGCATGAAGGCGCTCGGCGGCTCGTCCGTGGAGGTGCTGGACACCTCGAGGAACTGGTACGCCCAGGGCCTCGTCAACGCCTCGCTCAAAAAGAAGGTCGGGAGCAACCCCGTCATCGAGCTGCACATGGACGCTGCGAACGGCAAGGCGAGGGGCGGGCATGTCATCATCGACGCCGACCTGTCGGCCGACAAGTACGACAAGGCCCTGGCCGGCTACATCTCGAAGAAGTTCCCCGGCCGATCCGACAAGCTGGTGAAGCGGAACAACCTCGCGAACCTGAACCGAGCCCAGGCGCAGGGAATCAACTACCGCCTGCTGGAATGCTGCTTCATCGACAACAAGGGCGACCGAGAGGCGTTCATCGGGGACATGGACGAGGTGGCGGCTGGAATTATTGGGGCATTCGGAATCACGGCGAAAGGAGCGAGCATGAGCGGAAAATGGGTGAAGGACTCGAAGGGCTGGTGGTACCGCTACAGCGACGGCACGTGGCCGAAGTCGGAATGGCTCAAGCTCGATGCCTGGTACTGGTTCGGCGCTGACGGATACGCGGCACAGTCCGAATGCCTGAAGATCAACGGGAAGTGGTACGCTTTCGGCGGAGACTGCCGAATGAAAACGAGCGTCAAGGTTTCATCGAGCGGTGCGCTTGAACTTTAGTCCAATTCGTGGTATTTTATTTTCGCGATCAATGCGAAGCGGAGATGCGAGGAATCTGCGGGCGTTGCGCGAAACAGCGGCGGGGAGGGCCTTTAGCAAGCCCTCCCCATTTTTTCTAAAATAGTTGTTGATTATGATATAACATTGTTGTATAATGGAGTCACACCAAAAGGAAAGGAGAACGAAATGCAGTACATGGCCCACATCAACGAGAACGGCATCGACCGCATGGCGGAGATCGACACCTTGGGCAACGTCACTCAGGCGGCAAACGAGATCATCGGAACCGCAAACATCCGCGAGGGCGCTGAGGTGCTGATTGCCTGGACGATCTTCGACTTCCCATCCAAGCGGTTCGCGGTAAACGAGTACCGATTCACCGTTGAGGACGGTATGGCAAAGGGCATCGCCCGCGCGTAGGCAACCAGACGAGGAAAGGAGCAGAGATGGCAAACGAGATCGTCAAGTTCGAGCGCAGCGGGGAGGTGGTGCAGTTCACCGCCGAGGAGGTGCGGAACACGCTCTGCCCGCAGGCGACGGATAAGGAGCTGGCGTTCGCCATGGCCCTGTGCCAGGCGCAGCACCTCGACCCGTTCACGAAGGACGTTCACCTCGTGAAGTACGGAAACGGCCCGCTCTCGATCATCACCAGCAAGGAGGTTTTCACGAAGCGCGCCCAGGCCAACCCGAAGTTCGAGGGCATGGAGGCGGGCGTTACGTTCCTCACCCCAGATGGACAGATCGTCCAGCGAGAGGGTTCTATGCCGATTCATGGCTGGAACCTCATCGGCGGTTGGTGCAAGGTCTACGTCAAGGGCTACCGCGCGCCGATCTACGACGAGGTGGCCACGGCCGAGTACTCCACGGGAAAGAGCAACTGGGCGAAGATGCCGGGGACGATGATCCGCAAGGTGGCCATGTGCCACGCCCTGCGCGAGGCGTTCCCCGATGACTTCCATGGCCTCTACGGAGAGGAGGAGATGGGCAAGGCTGGTGAAGTAGTCGCGGAAAAGGCAAACGGCACCGCAGAACCGATCTCAGAGCCTCAGAGCGACGTTTCCAACGTCGTCGCCGAGGCCGATTTCGTTGAGATGATGAGCAACGATCAGCTCAAGGCCATCGAGACGACCGCCGAGCAGTTCGCCGAGCTGTGCGGAAAGGAGTACAAAGAGGTGATCGCCGCGCTCATGGAGAGCAGATCGGTTCGCGAGTCGGGGGCATCGGTCGTAACCGAGATGACCGCCGACCAGGCGACCGTGGCCATCGGCGTGCTGGCCTCGTGGGTCGAGAAGTCCCGCGCAGCCCACCAGGCCGTGGAGCAGTTGGAAGAGGACGACCTTGTCGACGAGGATTACGATTTCTAGGAGGAGCCATGATCGACTGCGGAAAGCCGCCCAGCAACCAATCGGAGCTTTGCATGGGCGATAAAGACGAGATCGAGTGGGATAAGGCCCGCGAGTGGGTGGACGAGCACCCAGAGGATTTCGCGTGGTACCTCGACTTCGCGAGGAATAACGATGGAGTGTCGCCCAACTTCATGGTGCAGATGCTCCGTGTCGTGCGCCATGTGAGCGTCAGGAACGGTCATGCCGCCGCCCTCGCGCGAATCGCGATGGAGCGCGACCCAGGTCTGTCGTTCAAGCTGGCGAAGTCGCGATTCGACGGGTTCACCGAGGCGGTTCTGTGATGGAGTTCACGTTCGAGGTGTACGGGAGGGTGCGCGGCCAGGGCCGACCGCGCACCGACTTCAGGCGCAAACGGGTTTATAAGGCGCGCGAGGATCGCGAATGGGAGGACTCGATCAAGGCCGCATATATCAACGGAAATGGCCCGTGGTTCGGCGACCGCCCAGTTGCGATGTACGTGACCACGAGCCGAGAGCTTCCGAAAGCCACGCCGAAGCGCATCGAGCGCGAGGCCGATGTTCACAAGCCCGATGCGTCCAATGTGCTCAAGAGCGTAGAGGACGCGCTTAACGGAATCGCCTATGTGGACGATTGCCAGGTGGTCGATGCCCATGTTCGAAAGATGCCGCGAACCAGGCTCACCGAGCACGTCACGGTCACGATCATGGAGGTTGACGAATGAGGGCAGTTGCGGCGACGGTGTACACGGTCGGCACGATCTTGGCGGCGTGCGCGACGGGCGAGATCGTTGCAGCTATGGTGGCCTGGATGGCCTCGATGCTGCTGATTGCGAGCTGTTAGGAGGAGCCATGATCGAGTTGGGAAGCATCGTTCGGGTTTACGACTACGACGGCGAGACTGCCGTTGTGACCGGGTACGACGAGGACGGGTGGCCCATTCTGGAAACGCTGGAAGGAGTTTTCCTCGGGGCCTACGACGAGAGCGAATTGGAGGAGCTGTGAAACTTTACGAGCTGGCGCAGATGATGGACATGGTCATTAACGGGGGGCTGGTGTTCGACGAGGAGACGGGCGAGGTGATTTTCGACTCGTCCAACCTCGACGAGCTGGAAGCGGCACTCGATGCGAAGATCGAGGCGTGCTGCATCGTGGTCAAGGAGACGGAGGCCGAGGCAGAGGCCATCAAGGCTGAGGAGAAGCGCCTGAAAGCGCGCCGCGAGCGTAAGGAGAAGGAGGCGGCGCGCCTGCGCGAGTACGTGCAGCGGTGCATGGAGCAGTCCGGCGCTCGAAGGATCGACACACCCCGTGTATGCGTGAGCAGCCGCGCATCGAAGTGCGTCAACGTGGTTGACGAGTCAAAGGTGCCGCGCGAGTACATCAGCGAGAAGGTCACGGAGTCGGTGGACAAGAAAGCGGTGGCCGCAGCGTTGAAGAAGGGCGAGAACATCCCAGGATGCGAGCTTTCCGAGCGAATCTCGCTGAAGATCGAGTAGCTTTGTGTTATAATTCTCGGAGCGATTGAATAGCGGCTTTCGCGGTTACATAGCTTTCAACCCCCTCGCGGGGATGAAGATACGAAGCCCCAGGTGCCCGCTATCACCTGGGGCTTTTCGTTTGGAGTGCCTATGCAGTACACGATATGTGGATACCAGCAGTCGGAAGCGGTCAAACTCGTTGACCAGGTTCCAACGACGAAGAACGGCGAGCCGGCAACTAAGACGATTCGCATAGACGCGACCGATCTAATGATTCTGCGATGGTTCGCGGAGTTCTACCCAGAGATGGAAAAAGCCGTCATCGACGGCAAGGAGTACGGATGGGTAAAGCACGCCTACGTATTGGAGCAGCTTCCGATACTGGACATGAACGTGAAGTCGGTCAACGCTCGCATGAAGAAGCTCGTTCATTTCGGGCTTCTCGAATACCGACAGGTCAAACAGGGCGGAAACTGGTCTTTCTACCGCTTCGGCGAGAGGTACGCCAGTCTCGTTAGGACGGTCGATCAAACGACCGACCTAGGGCAGTCAACCGACCTATGGTTGGTCGGTCAAACGACCTACCCATTGGGCGATCAAACGCCCTACAAAGATTCTAGTACCAGTGATTCTTCAACCAGATCATGTGAGAGAGGGCGCTTCGCGCCGCCCACGCACGACGAGGTGGAGGCATACGCCAGGGAAAAAGGCTACAACGGATTTCCCGTTGACCGCTTCATCGCCTACTACGAGTCGAACGGCTGGATGGTCGGTAGAACGAAGATGAAGAGTTGGAAAGCAGCCATGTCTAACTGGTGGCTGAGGGAGGACAAGAAGCCGGAACAGCCGAAGATGCACGTCTCGGAGAGCATACTGGCAGAGTGGGAGCGCGAGAACGAGGCCATGCGCAAGCGATTGGGGATGATCTAGATGCAGCGAATCACGCCGTTTACCGCCGAGGCCAAAGAGCGCTGTCCGAAGTGCGGGAAGGCCGTCAAGATGACGATAGAGTGGCCGAAGGTCAAGCGAGGCGTGTTCGTTGGCATGGAGTCGCGCGAGGTTCCGGCTGCGTGCGACTGCCAGCTCAGGGCGCAGGACGCGCGGGAGGCAGAGGAGCAGCGCCGACGGTCTGAGCAGATGGAGGCCATGAGGCACGAGAGAGCTTTCGGCAACCGAGTGCTGGTCGGCAGCTTCGCCGCCAGCTCGAAGAACGCCGAGGTCATGAGTTCATGCGCCGCGTACACAGTCGATTTCGAGAAGTCGAGAGTCGAGAGGAAGAACGGGCTGCTCCTCTGGGGCGACACGCGCGCGGGAAAGACGTTCGCAGCCGAGGCCGTGGCGCGCGAGCTGCACGACCAGGGTATGAGAGTCGTTATGGACACCGCCGCCGGGTTCGTCTCGCGGTACGAGAGCGCAGACCGCGTGGGGCGGGAGGCGATGCGCCACAGGGTCGCGAAGTGCGACCTTCTTGTGGTGGATGACTTCGGGGCGTCGAGGGACACGAGCTACGGGCGCGAGGTGGTTTTCTCTCTGATCGACGACCGCATCAGCGCCAACGGCCCCATGGTGGTCACGACCAACCTCACGCCCGAGCAGATGGCGACTTGCCCCGATTCCCGCGCCGCCATGCGCATCATGGAGCGGTGCCTCCCCATCCGCGTAGGGTGATTTTATTTTTCCCGAAAAGTGTTGACCGTGGTATAACGATGTGGTACAATGAGGAAACACCGATAGGAAAGGAGGAAGCATGGATTGCTTCGAGCAAGTTCACGAAGCCGCCATCAGCGCAGTTGCAGAGCTTGACGAGCTGTGCGAGCGGTACGACGTGTCGTACATCCACTACTCGCGCGTGTTCGACTCGATTCTCGAAATCTGCGAGGCGGCGATACAGAAAGGAGAACCGGATGCCGAACCGGGAGAAGATGCGACGAATCATGTTCGAGCGCGAAATGAGCCAGGCCGACCTGGCCCGCTCGATGGGGGTTTCCCCTTCGGGCGTGACGAAGATCATGAGGAAGGGCACGGATATTCGGGAGAGCACGTTGAAGAAGGTCTGTCGTGCGCTGAACTGCCGCGCGGAGGACATCTGGTGATCGTCCTATGAGGGCCTGGGACGTGCCCGACGGCCCATTGGAGCCGCCAGAGCAGCCCGTTCCGCGCCGATGGTGCGACCGATGCCGCAACTGGGCCGAGTGCCCGGGAGGATGCGGCTGGGGATGGTGCTTCTACGCAGACGAGTTCACGCTCCCCGACGATTCGGACGACTGCGGCGACTTCGACGGGGAGCCGCCCGAGATGGACGACGACCCCGCATGGGATGCCATGCGGGAGGAAGGAAACGACTATGACCGATAAAGACCGGGAACCCTACTGGGAGCCTCCGATAGAGAGGCGCGAGGAGCCGCGAGAGACCTACGAGGAGTTCGCCAGCCGCCGCGCGATGGAAGAGCGCGAATGGGCGAAGGAGGAGCACCATGACCGATAAAGACCCCAAGGACTTTACCGCATCGGAGCAGCTGCGGTGGGCTGCGAACGGCGAGCCGTACAACGGCATAGACGAAAGCATCTGGACATACCCGACGGGGAAGATAAAGGCGCTCGCGGAGGCCGTGACCGGGGAATGGCCAAGCGACAACGAGATATTCTCCATCGTCGCCGACAAGATCGACGCCGAGCTAGCCCAGGCACGCAGAAGCGGGCTGGAACGCGCCGCGAAATCGTGGGCCAAGGCCAACGGATGGCCCGACTTCCGCGAAGGCGAGGATTTCGGCGCATGGCTCGACCGCTGCGCGTTCGCAAAGCCCATCGACGACTGCGGGGAGCCGGTGCGGTTCGGCGAGCATTACGGCAACATGGAGCAGTGGCTCTACTCCGTCAGTTTCTGCGGTCGGCACGCCGTTCTGTGCGGGAGCGCGGGGGAGGAGATGCGGGTTGAGAGCGGCGAGCGCGTGAAGCGACGCGTGCCCGAGGCGTTGGGAGCCGACGGGCTGCCAATCAAGGCTGGCGAGACGGTGTACAGGCTGAGCGACGGAGAGCGCCTTGAGGTGCTTCTGCCGCACGGCTCAACGCCGGAGACGCGCGAGTACGTCGATTGTTGCGGCGAGCTTGAGCTTCCGTCAAACCTCACTCATGAGCGCCCCGTGCTGGGGGCCGACGGGAAGCCCATCGTGTCGGGCGATACGGTGTGGGGGATACTCAGCGGCAGCAAGGGCATCGTGAATTCTCTGAACGACGACTCGACCGCATATGTCGAATGGGATGACGAAAGATTTTCTCCGTGCATAGACTGCTGCAACCTCACCCACACCCCTCCCGAGACACAGGAGAGGATCGACGATGACGCGACCATGCCGCCCGCCGAGTATTGCGCCGCTTACGGCATCGACCTCGGCGACGATCCCGACCGCGAGACGGCTACCAGGGCCATGATCGCCGACCTGCTGCGCCGCCAGAGGGAGTACGACAAGCGGACGGGAGGCGATGCGTGATGGTGCTCGCAAGCGACATCAACGACCGCTTGGACACCCCGTTGTCTCGATTCTGGCCCACTTACGAGAACACGGGCGAGCCAGTGAGGAGAGGCGACAGGGCGATAGGAACCACGTTCGACCACAACGGTCGCGACTACCAGCACGAGGGCACGGTGGTCAACGTCATCCTGATTTTCTCCGACGTGTTCCAGGATTGCGTCGTCACCATCGAGGACGACCGGGGCTACGACTGGGAATGCGATGCGGAGGTCGTAGAGCTTGTTCGAGACCGCGATTCGAAGGGAGACGCGGAATGAAGATGTTCCGATGCGACGTGTGCGGATCGCGGCTCAACAACAAAGATGACTGCTTCGTGCATCTGTCGGCGTTCTCGAAGCGCGTAGACGACTACTGGATGGAAAAGAGACTCAGCGTCAACGAGAGCATAGAGGTGTGCCCCGAGTGCTGGGAGGCCATCAGCCGCGCCGCCGAGTCAGAGATCAAGAAGCTGGGAGGCGAGTAGCCATGTGCGAGTACTGCGATCCGGGGAGAGGAGATCTGACGTTACCTCTCTTCCAAGATGGAACCTTGGACGTATTCATTGACCGCACCATGCTCGGCGATCCTGTTCTCGTTATCAAGGACAGGTTCGGCGGAATGAAGATGCATGTAAACCACTGCCCCATGTGCGGGCGCGACCTGAGAGGTGGCGAGCGATGAGCCGTCTGAAGATATACGGCCCATGCCTCGACTGCTGCTTCCGCGATCTCGCGGAATGCTCGATCACGTACTTCGACAAAGACCTTCCGATGGAGTTCGGGCCGAGCCACAGGCAAGAGGTCAACTGCTTGAAGGAGCCTGTTTGCAAGAAGATCGAGGGGCTTGAGCCGCTTGAGTGGGAGGAAGCCGACCATGACTAAACTCTACATCTCCGGCCCCGTGACGGGCATCAAGGACGACAACCGACTCGCATTTTCTTGGGCGCAGAACCGCCTCATGGATGCTGGGTACGAGCCTTTTATCCCGCACGAGATCGTTGAGCCGGACGATACCAACGAGACGGCCATGCTGCTGTGCGTCAACGAGCTTACCGAGCGCACCCAGAAACGCGGCACCAGGTACCCCGTTCCGGCATTCGACGGCCTTGCCCTTCTCCCCGGCTGGGAGCAGTCGGAGGGCGCGAGACTTGAGAAGGCCGTGGCCGAGGCGTGCGGCATCGAGGTGAAGACCGTGGACGAGTGGTTAGATGGGAGATGATGAGAATGGCGAATAAGAAAAACGGCAGTCTCACAGTGAAGGCGCTCATCGCCAAGCTGTCCGACCTCGCCGAGATAAAGCCGGATGCGGAGGTCTGCTTCATCATGCCGGGCGATGACCCGAACGAGGGATGGCCGATCTACGAGGCGGGGTTGATCTTCGATTCGTCAAAGGCCCGCGTCCTGCTGGTAAACAATGAGGAGATCGTGCAATGAGCGATAAAAGGTGCTCCGATGAGTGCAAGTTCTACGAGCCTGAGAACACGTGGCTCGAAGCAAGAGGCCCCGGTTTGTACGAGCAGATGGGGGAGCCTCCGTGCTGCAAGTTCGGCGGCGAGCCGTATGATGATACGTTCGTCGGAGAGCGTTGCCCGTACCGGGGGGTGGTGCGCGATGAGCGATGAAACGTGCGGAAGATGCAGGCACTCCGTGAAGCACTGGACGCCCGACAGATACATCTGCATGAGGGCAAGCGACGCCGTAGGCATCGTGGAGGGCGACCGGGAGGCCTGCTCGGACTTCGATCCCCTGACCTACGGCGGCCTGTCCGGCATATGCGAGGCATTCGGACACGCGCTCGTGCTCGGGGTTCAGAGCGCCAGCGCCGAGCGCACGTGCCGCATCGTGTGGCGCAGCGATCTGAGCTACGAACCCGAGGAAGGCGGGTACGTGGACGACGGCCAGTACGTCTGCACCGCCTGCGGCGAGCCTCTGCCCGACTGCGTGGACCATTGGTGGGACTCGTACCAGGCCGAAGGATACGAGGGCGAGCCTCCGTTCCGGTGCTGCCCGAACTGCGGCGCGAAGGTGGTGACTGAATGACCGAGATCGAGAAGGTATGCGGCAATTGCGCCAACCACTGCCGCACGAGCAAGTACGGCAGCAGGGGAGGTTCCGTGAAAGCTTGCCGCCCCGAGGTCATGGCGTGGAAGCGGAGCATCGAGGGGGCGCGGCTGTTCACCCGCGACTACAAGGGCTACGGCCCGCGCCACCGTTGCCACAGGCCAGACGACTTCGAGCCAAGGGAGGCCCCGTGCTAGCCCGCGCCGCCCTGGCGGCGGTGCTGGTGCCCCTGGGGATCGTGTGCTGGATGAGCTTGAGCGAGATCAGGAGGTGCGGGCGATGCGCTACGTGAGCCTGTTCAGCGGCATCGAGGCCGCGACCATAGTGGCGCTGTCAGACCTCTTCGCGGTCGATGCCGGGAAGCTGCTTGAGGGATTGGAGGTCGAATGACCACGAACTACCAAAAGCATTTCGGCGACCCTTTGAGAGTCGCGGAGACGCTGAGCAACGCGGGCATCTGCTGGGGTACGCTTACAGGCGAGATACCCTGCGGCGAGCCGTGCGAGCAGTGCCCGATGCATGACGGGGAGAAGTGCGACGACAGCGTCGAGAAGTGGCTGGAATGGCTTGAGAGCGAGGCGAGCGATGCAGACTAACTACCAGAGGCTGTTCGGCGACCCCGAGCGGGCGGCGCGGACGCTGTTCGCTATCGCCGAGAAGGTGGCCGATGCCGTCAACATGGACGACGAGTGCCTGGATTTCTGCGACATTTTCAGATCGTGCGACAACTGCCCGCTCTACGGGATGTGCGCCAGCGAGGAGCGAACGCTCGAATGGCTGGAAAGCGAGGCATCGGAATGAGCGGCCCGCCGAGATCGTGCCGATGGTGCGCGAACATGACGTGCGGGGACGTCAACTGGTGCGGTGCGCTCAAGGTGCGCGTCACCGACAACCAGCTTCCCCGCGTGAGGAACTGCCCGAGCTGGGAGGGCCACGTGATGGCCGCCGACAGCTTCGAGGTGTGGGAGGAGCCGCCGCAGAGGTCCGACGGGTGCGACGGCCAGACGAGTTTGGAGTTGGAATGAGCGGGTTCTACAGGTTCCCGGCGATGGTTTTGCTGGGCGATTGGGACAGCGAAGACCAGATTAACAAGGTGCGCAGCGAGACCGTAGAGGCGTACAGAGCCCTGCGCGACTGCCTGTGGGACTACGACACGGGGAAGCGGCGCGAGGAGCCGATAGAGGCCGACCGCACCGCCTACGGCATGGAGCTGATGGACGTCATCCACGCGGCCGAGACGGCGCTGAGGATGGAGTTCAGCGAGGAAGAAGTGGGCAGACTGCGCGAAAAGGTGATCGAGAAGAACGCTTTGAGATTTTACTACGGAAAGGATGAGCAATGAGCGAGAGACTTTTGCACGAGAAACTGCGCGAATGGGCGAACGCGCGTCCGTTTAGCTTCAACGAGGCATGGAGGGAGTTCGACGTTGCCGGAAACGACAATATGCTCGCGGCGTTCGCCGACGAGATAAAGCGATGCTACGTCCCCGTGCCGCGATTCGAGAACGGTGAGCCAGTCGGCGAGGGAAGCGAGACGTACTACGGCACCGTCGAGGCCATCGACGTTGAGGTGAGCGACGGCGGCTGGGGCAACTACGTCATGCACTTCGCGGACGGCAACTGCATCGAGGGGACTTACTCGCAGCTGGTTCCTCATGCCGACAGCCTGGGAAAGCTGCGCGAGGACATGGAGGCGTATGCCGACGGGGGCGTGAGCTGCATCGAGGATGACGTTAGGGGCTTCGCGAAGCGGTTAGAGGCGATCATGGAGGGAATGGGACGATGAGCGAGAGCATCATGCAGAGCGAGCGCATCTGCTACGCCACGGGGGCGACGGTCGGCCTTGACCGACACCACTGCCTGAAAGGGTCGCGGAGAAAGAAAGCCGACGATTACGGGCTATGGGTGTGGCTGCGCCACGACGTGCACATGAAGCTGCACGACCACAACCCGCCATACGAGAAGCTTGAAGAGGCGTTGAAGATCGCCGCGCAGCGGGCATTCGAGGAGAACGGCGGCACGCGCGAGGAGTTCATGGCGATTTTTGGCTGCAATTATCTGTAAGGAGGAACTATGAAAGAGATCGAGTACAACGCTGATGTTTTCTGGGCCAACAACGAAAACTCATGCACGACGGAAGATCATCCGAGCAAGGCAATCGTTTTCGATTCGAGTAACGCCGAGACTGTAGAGGTTGATTGCCTTTGCGGTGCGATCGTTTTCGTTGGGCGAAACGGCAGAACCGATGTTGTGGAGTTCGGGGACTTCGAAGACTACGGCCACAACGGGGGGAAGTATGATTTAGTTTTCGCTCTGGCAGACTATTACAACGATGATAACGACAGGGGGATGTATACCGTCGATTGGGCAAGCGACAACACATCAAAAGCCACTGGGGCCGAGAATATGTACGCTGTGGAACGAATGGTCGATATGCACGGAGACGGAGAACGTGACTACGACGAGGTAATCGCATGGTTCTTGGACGAACAGGACGCCTCTTTATTCGCTGATGCGCTCAACAAGGAAGAACCCGGAGCGCATCGAGTGATCGAGTTTAGCTGAAAGGCGGTGTAACATGATCGCGGAGTTCGACGAGTGCCCCGAATGCGGCACAGGCCCCATGGTGCACGTTGTCAGAGACAAGCCGCTCAATTGCGCCGTCCGATTTCGATGCGGTTGCGGTATGATCGAGCACATTATACCCTACGGGATTGGCATGGACGTTTTGCAGGAGATATGGAACGATTACGTGCGGCAGCACATCCGTGACAGGGTGCAGTCGGCTATGGTTGACGCCATCGGTCGGCAGTTCTACGAGGGGCGCGAGGTGGGCCTGTGCGAGGCGACGAACCCGATCAGCTCGCCGCGTCCTACGAGGATATGCTCCGAATGCCTGCACTGTAGCTACACGCCAGGGAACAAGCACGCCGTGTGCGATCTGGACGGGAAGCACGTCGGTGCGTTCGATTCATGCGACAATTGGGAGGCCCGTCTGCCGCAGGACAACTCGGCCATGGTGGAGCGTTTGAAGATAACTGGAAACAACGGGACTTACGGAAAGGATTGGATGGAGCTGTGAGAGTTGAGAACTGGCCCATAGAACGGGTCAAGCCCTACGAAAACAACCCCAGGAAGAATGACGATGCGGTTGAGAAGGTGGCGAACTCCATCCGCGAGTTCGGCTGGCAGCAGAGCATCGTAGTAGATGAAAAAGGCGTTATCATCTGCGGCCACACTCGTTACAGGGCGGCGCAGATGCTTGGCCTCTCCGAGGTGCCCGTGACAGTGGCAGAGGGGCTGACCGAGAACCAGGTTCAGGCGTACCGCTTGGCCGACAACAAGACGGGCGAGCTGGCCGATTGGGACTTCGACAAGCTGAACGCGGAGCTTGAGGCCATAGACTGGCTGGACTGCGACATGACGCAGTTCGGTTTCTACCTGGACAACGAGGATGAAGCCGATCAGGGCCAGGAAGGGGCCGTGCCGTTCGCAACCGTCCTCGGAGCTGAGAACAACTACATCGTTTTGAAATTCGACACGGACATCGACTGGATTCAGGCGCAGCAGGTTTTCGGGCTGCGAGAGGAAAAGAGACTTTCGACCCGAAAGGATGGAGTGATGACGGAGAAGATGACAGTTAAGGCTATAGGCCGCGTCATCGACGGCAAGAAGGCAATGGACATGGTTACGGGAGCTTGTGATGAAAACAACGATATGCTGTCCTTCCTATAAGCGCCCCGTCGTGAAGACTCTGCGCAGGTATCCGAGAACGAGGGTTTACGTAGCAGATAGCGAGCTTGACGATTACATCTCCGCGAACCCAGAAGGAAGCGACATAGTTGCCGTTCCCGACGAAGTACAGGGGAACTTGTGCCGAGTTAGGAATTATATCCTTGACACCGAGTTCGAGAGCGGCACTGATGCGGTCATCATCATCGACGACGACATGGACATGATCTGCCGACATGAGCAGGTGGGGGACTTCGGGTATGAGCGACATATCCTCGACATGGACGAGCTGGAATGGTTCGCTGAGCACGGTTCGATGCTTTGCATGGAATGGGGCTACAGGTTTTGGGGAGTGAACTGCGTTCTAGACCCGAAAGCCTATTTTCAGCAGCGCCCATTCAACACGACGAAGTACATCGGTGGGCCTTTCCAAGCTCACCTCAACAACCGAATCAGGTATGACGAGCGCTTACCGTTGAAAGAGGACTATGACATGACGCTTCAACATTTACACGAATGGGGAGGGGTTCTGAGGTTCAACGCCTATTACTACATCTGCAAGCAAGCGGAGCAGACTGGCGGTTGTGGTACTTACAGAAACGTCGATGCAGAGAAAAGACAGTTCGAGCTGTTGCAGAGGAAATGGGGGAGCGACATTATAAAAATGGACAGGTCGAGCAAACGTGGATTCGACTTCAACCCGATCATGAAAAGCCCGATAAAAGGCGTGTAGTTCTAATTCCCCCAAATCGGGGGAATTATTTTAATTTTAGCGTTGCCAACAGTGAAACATTATGATACAATGAGTTCACACCTAAGGAAAGGAAACGATATGTACTTCGATAACTGCCGCGACCTGAACGAGTTGAAATCGACTTACAAGTCGCTCGTGATGGAGCACCACCCAGACATGGGCGGCGATGTGAGAACCATGCAGGAGATCAACGCTGAGCACGACCGCGTGTTCGAGGTGCTGAAGCGCCGACAGAACGACGCAGCGGAGAACTACGAGGCCAAGGCCACCACCGAGACGCCCGAGGAGTTCCGCGAGATCGTCTCCAAGCTGATCGTCATCGAGGGCCTTGACATCGAGCTGTGCGGCTCGTGGCTGTGGATCGGCGGCGACACCATGCCCCACAAGGACGAGCTGAAGGCCATCGGGTGCCGTTGGAGCCGCAGCAAGGGGATGTGGCACTGGCACCACAGGGAGGACGGCGCCCGTTGGAGCCGTGGCCGCTCCACGATGGGCGACATCCGCGCGAAGTACGGCAGCGAGCGCCTGACGTACACCGACCGCCGGGAGCTGGTGGCGTAATGGAGATGATCAACGACCACTTCCAGAACTTCAAGCGCTACCAGATCCCAAGGGCGCAGCTCGTCATCGCCGACATACCCTACAACATCGGTAGGAACGCCTACGGCAGCAACCCGAGCTGGTACGTCGGAGGCGACCGCGCGAACGGGGAGAGCGAGAAGGCGAACAGCGAGTTCTTCGACACAGACCACGACTTCCGCATCATGGAGTTCTTTCATTTCGCCAACCGGCTGCTTAAGAAGGAGCCGAAGGGCAAGGCGAGAGAGCTGAAGGAGAAGCGCAACGAGCCGGGGTGCATGGTCGTGTTCTGCGCATTCGAGCAGCTGGGCTATGTGATCGAGAAGGCCGCGCAGTACGGCTTCCCGAATTACATCCTGCTTGTGTTCCGAAAGAACTTCTCCGCTCAGGTGCTAAAGGCCAACATGCGCGTGGTTGGATGCTGCGAGTACGGCCTTGTGCTCTACCGCGACAAGCTGCCTAAGTTCCGCAACACAGGCCCGGACGGCAAGCGCCACATGGTCATGAACTGCTTCGACTGGCAGAAGGACTTCAAGACCCCGAAGGTGCACCCGACCCAGAAGCCAGTGCCGCTGCTGGAACGGCTCATCGAGGTGTTCACCGACCCCGGCGATGTGGTCATCGACCCCGTGGCGGGGAGCGGTACCACCCTCCTGGCCGCCGAGAACCTGGGGCGCGAGTCATACGGCTTCGAGATAAAAAAGGAGTTTGTGCGGGCGTTCGAGGAGAAGATACGCCCCTGCGCGACACCTAAGCTGTTCTAAGGCGTTGTTGTGCGCTAACGTGCGTATGGCATCGAAAACATCGTTAGACAGCGTTAGAGCGTGTTAGAATGTGCCCATGGCAAAGGAGAAGCTGCATAAAGAGGACATCCCCGTTTGCGTGAAGATGAAGAAGCGCGGCCTGAACGATAAGGACATCGCGGCCTATATCGGCGTGACTCCCTCAACATTCTGCCATTGGAGGAACAGCCCAAAGACCGAGAACCAAAGACAACTATCGCAAGCATTGAAAAAGGCCGAGGCCGACGCTAAGGCCGCTATGCTCACCGCCATTCAGAAAGCAGCCATGGAGCCTAAGACGTGGCAGGCTGCGGCCTGGTGGCTCGAACGAAAGTACCCGGAAGAGTTCGCCCGCCCCGAGGTGCAGTTGCAGCGCGAGGCCATGCGCGAGAGCACCGACCAGCTCATAAAGGGCTTCGAGGGCGTTGTGGTGAAGATCAGGGAAGCGGCATACGGTGGAGATTCAGCTAACGCCTAAACAGGCCCAGTACATCCGCGAGGCCGATGCCCGCTGGAACATCGCGTGCGGGGCCGTGCGCTCTGGGAAGTCTCACCTGGCCGTCCAGTACCTCATACCTGACAACATCATGAAACGGCGCGGCCTGAAGGGCCTGAACATGCTCTTCGGAGCAACCCGCGAGAACATCGAGCGCAACGTCTTGGAGCCGATGCGCAACCTGTGGGGGCCTGCCGCCGTGGGCGAGATAAACAGCCGATCCACGGTCAAGCTGTTCGGCGATACGGCGTACTGCATGGGCTTGGAGAACATCGGCGCGCTTAAGAAGATTCGAGGCTCCGAGATCAAGTACGCCTATTCCGACGAGCTGTGCGATGTGCACCCGGACGTGTTCCAGCTCGTGCGCTCGCGCCTCTCGCTGCCCTACTCCCGCTGCGACGCGTCGTGCAACCCCGAGGGGCCGAAGCACTTCGTGAAGAAGTTCATCGACAACCCTGACGTTGACCTGTACTGCCAGACTTACACGCTGTACGACAACCCCTTTTTGCCGCCCGAGTACATCCGCGATCTCGAAGCGGGGTACAAGGGCACCGTGTCTTTCGACCGCTATATCCTGGGCCTCTGGAAGCAGACCGAGGGCCTGGTGTACCCGTTCGACAGGGAGAGCGACTTCACGTGCACCTACGAGGAGGCCGTGGGAGACGGTCGCGGGCATTGGTTCGTGTCGGTTGACTACGGCACCGTCAACCCATTCGCTGCCCTGCTATGGAGGGTCACGCCGCGCAGAGCCTACGTGGTGGACGAGTACTACTGGGACAGCAGGGATAGGGGCCAGCGCCTCACCGACGAGGAGCATTACGCCAACCTGCGAAGCTTGGTAGACGACTTCCCCATGTTCGAGATCGTCATAGACCCTAGCGCGGGGAGCATGAAGGAGACGATCTACCGCCACAGAATCGACGGGTTCAGCGTGATCGACGCGGACAACAACGTTCTGGACGGCATCGGCACCACGGGCGTTATGCTGCGCAAGGGCGAGATCAAGATCAGCGAGCGGTGCAAGGGCCTCATCGAGGAGATGGGCATGTACAGGTGGGACGAGAAAGCGGCCGATGACAGGCCGATCAAAGAGTACGACCACGCCATGGACGCCATGAGGTACGCGGCCCAGACCGTTCTGCGCTTCGAGCTGATGGGATATTAACTTTCCCGAAAAAAAGTGTTGACCATTGATATAACATGGTATACAATAGTATCACACCGAAGGGAAAGGAACGAAGATGCGCGACAACTTCAAGAAGATCATGAACAGCATGGACACCAACGGAATCATCGAGGCCATGCGCCAGACCTGGGACAAGCCCGAGGGCGAGATTTTCCGCGAGATCGGCTTCGAGATCATCGACGAGCGCGTGAGCGAGGAAGAGTCAGACCGCATCTACGCCGAGCTGTACGCCGCCTAGGAAAGGAGCCATCATGAACCAGGAACTGCGCGACAAGATGATCGTTTTCAACCGCAAGGCCAGAGCGGCCAAGCTCGACGGGTACGCCGTCATAGCCGGCAAGGTCATGGAGCCGAAACCCGGCACCCCGTGGGAGATGCGCGAGGTGTGCGACGTGGAGGATTACACCAGCACCGACGAGATGCGCGCCGTGAACCTCGTCGTTCGCGGCATCGAGGAGCTGGCGGGCTGGGAGCCTGGGAAGCCGAGCCGCTTCGGGGCGAGCAGGAACGAGATTCGGAACGCGCTGGCCGAGTTTCAGCACGATCTCGTGCACGGATGGGGCTGGACGTGGGAGCAGGTGGAGCGGCACGAGGCCGCCTGTATGGAGCTGCTGGGCCAGTAGGCCGTAAGCTGCTATAATCGCCACAAAGGCGAGCGAAAGGCGGCTGATGGGCATCATCGACAACGTTCTAACGCGCCTGGCCGACAAGCTGGGCGCCACAATCCAGGGGCGGGAGCACCGCCAGGGCTTCCGCGACTACCTGGACAAGGGCGGAAGCTACAGCATCGAGGCCGAGGTGTGCGAGTCGCTGGCCGACCTCGTGACCATGTTCAGCGCGGTTCCCATCAGCGGGGATGGCGAGCGCGCGAGGTGGCTTGACTCCATCACGGACAGGGTGGTTCGCGACAAGCTGCGCCCGACCGTGGCGGCCGCGTTCCTGACGGGGGACTGCATCGTGGTTCCGTCCTGGAACGGTCGCAACGTCCAGAACCTCGTTGTGAGCGCCGACGAGTTCGAGGTGCTCGGCACATACGGCGACGAGATGACCGCTTGCGCCTACGTGGTTGATCGGTGGGAGAAGCACCCGGGCGAGGTGTACACGCTCATGCAGGCCGTGGAGCTTGTGCCGTACCGCACCGAGTCGGGGGAGGCCATGGCGAACCGATACCGAATGATGGTAAGCCGCAACGGCTCGATCCTGCCGCTATCGCAGTTCCCGAATTGGGCTGAGCGGTACGACGATGAATGGTACATCCCCAACGTGGAAAAGCTGCTCGTGGGCCGCATGAGGTCGCACGTGATCGACCCGAACGACCTGAACGCGGTAAAGGGCGCTCCGATCTGCTTCGGCGCCTCCGAGCCGATACGCGAGATTCGGCACCTGCTCGATCAGATGCACAACGAGTTCGACATGAGCGAGAAGGCCATCATGGCCTCGAAGCGACTTTTCGTGAAGGACTGGGAGAACGGGAACCAGGTCATCAAGCTGCCGAAGGGGAAGGACAGGCTGTTCATGGCCCTGGCCGACTCGGGCGGCGAGCCGAAGATCGAGGAGTGGGCACCCGACATCCGCTATCTGGCTTACCTTGAGGCAATCGATAAGCAGGAGAAGCTCGTCGAGCGCGCCGTGGGCGTGTCGAGCGGCATCATCAGCACCCCGAACGATACGAACTACCAGAACGTCGACAACGTTCGCAAGAGCCAGCAGAAGACCATGGGGTTCGTCGACACGGCCCGAGGATGCGCCGAGCAGTGCATCCTCGATCTGGTCTACGCCTGGGACGTGCTGGCGAACTACTACGGCATCAACCCCATCGGCAGCTACGAGGTCACGTTCGATTGGTCTAACGAGTACGTGGAGACGTTCAGCGACCGCCAGAACGCCATCATAGCCGGCATCAACGTGGGGGCCATGGACGCCGTGGACTACCGAATGTTCGTGACCGACGAAAGCCCCGAGGAGGCCCGCCGCAGGGTGGAGGAGATCAAGGCGGCGAAGGGCGCGAGCGCCGAGCTTGAAGTGATGGAGGCCGAATAATGGCCGATGTTGACGAGGAGGCCGAGAACCTCATCGACAAGGCCGCTGTCGCCGCGCAGATGGGCGTTCTCGCCGTCATCGCCGAGCGCCTGGGGAAGATCGGCAAGGCCGCGTCATACGACGTGGAGGCCTGGGAGCTGTCGGACTTCATCGCCATCGAGGCCGCCGTGAGGCGAGGGCGGCAGCTGATCGACCAGGCAATCGCAAAGGCGCTCGATGCGATGGACAAAGCCAACTACGAGTGGGCCAGCGCCTACTACAGGGCCAGCGGTGCATCGGAGAGCGCAGAGGCATCGGCCGTGATCGTGGAGGGCCGCAAAGACCTCTCCAAGCGCTCCGACTCTCTGTGCCGCACCTCCGTCATGGGGATCATGGACAGGCACGGCAACGTGGTTCCGCTGCGAGAGGGCTATCGAGAGGCCGTGAGCCGCGCCGTGGCGGCCATGAGGGCTGGAGAGGCCGCATACCAGACGGAGATAGCCAGGACGGCCGCAGAGCTTGCCAGACACGGCCTGAGAGTCCGCTACGAGTCGGGATACACGCGCGAGCTTTACGCATCGGTGCGCGCCAACATCATGGACGGCTACCGAACCGTCATGACCGCCCAGAGGTTCGAGCACGCCAAGGCGTTCGGCTACGACGGCGTGGAGGTGAGCGCCCACTACCAGTGCGCCCCAGACCATCAGCCGTACCAGGGCCAGCGGTACAGCCTTGAGCGTTGGCGCGAGATCGAAGGGGCGCTTGGCCGACCGCTGGTGACCGGGGCCAACTGCCGTCACACCGTGTCGCCCGTCATCCTGAGCGTCGGAAAGCCGTCGTACTCGCCCGAGGAGATCGCCGCCATGAACGCGCAGAGCAACGAGACGGTGCGCTTCAAGGGGGTAGAGGGGAAGCCAATGGAGATGAGCCGTTACGACGCGACCCAGTACCAGCGGGGCATAGAGCGCGAGATCAGGCGCAGCAGGGCCGAGTCGTACCTTTTGGAAAAGGAGGGCCGCAAGGTCGAGGCCATGTCGGCGAGCAGCAGGGCAGACGGCTACACGGACTATTACCGTTCTATGAGCCGCAAAGCGGGACTCACGCGACGCGACGAGAGGACGAAGCTTTACGTTTGACTCGCGATGGGTTATAATCCAAGCCGAGAGGCAGTTCCCTCCTCAGTGCCTTTCCTTACGGTGTCCCCGGCGTTCCCCTGCGCCGGGGAATTATTTTTAGAAAAGTAGTTGCCAACTGTGAAACATTATGATACAATAGGTTCACACCGAAGGAAAGGAACGGAAATGAAAACGCTGAAGCTCATCAAGAACATCGTCGAAGTCGATGTGGACGGACTCAACGCCAAGAACCACTACACCATCAAGGCCATGTACGACGAGATCGGCGATGACGGCTTCGCTGACATCGTTTTCAAGACCATCGACGAGTTCGACTACACCTGGGCAGACATCGAGAAGGACGGCGGCATCGCGCAGGTGAACGCCAACCTCCGCGAGTGCTACGGCGTGGAGATGTAGGGAGTAGCCATGAACCTAAACGAAAAGGCGCCGGAGCTGTTGGAGATCGCCGACCAGCTTATGATGGCGAGGGACGCTATCGGGGCAGACCAGGGCATCGAGGTCATCATGAGCGGGGGATCGGTCATGACGTTCATCGGGTACACATGGGACGGCGGCATAAAGACGGCGCTCGTGGACGTGCACAACAGGAAGGTCTACTCGCGAGACTGAGAAAACCGAACATCGAGACAGGCAGCAGCCGCCCGCCATGGGCGGCTGTTTTTTTATAATTCACGACTCTGCTATACTGCGCGCCAGCAGTCGGCGGGCTTCATCGCCGAGGTCATCCACCGCAGCCGACGGGCTGCTTAAAGAGACGTTAGGAGATCATGTGAAGGACATCCGTGCGATTCTGACAGAGCACGAGCTGGACGAGGCCACGGCAAAGGCCATCGAGAAGGCCGTGGGCGAGAACTACCGCACCATCGCGGAGGTTCAGCAGAAAGCCGACCGGATCAAGGAGCTCGAGAAGGCCAACGGCGAGCTTGCCGATCAGGTCAAGGCTCTGGAGGGCGACGGCGAGCAGTTGCAGCAGCTGCGCGACAAGGTTGCCGAGTACGAGAAGGCCGAGGCCGATCGAAAGGCAAAGGCGGACGAGGACGCGAAGCGCGACAGCTTCCGCGCGCTCTTCGACGCGGCGCTGGACGGGCGAGAGTTCGCCAACGATCTCATGCGCGAGACCGTTTTCGAGAAGGCCTACGCGGAGTGCCAGAACGTCGGAAAGGGAGCGGCTGAGGCCATCGAGGCCGTCACAAAGGACGTTGACGGCGTTTGGGTGAACCCGCAGCGCGATCCCAAGCGGATGCCCTCGGCAGGAGACATTTCGAACAAGAAGCCGGACGGCGAGGATGCCAAGCGAGCATTCGCGGCCCAGCTGTTCGGCGGCAAGCGTTAGGAGAAAACATGGCAAAAGCCACCGAGGCGGTCAAGCTCGGCAAGATCACGATGCCTGTAGAAATCGTGAACGAGATGACCCAGAAGATCAAGGAGAAGTCTTTTATCGCGGCACTGGTGCCGTCCGAGCCTGAGACGTTCGGGAACAAGGAGTACGTGACATGGACTGAAGACCCCGAGGGCGAGTTCGTGGGCGAGGGCGAGGCGAAGTCCTCCTCCACCTTCGGCATGGAGCCGAAGGAGGGCAAGCTCCACAAGTTCCAGGTTACCGTGCGCATGAGCGACGAGGTAACCTGGGCGGACGAGGACAACCAGCTCCAGATTCTCACCGCCCTGGCCGGTAAGATGGCCGAGGCCAAGGCGCGCGGCCTGGACTACGGCCTTGGGCACGCGATCAACCCGCTCACCCGCGCCTACATCGACGCTTTCAAGGCGGAGTCCATCGTGTGGCAGGCGAAGCAGGTTGCCGCGACCGATGATCCCGTGGCGGACTTCGACAACCTGGCTGACGGCATCATCGAGAATTACGACGTAACGGGCATCGCGCTCGACCGTATGTATGCCTCTTCCCTGCGCAAGGTGCGCGTCCCGAACACGGGAATGCGCCAGTTCCCTGAGATCGGCCTCGACCTCAACCCCGGCAACGTTGACGGCATCACCTCCGTCACCTCCGGCTCGGTCGCTGCGCGCCGACTGGCGCCCGCGCCGACTGGCATCAAGGCCATCCTCGGCAACTGGAACCTCGTCAAGTGGGGATTCGCCCGCGACTTCGAGATCGAGATGATCGAGCACGGCGACCCCGACGGACTTGGCGATCTGAAGCGCTACAACCAGGTCGCGTTCCGCACCGAGTGCGTCTACGGCTGGCGAGTGATCGACCACAACGGCTTCGTGGTGCTGCGCGACGCGTCCTCGATTCCCGAGGGCGCCGCTGTGGCCGCTGCCGCAGCGAAGACGGCCTCGAAGTAAAAGCGAGGGGGCGAGATGTACGTACCGTATGACGTTTTCACCGAGAACGGAATGGCCGATCTGACCGAGGACGAGTACAAGAGCCTCGCCCCCATGGCAGACCTTGCGATCGACCACTGGACGTTGGAGCGGGCGGGCCGAGCCGTGCGCAACGGAGAGGAGCTGCCCGCCCCCGTGGTAACGCTCTACTGCGCCATCGTGGAGGCCCTTCCACCCGTCATCGAGGGGGCCAAGCCATCCAAGGGCGGGCTTGTGACCAGCTTCAGCAACGGAATCGACAGCTACAGCTTCGACGTTTCCGAGACGGTGGAGCAGCAGCTTCAAAGGTCGGTCGGTTGGATGGCCGACCTGCTGCCCGTGGAGTGGATAAGCGCGGCGGTGGCGTACGAGGGGGGCAACGGCTATGCGAGCTGACCTCGGGGCCATCTACGATGACGCCATCACGGTCGTCAACAAGCTCGACGCCCGCGATGCGGCGCTGAAGCAGGACATGTACTACACGACTGTCATCCCCCATTGCATGTGGTCTGTGAGGGCCACGCGGCAGGTGCAGACGAACGGGACAGTAGCCGTCGGCACGACGCACCAGGTGCAGATTCCCGAGTCCGAGAACTATATGCCCTACCGTGAGTGGAGGAAGTCGGACGTCCGCGAGACGGCCTTCACCGTCCGCACGGGCGATTACGTCATCCTCGGCGAGGTGCCGGAGCAGATCACTGCGAGCAACATCCGCGAGATCGTGAAGCTGTACGAGCCGGACGCTTTCCAGGTTCAGGCGTTCCGAGACGCTACCAAGGGGGCCGGGTTCGACCACGGAACCGATGGTGCGCTGCGGTTCGCCGAGGTCTACTACATCGAGGGCTGATCCATGGGAGTCGATGTGTCGGTGAGGGTGGACGTGTCGGGCATTCCTCGGAAGGTTCGGCGCATTTGCACAAACCGCAGGGTCGGGCAGTTCGCCGCCGAGGACGCGCGGAGGCTCATGGAGCGGTTCGTCCCGTTCAAGGACGGCCCGCTGCGCGCATCGGCCATCGTGTCTCCGTTCCTCGTGACCTACACGGCTCCATACGCGCACTACCAGTGGGCGGGAGTCGCGAAAGGCGGCGGGAGGCTCTACCACCCGACACCTGGCACGATGAGCCATTGGGAGCGGTACATCGACAAGGCCCAGATCGCGAGGGACGTAACCGATTTCGTTAGGATGATGTGACATGGCGGACATGGCGGGAAAGACTGCGGCGGTGCTGGAATGGGCAAAGGGATGGCCCGAGCTTGACGGCTACCTCAAGCTGAACGCCCTCATCGCCGAGGACGGCGAGGCGACCATGGCGACCAGCTACACGGACTCGCCCCTTGAGACGTACAACGACGGCACCGCGAAGCGGCGCTACTCGTTTTTCCTGAAGGTGGTGACGGCGTGGAGCGACGGCTACGACCCTGTGAACGAGGACGCCGAGAAGCTGGCCTCGTCGTGGCTCGACTGGGTGAATGACCAGTACCCCGCGAACGTGCCGGATTGGCCCGGTGCGTCCATAGTGGGCATCGAGTCGGCGCAGGGCCAGCCGAGCCTTAACGCAGTCTACCAGGATGACGGACTAGCCGAGTACGCCATCCAAGCGGTAATAACTTACATAGAATAAGTAACACGAAAGGAGCCATTATGGCAAACCTCACGCGCAACCTGTTCGTTCCCTACGTGGACGCGAACACTATGAAGAAGGCCATCGGGGAGACGGTGGAGGGAGAGGGCTACAACTGGGTGCAGATCGACAAGAGCACCATCTTCGCCCTGGCATTCAACCCGCAGGAGGAGACGTCGGGCTACATCGACGAGGCCAACGACACGACCTACGTAAAGAGCTACCAGCCGGAGCTGCCCCAGGAGATCATCCTGGACAGCGCCAACCCGCTGTTCGCCGTCATGTACCCGTTCTGCATGGCGATGCCCACTGGCGGCGATGCCGAGGTGCCGGTGCTGCTGCGAACCCCCGACATGACCACGGGCGAGGCCACCGAGGGCACCATTTGGAAAAAGGCCATCGTGTCGCCGACCGACCTCAACACGGTCGATGGCAAGCTGACATTCACGCTTAAGCTGAACGGCGGCTTCGAGCGCGGAACCGTGGCCGTCACCGAGGGGGCCGTGACCTTCACGCCCGCCGCCCAGGCCGCGTCGTTCTCCGCTCCCCGCAGCACCAAGGCCAGCGAGTAGCCGCGGCTTAATGTTCGAGAACGGGCCGTGGCGGCTTTGCCACGGCCTTTTTTTTGGTTAGGAGCGCAGATGATCGACCTACGCGAGCGGTGGCTCCCAGACTCGTTGGAGTCGGGTGGGAAAACGTACAAGCTCGACACAGACTTTAGGACGTGGATTAAGTTCCAGGACGCCTACGAGCGGGAGGGCATCGCCATCTTCGATATTTTCGAGCGGAAGAGCCCTCCGCTGACAGACCGCGAGTGGATACGTCCCGCCTTGGAGTTCCTGGCGAGTCCGAACGCGACACCTCGGGCCATGGGAGGTTCAAGCGAGCGGGCGTTCGACTTCGTTCTCGATGGGGAGTACATCGTGGCGAGCTTCATGGCCGCTTACGGCATCAACCTCACCGAGATCGACTATATGCACTGGCACGTTTTCAAGGCGCTTTTCAACGGGCTTCCCGAGGAGTCGAAGATGGCGCAGATCATCGAGCACAGGACATGGCGCAAAAGCTCGAAGAAGTACGAGACTGCGAAAGCGGAGCAGCGGGAGGCGTGGAGGCTTCCCGACTACGGCGAGGAGCGGGCAATGGAGGAGGCCCGCAAGATCGCCGAGATGATGTGGAACGAGACGAACGGAGGCGGTGAATGAGCGACGGAAAAGTAGAGATCGGCGTAGGACTCAAGGACGATGGCATTCAGGCCGAGGCGCAGCAGGTCGGCGCTAAGGCGGGGAAGGGCGTCGAATCCGGTATAAAGGAGGGAACCGAGAAGTCTGGCGGGCTGCTCGACAAGCTGAAGGGCAAGTTCTCGGTTGCCTTCGCTGCAATCGGGGGAATCGTGGCCGGGTTCAGCATGGCGAACATGGCGCGCCAGATCGTGGAGACGGGCCAGAAGTTCGAGTACTCCATGAGCAACGTCGCGGCCCTTTCCGGTGCGACTGGCGACGAGCTGGACGCGCTGGAGGCCAAGGCCCGCGAGATGGGCGCATCGACCACGTTCAGCGCCTCGGAGGCAGCGGACGCTCTGGGGTACATGGCACTGGCGGGCTGGGACGCCAACGATAGCATGGAGGGACTACCAGGCGTGCTGTCGCTCGCCCAGGCGGGCCAGATGGACTTGGCGGCGGCATCCGACCTCGTTACCGACTACCTGAGCGCTTTCGGCATGGAGGCCGACGAGACGACGCGCATGGTGGACGTTCTCGCATACGCCCAGGCCAACGCCAACACCACCGTGGACGGCCTGGGGATGGCCTTCAAGAACGTCGCGGCCAACGCCCATGCAGCCGGAATGGACGTTGAGACAACATCGGCCGCCATATCCATGATGGCAAACCAGGGCCTAAAGGGTTCCGAGGCTGGCACCGCCCTCGCCGCCGTGCTGCGCGACATGACCGCAAAGGCCAGCGACGGGGCAATCGCCATCGGAGATCAGACCGTTGCAATCGCGGACTCCCAGGGCAACTACCGCGACTTCACCGCCATTTTGGGCGACGTGGCGGCGGCTACCGAGGGCATGGGCGACCAGGAGAAGTCGGCTGCGCTCATGACCACGTTCACCGCCGATTCCATCAAGGGACTGAACCTCATGCTCAACGCCGGGGCCGACGAGATGGCCTCGTTCCGTGACGAGCTTTACAACTCTAGCGGAGCGGCGGAGACGATGGCCGACGTGATGACGGACAACCTCACGGGCGACATCAAGGAGTTCGAGTCTGCTCTAGAGGAGCTTCAACTCAAGATTTACGACAACCTGAAAGAGCCGTTGCGCGACGCTACGCAGTTCGCCACGAACGTAGTTGTTCCCGGCGTGACTCTGATGGTGCAGAACTTCGACAAGCTGGCACCCGTCATCGCGACCGTCGGCGTGGCCCTCGTTGCCTACCGCAAGAATTGGGACATCGTCATGGCTGCGCAGAAGCTCGCGGCAAAGGCGGCGGCGCTTAACACGACCGAGTTTACCCGTTACTTTCGAGTCATCAAGAGCGATGGAACTGTGGCGTACCAGCGATTCAACGCTGCCACTGGGACGTACCAGACGACCCAGAGCAGGCTCCGCGCGACCATCGCTAACTCGACCGTCGCGGTGAAGGCCCACGCGGTCGCGCAGAAGGCATCTGCTGCGGCCTCTGAGCTTATGGGCAAGGCCGCGGACGTTGCGGGCAAGGCCATACGCACCATGGCCCCCGTTGCGATAATCTCAGCCGTCATGAGCATCGCCGACAGCTTCAGGAAGGCGGCTGAGAACGCCGAGACATTGGAGACGGCCACTGACGGCCTCAGCGGCGCTCTGAACCGCATAGGCGAGTCGTCGGGCGGCATACAGCAGGTCGCCGACGACTACGAGCGCAGCGCTTCTGAGATCGTGCAGTCATCGCGCGACGCTATCAAGGCCCAGGCCGATCTCGCCGATTCCATAGGCGACGCGTTCACGGACGTAAAGGCGAGCAACTCGCTCGTCGATACATATACGGCCACCATCGAGAGGTTGGCCGGGAAATCGAACCTCACCGCCAAGGAGCAGGGCGAGCTTACCGCCGCTGTCGATGGGCTGAACGACACCTGCGGGACGACCTACGAGGTCGTTGACGCCGTGAACGGGCAGCTCAACGTGAGCACGGGAGAGCTGAAGAAGAACTCCGAGGCGTGGAAGAAGAACGCCGAGGCCCAGGCTTACCAGGAGGCTTACCAGCAGGCCGTCCAGAACCGAATCAAGCAGGAGGAGGAACTAGCTTCCATAACCGAGAAGTTGCAGGGCGTTGACGAGGGGTACACGCTGCAACTCGGCGACGTTCGCGTGTTCGAGGACTTCGCCGCTGCATCTGCGAACGAGCTGAAAGACCAGCGGGACGCGCAGTCCGAGGCGACCGATGCGGCGAGGGAGACCGAAGATCGGCTCTACCAGATGATGACCGACTCGACCGCCGCCGTACAGGGCAACGCCCAGGCGACGGGAGATGCCGCACAGGCGAACGCCGAGAACGCCGAGGCCATGGACGGAGCTGCTGCGTCTGCCCAGACTCTCCGCGAGGCCAACGAGGACATTCTCAAGGAGATCGGCGAGGCGGCGAAGAAGTCATCGACCTTTGCCCGCGCCCTGTCCGACAGCGGGATGAGCGCCGAGCAGCTTGCGCTCAAGTTGGAGGACACTGGCGTTTCCGCATCCGATCTCGCAAGCTCGGTCGAGGACGTGGCGGGAAAGACCGCCAATGCCTTCGATAAGATCGAGGAAGCGTCAGATGCGACGCTCGACGATATGATCGAGACGCTGGCGGAGAACCGCAGGGCCACCGAGAACTGGTCATCGAACATCACGACGCTGTACGACAGGGCCGGAAGCGAGTCGGAGCGCCGATTCATCCAGTACATGGCTTCTCTCGGCCCCGAGTACGGGCGGCAGGTTCAGGCCCTCGTCGATGACACGTCGGGAAAGCTTACGACGCTCGCCGACGAGTGGGCGGCCGGAATGAGCGCCGGAAGCGAGGCGGCCATAACAAGCGCGGGGCTCATGCGCGAGGGCGTGGGAGCCGAGATCGCCGCCGGTGGCGAGCAGGCATACGCCAGCGGAAGCGACATAGACGCGCAGTACGGCCGGGGCATGGCCGATAACTCAGAGACGGCCACGGCGCAGGCCACGACGGTGGCATCCGACACGGTGGCGGCCATGGCTTCCGAGGCGCGGGCGAAGATGCCACTCGTCAATTCGGAGATGACCGGCGGGATGAACGGGGCAACCGAGTCGGCGAGGGTCGCCGGAAAGACGGGCGGCACCAGAGCAGGAACCGATGCGGTCAACGCCGAGATCGCGGCAATGAACGCGAAGAAGCCGCTCATGACCACTACGGGAACCGCAGTCGCGCAGTCTGGCGCGAGCGGCGCACAGTCGCAGAACGGAGCTTCAGGCCCCTACGCCAGGGCAGGACAGGGCGGAGGATCGGCATACATCTCTGGAATGACGAGCAAAAAGCCGCTGGCGAACGCGAAGGCATCGGAGATCGGCAGCTCTGCGGCATCGAAGATGAACAAGAGCGGCGAGGCCAGGGCTTCGGGAAAGAACCTCGGCCAAGGGTTCATCGACGGCATGGGGTCTATGCTGCCGGGTGTCATCAGGGGAGCGGCTAGCCTCGCTCAAAGCGCCATCGACAAGATCAAGAGCGTAGGAAGGCAAGGCTCGCCGTGGCGCACAACCATCGAGTCTGGCCGTTTCGCCGGCGAGGGATTGGCGGTCGGAATCGCGGCGAGCGAGAACCTCGTCAAGAACAGGGCCGGGAGGCTCGCGAGGTCGGCCATAGATGCCATCGACGCCGAGGGCGGAAGCGACGGCGTGGCATGGGAGAAAACGGCCAGGAGCGGCAGAATGGCGGCTCGCGGCCTAGTTGTCGGGTTCGAGGACATCGACCCCATGGCGCAGATCGAGGCCAGCATCGAGAAGGGAATGAGCGCCATGGTCGTCGCCGCTCAAGCTGGTACAATGGGGGCCACGACGAACAACCAGACGGTGAACTTCAACCAGCCCGTTCAGTCGCCAGACCAGATCGCGCGAACGATGAGGATGCAGCAGCGCTACGGGCTTGCTGGAAGGAGATAGGATGGCCATAGGTGACGTTTACGCGCGAATCGTGCGCAGCGACGGGCAGGAGATGACGCTCGGCGACGGGGCGTGGCGCATTCCGAAGGACGGGTTGGAGAACTGGGCTAACCTGCCGTACTCCGTATCGTCGGTCGAGATTCCTTCGTATGACGGCGCTCTCGTGACCTCTAAGCGCGTTGCATCGTGCGACCGCACCATCAAGGCCGTCGTGGGGAACTCGCGCGACAACGAGGCCCTCAGGGCGCAGGCGATACGGTTCTTCAACCCGAAGCACAGCTTCAAGGTGTACCTGACCTACATGGGCCGCACGAGGTGGTGCGGCGGCGAGCAGATCGGCTTCAAGGCGAGCGAGGGGAACATATACGACCCCGTGGAGATCGAATGGACGATATTGTGCCCGAACCCGTACCTGCTGAGCGTCAACGACTTCGGGAAGGACATCGCGGAGATTATGCCGAGCTTCGGATTCCCGTTCATGTCGTTCCTGCCTCAGTCAACGGCTCATGTCAACAAGGGCTTTATCGTAGGAACCAGTTTGTTCGCGAAAACGGTCGATATTCTCAACGACGGGGACGTTCCGAGCGGAATGCGCGCCACTATCACGGCAACGGGCGATGTTCTGAACCCGCTGCTGCGAATCGGCAACGGAACAGTGAGGCTCATAACGACAATGGCGAATGGGGACGTGGTTGCGCTTGACGCATCGGGAAGGCCCCCGAAGATCACATTCAACGGTGCCAACGCGATGAACCTGCTAGATCGCAACAGCTCGATTCTCGACATGATGATCGACCTGGGCAGCACCACCGTCGAGTTCGACGCCGACGACGGCTACCAGAACATGAGCGTAGTCATCCGCTACAACAAGCAGTATCTGGGGGTGTGACATGGACGTATACGCCCTAGACTACGATTTTAATCTGGTCATGGCCGGAATCCCCTACGACAACCTGCAATGGTCGCGGAAGTACTACGAGCCCGGGGACTTCGAGATGCAGCTTCCGCTATCGGTCTACGATCCATCATGGGCCTACATCGGCTCTCCTGAGCGCTCTGAACTCGGAATGGTTCAGCGGGTATATTCGAGCGAAAGCGACCCCGACAAGGTCATAGTCGGTGGGTTCTTCGCCGAGAAGATGCTCGACGAGAAGGTGTGCTATCCGAGATACATCGGCGACGCTCAGAAAACCGAGACGGCCGCACGGGAGATTTTCGAGCGCTACAAGGAGGATATACCCGTTTCGCTTGCCCCTGCGAACTCGCCGCTGCTTGGAGACCGCACGCAGAGCGATTTTTCGGATGACAGCCTCGGAGACAAGCTGTACCGCATCTTGGAGAGCCGCGAGCTATCGTGCCGGGTGGCCTACGACTTCGCAGCGAACACATTGAGGTTCGGAGTGTGGCAGGGAACCGATCGCACGCAGTCGCAGAACGAGAACAGCCGCCAGGTTTTCTCGCTGGAGTTCGGAAACTTGGCGGGGAGGTCGGTCGATTTCGACGAGAGCGACTGGAAGAACTACGCAGTCATCCCGTGCGACGGGCGCGATGGCGACAACGTGGAGCAGCGAACGCTGTACATCGATCTCAGCAACGGCGGGCGAAAGCGGAAACTGGTCATCGACATGAGGGCGAGCCATCCAGAGGAGGGGCAGTCGTCGGCAGATTTCGAGGCGGCAGTGAAGCAGGAGGCCATGGAGCGGCTTTTGAGTTACGCGAAGATCGAGGACGTTGACATCTCAGTTTTGGGAGATCAGGGATATATAGCCGACTACGACCTCGGCGACAAGTGCGACGTGGTGCTGTCAGATTTGGGCATAGAGATGGAATCTCGTATAATCGAGGTCTACGAGGTTTTCAAGGCCGACGGGCACGAGGTCACCGTCGGGCTTGGTAACAAGCGAATAAGCAACGTGAGAAGGGCGGTCAACAGCTTATGAGATCATTCCCATGGGACTCGGTCGCAACGAGCATCGGGGAGGACGGGTACCCGGTCTACGACCGGGTTTACCAGGCATCAGACCTGAGAGAGGTGTACGAGACGTTCTTCAGCAACGGCATTTTCACCGACGACGAGAACGCCCTCAAGGTATCGCCAGGAGATGGGATGACCGTCAAGGTGGCTCCGGGCAGATGCTGCATCAACGGCACGGTGGGGTACGAGGACGAGGAGCGAACCTTGGCGCTCACAGCCTCTGGAAACTCAGACCGCATCGACACCGTAGTGCTTCGGTGGGATTCGAGCTTGGACGCTCGGAGCATCGATCTGTACGTGCTCGCGGGGGCGCCAGCAGATACGCCAGTCAGGCCGACGCTGACGCGGAGCGAGACGGTGTGGGAGCTTGGACTGTGCGACGTTTACGTCACGGCCCATATGGCCCAGACCAAGGCTGAGAAGATGACTGACACGCGCCTTGAGACTGATCGGTGCGGGGTTGTCGCTCCGTTCGTCGTGCTAAACACAAAGAATTTCTACGACCAGCTCCAAGCTCAGACACAGGTGGCGGTCGATCTGGCCCAGGCGGCGCTCGACGGAACGATTGTCGGGAAGCTTGAGGGAGACATCGCCGAAGTTAATACTAAGGCCGAAGGCAAGGTCAGCAAGGCAGGAGACACGATGACCGGGGCGCTCACGCTAAACACACCGCTTGCCGTTGCGAGCGGTGGAACCGGGCTTAAAGTAAATCCGTCAATGCTTGTCAATCTCGGCACTACAGCGGCTTCATCAGTGCTGGCGGCGTCCCCCAGACCCGGAGTTACGGGGACTCTCCCGGTCTCTAATGGAGGAACGGGCGCGGCAACGGCGGCAAGCGCTCTTATAAATCTTGGCGCATCTTGGGAAACGGGTAGTAGTTGGATTCGGTTAAAAGTAGGGAACTATGCCATACTGTTTCAGTATTTCACTGGTTTAACATATAATTCTGTCGCCACATTAACATTTGCGAAAGCGTTTTCAGCTACCCCTGTCGCTGTTTTTGCTACTCCTAATTTTGAAATGATTGACGCCTCGGCCCAGGCTGTCACAACTTCAGCAACTACGGTAAGAGTAAACTTGTACAGAGTTGGTTCAACGGCATTTAAAGGCGGGGCGTATGTCCTCGCTGTCGGAAAGGCTTAGGGACATATATGGATTTTTTTATTGGTCAAATTTTCGACGATGACTACCCACCCGAAGCTGCTGAGTGGTGCAACAAGCGGCACGACTGCCATATCGATGCAGTAGGAGACGGCGAATACAGGATTGTCAAAAATTCCGAGCAGGACGCTACTTTCGACCGTAGCACATGGGACGAGAGCGTAGACGATGCCCTGTGCGAGCTGTATGAGACGGATCTGGCCCAGTCTGCTATAATGGACGACCATGACGCGGCCATATGCGCCCTGTACGAGATGATGGAGGCATGACATGGCAGACCCTATCGCGGCGGCCTACGCCCGCCGGATCAAGCGCGGAGCGATCACCATTGACGATGTTCCGAAGCAGAAGCGAGAGGCGGTTCAGGAGATTCTCGACCAAGGGAAGTAGTTGACAGCAGTTAAACGTCGTTATATAATAGGGTAACACCGTAGGAACGACGAAAGGAATGAGATGACGCAGAACGGAATCGAACGGGTGTCCATGGCGACCTTCGAGGCGCAGGTGGAGCGGTCTGCGAGGCTGATTCGTTGGCTAATCGTAGGATGGGCCGTGTCGGTCGTTATGCTGGGCTTCGTCATAATGACCGTGGCGAGTTATGAAGATCAGGTAGTGACTACTACCAGCGAGATCGCGCAAGACAGCCAGGACAACGGCACTAATGTTTACGCAGGCGGTGATTACTACGGCGACGCAAACGATCCGAACAACTACGGTAATGAGGACGAGGAAGCGGGGGATGTCGGCGAATAGCGGGAGCGGAACGTGCCCGACGTGCGGGAAATCGACGCGGAGTCCTGGCAGGCCGAAAGGCTCTAAGGACTCCGCTCCGCGCAAGACCCGAAGCGACAAGGGCAAGAAGCGCGGCCCCTACAAAAAGAGAGGGGGAAGCGTTGAGGCCTGATCGTAAAGCGGCGCGCGAGGCCGTGGGCAAGCGTGGGCAAGATCAAGACGCGCGAGGACTTGCGGAACTACCTTGACCTGTTGAACCTCACCGACGAGGAGCGCGAGATCGCCTGGATGATCTTCGCGCATGGTTGGAGCCGCGCCAAGATCGCCATGGAGATCGGCTATTCCGAGCACCAGGTTAAGCGGAAGGTTGCGCGAATCTACGACAAGCTGGTATACTGAACAAAGGCGTACCTCCTTTCCTCCTTTGAAAAGCCCCCTATGAAGGGGGCTTTTCTCATGCTACAATGGGGCCGTCGGAAATCCATCCCACAGTATCCGGCCCAGAGCGCCCCATTCCGTCGGGGCGCTCTACTTTTTCCCGAAAGTTTTTGAGAAAAGTTGTTGACAGATTTATAATTCTGTTATATAATAGGTTCACACCGAGAGAAAGGAACGGAAATGGCAACGGTTAAGGATTACAACGGCAGGGAGATCGACCTCGAAGCAGCGATGAACCTGATGGACGCCGACCTCCGCGAGGAGCTTGCCAACAAGGGGTTCGACACCGACCAGGAGTTCTTCGAGGCATACGCCGAGCGCCATGCAGAGAAGTACGACGGCGAGGAGTTCGCCCCCTACTACGGACTGGCCTGGTAAGCAACCCGCCCCCGTCGCCCAACGGACAGGGCAGCGGCCTCCTAAGCCGCGCGTGCTGGTTCGATTCCAGCCGGGGGCACCATCAAGCACTTTTACCGCACTTTAAGCGCCCTTTTCAGGGCGCTTTTTCTTTGCCCTTTTTCGGCCACAATTCCCAGTGTCGAAAGGAGCGCCCATGTACCAGCCTGCATTCCCGCAGTTCGCGCAACCGTATGGCAACGTGCAGTACCAGCAGCCCCCCATGCCTCCCCAGCAGCTTACGCAGCAGCCGAGGGGAATAGCGGGGCGCATGGTGGGCGCTCCTTCCGAGATCGTCCCGAACGAGGTTCCGATGGACGGCAGCGTGGCGTTCTTCCCGACCTCCGACGGGTCGGCCATCTTCGCGAAGGCATGGAACCCCAACGGCACCATCTCCACGGTGCAATACGCCCCAGTCGGCAACGACCAGCCCGAGGAGGCGGGG
>ERZ772886.533-NODE-533-length-38009-cov-19.640539_pt1 | contig 38009 bp, 30 predicted proteins | sample MGYA00512128_ERZ772886 | MGnify/ENA primary metagenome ERZ772886 (study PRJEB29015, sample SAMEA2737698) | human gut metagenome | biome: human gut; feature: human-associated habitat; material: faeces | place: China | collected 2012 ... | reverse complement strand
TGTACAAGTTTATCCACAAATGCGGAATGGGCTTTCTTTTGAGCTTCAAGTCCGGGATAAGATATTTTTTCCATAAGAGCTTCTTCATCACTGAAATGTGTTTCTGTATATGTTTTAAGTTCATTGAGAAGATGAATTATCTCGTCATATTTATCATGAAGCAGATTTGCATGTATAAGCTCATTTGTCTGTTCAATGATTTCAAAAAGATGTTTATGTTCATCATCAATAAGAGCAATGTCGGTTTTGTATTTGTCAGTAAAAGCAAATGGATTTGTATTTTCGGTTTCATTGTCTGAAGATGAAAGTCTGCCAATCATAATGTCACTTCCTAAGATATGCTTATACAGCCAGTTGACAATGTAGACAAGAAGTTCGTTCAATGATTTTTTTGAAGCTTCGGCAGATGAAATATCAAGTTTAAAGTCATTAATTTTTTCGGTAAATGCTTTATGTTCTTTGACCTGACGCTCAAGTTCAGGGTCATTTATTTTTTTCATATAAGCTTCTTCGTGAGCGAAATGTACATCTGCATAATCTTTCAGTCCCTTAATAAGATTTTTGGCAATGCTTTCGGCATCTTCTGTCTCATTAGTGAGAACCATTGCATCGTTTATCATATCGAACAATTTTTTGTGTTCGTCATCTATTTCCTTGATTCCAATCATACAATCTTTAGTAAATTCGTACATGGAAAACCTCCTTTCCGGAAAATGGGACGATATCGCGTCTTACCCGTTATACTTGCTCTGCGCCAGACCCAGCTTGCCGTCCATGATGAGCTTTGCGGCGGCTGCGATGTCGGGGCAGCGGTCGGCGAGGGCCTTGGCGTCGTCGGGCGGGAACTTGCCCAGCACCCAGTCGGCCAAATCGTAGTCCGGGCGGGGTTTTGCGCCCACGCCGATGCGGATGCGGGGGAAGTTCTCGCCGCCGAGGCGGGCGATGATGCTCTTGAGGCCGTTGTGGCCGCCCGCAGAGCCGGAGGGCCGGATGCGCAGTTTGCCGGGGTTCTGGGTGATGTCGTCGCACAGGACGATGACGTGGTCGGCAGGGATCTTGAAGAAGCCCGCCAGCGGGCCGATGGAGTCGCCCGAGAGGTTCATATAAGTCAGGGGCTTCAGGAGCACGACCTTGTGGCCGTCCACCTCGCCCTGCCCCCACAGACCCTGAAACTTGGTCTTGGAGACGGAGATGCCCCACTTGCCGGCCAGATAGTCCAGCGCGGCAAAGCCTGCGTTGTGACGGGTGCCGTCGTATTTCGGCTCCGGATTGCCGAGGCCGGCAATGAGCCAGATGTCATTGGTGTTCATATGATATATTCTGCCTTTTTTACGTTGGATCTGTTTTCGAACAATATGTTATTATAACATACGCGCGCGCAAAAAGATACACAAAAAACATAAAATGCCCCGGCGCACGGATGCGGAACGTGCGCCGGGGCAGAAGGAAAGCGCTGGATACGGAACCGGCGCTCTGGGCAGAGTCGGAGGGGGAGCAAAAACGGAAAACTTAACCCTGCTCTTTTTCGAGTTTCTGCTTCTTTATAATGTACGCCTCCATTTTCGGTTCAGCCCAGCCGTCGAGGTTGGTCTGACGCTCCCGGGCGATGCCAAGAGCCTGCGGGGGGACGTCCTTGGTGATGGTGCTGCCGGCGGCGGTGTAGGCCCCGTCGCCGATGGTGACGGGGGCGACAAGGTTGGTGTTGCAGCCGATGAAGCAGTAGTCGCCGATCTGAGTGCGGAACTTGTCCTTGCCGTCGTAGTTGCAGGTGACGGTGCCGCAGCCGAAATTACAGTACTTGCCTACATCGCTGTCGCCGATGTAGGTCAGGTGGCTGACGGTGTTGCCCCGGGCAAAGTTGGAGTTCTTCGTCTCGACATAAGCGCCCAGATGCACACCGTAGCCGGTGACGGTGTTGATGCGCACATGGGTGAAGGGACCGATGTTGTTGTGGGGGCCGAGGTGGCTGCTGTAGACCTGGCTGGCGTTGACGGTGGTGCCTTCGTCCACGGTGCTGTCCTCGATGAGGGTGTTGGGGCCGATGACGCAGCCTGCGCCGATGGTGGTCTTGCCGCGCAGGATGGTGCCTGCGAGGATGACGGCTCCCGGGGCAATGACCACTTCGGAGCCGATCTCCACATTGCGGCTGCGGATGTCCACGCCGTTTGCGATGTGGCGCAGCAGCACCTCTTCGCGCTGGGCCTCGGCAGCGTCGAGCTTTGCCTTTGCGGCAGCCAGTGCGGATGTATCAATATTCTGCATAGAGAAAAACCTCCTCCAAAACCGCCTCTCGCAGAAGCTGTGCAGACCCCTGCGGAAGAGAAAATGTTGTATCCAAGATAGAAGAAATTCGGAAAGATGGAAGACAAACAAGAACGGCAATGAGTTTAATGGATAGAAAGTTGTATCCAACTGCCTAAAAACGGCGTCAGAACTCGAAAATCCTCTTCAAATCTTTCCCATTTTATATTACCCAAAAAGTGAGTAAAATGCAAGGGTTTGCACAAAAAATATCAAACAAATTCGGTGATTTGCCCGATGGAATAGACGTGAAATTTTGGTATAATAGTTTAGCATTCACAGAGAAATGTTTATCGTATGACAAGACAGAGCAACGATAAGACCGCCGTGCTTCGCGCCAGCGGCTACCATTTGGGAGGTAAACACGCATGAGCAAAAAGTATCTGTACTACTTCAGCGAAGGCAACGATGCCTTTGGCGGCGACAAGGTCACCATGAAGAACATTCTGGGCGGCAAGGGCGCTGGTCTGGCTGAGATGACTGCAGCCGGTATGCCGGTGCCGCAGGGCTTCACCATCACCACCGAGGCCTGCACCCAGTACTACGCAGACGGCCGCCAGATCAACGACGAGATCACCGCTGACATCTTCGAGCACGTCAAGGGCCTCGAGAAGATCACCGGCAAGACCTTCGGCGACAACGAGAACCCGCTGCTGGTCTCCGTCCGCTCCGGCGCACGTCAGTCCATGCCCGGCATGATGGACACCATCCTGAACCTCGGCCTGAACGATCAGGCTGTTGAGGGTCTGGCCAAAAAGACCAACAACCCCCGTTTTGCCTACGACTGCTACCGCCGCTTCATCCAGATGTACTCTGACGTCGTCATGGAGCTGGGCAAGAGCTTCTTCGAGGAGCGCATCGACGCTATGAAGGAGCGCAAGGGCGTCAAGCAGGACGTTGAGCTGGACGCCAACGACCTGAAGGAGCTCGTCAAGGAGTTCAAGCAGATCTACCTTGAGAAGCAGGGCGAGGAGTTCCCGCAGGATCCCAAGGAGCAGCTGATCGGTGCCGTCAAGGCCGTTTTCCGTTCCTGGGATAACCCCCGCGCCAACGTGTATCGTAAGATGAACGAGATCCCCTACGAGTGGGGCACTGCCGTCAACGTGCAGCAGATGGCCTTCGGTAACTCCGGTATGCGTTCCGGCACCGGCGTTGCCTTCACCCGTAACCCCGCCACCGGCGAGAAGAAGCTGATGGGCGAGTACCTGATCAACGCTCAGGGCGAGGACGTCGTCGCCGGTATCCGTACGCCTTCTCCCATCAGCAAGCTGCATGAGGAGATGCCCGAGGTCTACGATCAGTTCGTTGAGATCGCTACCCGCCTCGAGAACTACTACAAGGATATGCAGGACATGGAGTTCACCATCGAGGATGGCAAGCTCTTCATGCTGCAGACCCGTAACGGCAAGCGCACCGCCCAGGCTGCTCTGCAGATCGCCTGCGACCTGGTCGACGAGGGCGTTATCGACGAAAAGACCGCTGTTCTGCGCGTCGAGCCCAAGCAGCTGGACACCCTGCTGCACCCGCAGTTTGATGCTGCCGCTCTGAAGGCCGCCGAGGCAATCGGCAAGGGCCTGGCCGCTTCTCCGGGATCTGCCTGCGGCCGCGTCGTATTCTCTGCTGAGGAGGCCGAGGAGAAGGTCAAGGACGATGCTTGGAAGAAGGTCGTTCTGGTCCGTCTCGAGACCTCTCCCGAGGACATCGTCGGCATGCAGGTCTCTCAGGGCATCCTGACCGTCCGCGGCGGTATGACCAGCCACGCTGCTGTTGTCGCCCGCGGCATGGGCACCTGCTGCGTCTCCGGCTGCGGCAACGATAACAACGTCGCCATCGACTATGACGCCAAGGTCATCACCATCAACGGCCACACCTTCCACGAGGGTGACTGGATGAGCATCGACGGCTCCACCGGCAACATCTACGAGGGCCAGATCGCTACCGTCGCTTCCACCGAGAACGCCAACTTCAAGCGCTTCATGGGCTGGGCTGACGCAAACCGCCAGATGAAGGTCATGACCAACGCCGACAACCCGCGCGACGCGCAGAACGCCGTTGACATGGGTGCCGAGGGCATCGGTCTGTGCCGTACCGAGCACATGTTCTTCGCCGAGGACCGCATCAAGGCTGTCCGTGAGATGATCTGCGCCCGTACCGTTGAGGAGCGCAAGGCTGCCCTGGCTAAGGTCGAGCCGTTCCAGGAGGCCGACTTCACCGCTATGTACCGCATCATGGGCGAGCGTCCGATGACCATCCGTTATCTGGATCCGCCGCTGCATGAGTTCCTGCCCACCAAGGCCGAGGACATCGAGGCTCTGGCTAAGGACATGGGTATGTCCACCGAGGAGCTGAACAACGTTGTTGTCAGCCTGCACGAGTTCAACCCCATGATGGGTCACCGTGGCTGCCGTCTGGCTGTTACCTATCCCGAGATCGCCGAGATGCAGACTAACGCTGTCATCAAGGCTGCCCTCAAGGTTTCTGCAGAAACCGGCAAGATGATCACCCCCCACATCATGATTCCTCTGGTTGGCGAGGTCAAGGAGCTGAAGTTTGTCAAGGACGTTGTCGTCAAGACTGCCGATGCCCTGATCGCCGCTGCCGGTGTTGACATGAAGTACGAGGTCGGCACCATGATCGAGATCCCGCGTGCCGCTCTGACCGCCGGCGAGATCGCCAAGGAAGCTGACTTCTTCAGCTTCGGCACCAACGACCTGACTCAGATGACCTTCGGCTTCAGCCGTGACGACGCTGCTAAGTTCCTGACTGCCTACTACGACACCAAGATCTACGAGAGCGATCCGTTCCAGCATCTGGATCAGATCGGCGTTGGCAAGCTGGTCAAGATGGCTGCCCACGATGGCCGCGCGACCAACCCGAACCTGGGTCTGGGCATCTGCGGCGAGCACGGCGGCGATCCCAGCAGTGTCGAGTTCTGCCACAACGTTGGCCTGGACTACGTCAGCTGCTCTCCCTACCGTGTTCCCATTGCCCGCCTGGCCGCCGCACAGGCTGCTATTAAAGCTCCCAGAGCGAAGTGATTGATTTTTAACGAGTTATCGTTAAAAATTCAAGCCCGAAAAAGGCTGAAAATTGACTAAAATGTGCGCCGCTGCTTGTCAGTGGCGCACATTTGTTTTTTTGTCAAACATACACTTCGACCCTCAAATCTGTCCAAGAACAGCGTCTGAACTGGCTCGGCATACCGTTTTTTTGACGATATTGACGTGCGGTTTCGAAGTTGATTCTGAATTTCAGCAGGGGATTCTGCTCGATTTTCGTCAAGTCGGTTCGTTCAGCGTGAGGAACCTGCGGACCGAAATTCAGCTTCCAGCGGTAGAGGTTGTCTTTGATAGGCGTGACAACCTCTACAAATTCCTGAATCAGTGAATCAGGCAACTTCGGTGCAGAAAGATCCACGATTCGATTCAGCGCAGCAGTCAGCTCCTTCATAGAAGGAGTGGCTGCTGCTTTTTGTTGTGCTGCCATTTCGGCTGGAGGGTGCTGCAAGGCACTGATTTCCTGCTCCGTCTTGGCGCACAGCTCTTTGTACTCATCACGCCCCAAGTCACCGTCTGCGTACATTTGAGCAAGCCGCAGTTTGCGATTTTTCAGCTTACTAATCTGGGCGCTGCTGCTGGCAACCGAGCAGGCAGGAGCCGCGCGGCTGCTGACAGAGTCTATCATAGCAACCGCTTTTTTCACTGCCGCATTTTGGTCGCCCCAGATACGGTCAAAAATCAACTTTGCCATAAGTTCCAGTTTCCATTCGCATATGGAAATTGCATCGCAGGATGACTGTCCTTGCAGATTGTGTTCCACAACAAAAGAACGGGAAACATTCACCGTCCGGTAATTGCATTGATACCCGTAAACCGGCGTTCCGTCTTTCAAAACGCGCCACTTGAAACGGTTAAACCCGCCGCCGCAGCGGCAACGCAGTTTTTGTGTCAATAGATGCATCGGACCAAGATAACCGGCGCGGCGTGTGGAGCCGTCCGGCATCCGATATGTGGCGATTTTTTGCTTGCGGATTCGATCACATTCGTGCCACAATTCCTCAGAAATAAGCGGCGGAAAGTTGCCCTTGACAAGTTGAATGCTATCTTCATCGAGATTCTTTACGCGAACCTTGTCAATGTAATTGGTGGTCTTGGACTTGTTGTAGCCTATGTACCCCATATAGGTGGCGTTGCGTAGCATCTTACTGATTTTGATGCAAGACCATTTCACATTGCCTTGGCTATCCTTATACCCAAGGCGTGTAAGCTCGTTGCAGATCAGACTTTGCCCGTAGCCTCTGGAGTACATATCAAATACAAAGCGAACGACTTTTGCCTGCTCCTCGTTGATGGTGTAGGTGTTATGGGCCTTGTCTAAATCATAGCCCAAAATGTTGCCATTCCCGTAGAGAACACCGTTTTGGCGGCTGATCATTTGACCGGCTAAGACACGTTCGGAAATCTTGCGGCTTTCCTCCTGCGCAAGAGAGGACATAATGCTTAGGCGCAGTTCGCCATCGCTGTCCAACGTCCAGATGTTGTCAGACACGAAGTAAACCTCCACACCAATGCCGCGAAGCTCTCTTGTGATGGAGAGTGTATCAACGGTGTTTCTGGCAAAGCGGCATACCTCGCGGGTGACAATCAGGTCGAATTTTCCGTTTCGGGCGTCGTCCAGCATTCGCATAAAAGAGGGACGCTTTTTTGCAAGCGTTCCGGTAATGCCTTCGTCAATGTAGCGCCCGACCAGTTGCCAATTCGCGTGGTACTTCAATTGGTCATCGTACCATTGCATCTGGTTGCTGAGCGCGTCCTTCTGCTGTTCGTGCTGTGTGGAAACTCGACCGTAAAAGACCATGCGGCGGTCACGGTTGCGGTCTAAATTCATAGACCCGAAATATAACTGTTGTTGTGTTGTCTGCATTTGCGTCACCTCCTTTCCTCGCAGTATATAGGAAGTTGAAAAACGATGGTAGGCTGTCGTTTTATTGCTTGACAGGCTTGACAAGCGTGGAATATTGTGCTGTGACCTGACGGTAAACCGTGTGGTTGATAAGACCCTCGCGGTAGAGAACAGCAACCAGTTTCACGGCAATGACATCACTGCTGATTTGCAAGGGAGAATCCGTGGGATGTGTGCATTTCATAGTATACCTCCTGTTCATTATGGATTTGATTCCACAAGCATAGCGGCCACCTGTGGAAAACAAGTGGCCGCCATAATCTGGAATCAAATTTTATACCCTATTCGACACTACTCCCCGGATATAAGGGCGAACCACCGACCCGGCTGCTGGAAACAGCTCCCACTTCCTGTACCACATTGTTGGCAGTACCGCCGACGCCTTGAGAGCATCGCCACGGTGTGTATCATGATTGCTGACCCTTCGCTTGAGGTATGTGTTCCACGCCACCTCTCCCACCTCTGGGGGCGCTCCGCTGCGGTTAGGCAGCCTCATCGCGTCAGAACCGGGACGCACCTGCCGAAACGCTCCTTGGGTTGCGGCAAGGTCAGTTGTATGTAGCCGGTGATTCGGATATTCGGTTATCAAGGTGCAAAAGGGGGAAGAGGGCTTTTTTGTCCCTCTATACTGTATACTCGCAAAAGGGTGCCAAAATTCGAGAAAAAATTTGCATTTTTTCTAAACTTATTTTCGGCGCACAGAATCGAAACAACTTGTTTGAGAGTTGTTGAACAACCTATAGCAAAAAGGACGCGGAACAATGGGGTTCGGCATCCTTTTTGTCAGGAAAAGATTAGACCTTGAATGTCCGAATCATTTCGAGAAATGCAATCACAAGGATATGATGCAAATCCTCATCAAAAACTCCGTTCACGAAGCTGTACTTCCGCAGCAGGGGTTTATACTGCTCATAGAGTTTGTCTACGGCCTCTTTGTCACCATGGTGTGCCCTTACCAGAATATTCTTAAACATTCCCATATTACTTGTCCTCCATCTTTTTGCGAATCCGTGCAGTTGCATTTTTCTTATGCGTGCTGACCGTGTTGGGCTTGATGCCCAACTCCTTGGCAGTCTCCTTTACGCTCATCTCGTTGATGTAGAGGCATGTGATAACCGCATACTCTCTAACAGGAAGATTCTGCAGATGTTTGTCAGTCTCTTCCAACATCAGCTTTTCTTCAACGCACTCTTCAACAGATACCTCAATTCTGCAGGATACACCCTCTAAGTAAGAGGCATTTGCTTCAAAGGAAACTTCCTTCGTCTCCTTCTGGTTCTTCTTCCGCAGATATGAAACTCTCTTGTTGTGCAGAACCTTGTCCAGTTTTCCGGTGAATTGTGCTAGCAGTTCGACATCCTCACCAGAAATTGATTGATTGTAGAAATCTTTTTTCTTTGCCATCATAAACCTCCTGAATTTTGAGTTTCATTGAATAGACCTCAAAACTCGGAGGGGCGCGGGCAGAAAACGGCGGTCCTCTGCCGCCAAAACAATAAAGTAACAAAAAAGCATGATGTGGTATAAATAAAATTTGACACCCTATTTTCAAGGATTTGAGATATAATCAAGAGAATAAGGAGTGAATAAAACGGCAGAAAACAGACAATATGACCACGAATACAAAGTACAGGCAGTGAAACTTGCCAAAGAAATCGGACAAGCTAAGGCCGCCAAAGAACAGGGGATCCCCAAGAACACCATGTATAGCTGGGTACGGGCTAACCGTCTTGGCACTCTTGACCTTGGAGCTGGCTCACAGACCCCACAAAGCGCTATGACGCTTAACGAGGAACTCCTAAAGCTTCGCCAGCAGGTAAAGGAACTGGAGAAAGAAAACCGACGTTTGAAGAAAGAAAACGACTTTCTGGAGGAAGCCAGCGCTTTTTTCGCCGCGAGCCGTCTGAAGTCAGCAAAAACGAAAGAATGAAGTTTATTGCATTAAAAACGAAAGACGGCGAATTAAAAGGGGATATCGCCTTTTTCTGCAGGATCCTTCATGTCAGCAGACAGGGATTTTACCAGTATCTTGCAAACAAAGACCGCCCATGGAAATATCAGCCACTGGCGGATGCCATGAAGGAGATAAGCTACTGGAATAACCGAAGAATCTGCTCGGCCAATGGAGGGCTCCCCCCCTATAGTCAAACGACAGCAATACTATGATTCCCTGAAAGAAGCGGCATAAGGTACAGAATCCTTGAGGAAAATGTGTCAACTAATCTTGACAAAATCATGTGGTTGAACCGCCGTGTACCGGTCGGTACGCACGGTGGTGTGAGAGGTCGGCTCTTTAGAGTTGAGAGAGCCTCCTACTCGATTATATACAATCATCCTTCAACTTTTCCGATAGTCTGTATGTGGGATAAACCTGCTTTTAGCTTTCTGATCAAAACAGTCTTGATTTCATTACAAAGCAATCCAGAAAAAAACAGCCATAGGCTGCTTGTGGCAAACCTATGGCTGGTAAAACATCCGTTTTTTGTATCTGCTATTTTGGGTATTTCCTTATACAGCAAGAACCCGTTTATCTATCGGACTTGCTTTGGCCTTCTTTTCTTTTTGCAATCACACCTGTTACGGCCAGTGCTGCAAAGCTCAGCAGCATCACCACACCCCACAGCGCAGGTTCCCCGGCATCACCGGTCTGCGGCGTACTGCTGCCCGCAGAGAGCTGCTGCGAAGATGCACTCTGTCCACGGTCGGGCCGGGGCTTGTCCGAGGCATCCGGATTTTGTCCGCTACCGCTGTCCGAACTACCGGAACTGCTAGAAGTATCCGAACTGGCAGAATTGTCGGAGCTGGAACTTCCAGAACTGTTCGAACTGCTGTCATCCGGGTCTGTGGGTTTTTCTTCCTCCGTGGGAGCATCGTCATAATCCCCTGCCCAGATCACAAGATCGTCGATGGAATATTTTGCGTATTTGGCGGTATCTGCCGCAAAACACATTTTATCGATCACCGAAAAATCCACCTTGTTTTGTGCATTCTGCAACAGCAGCTGACCGTTCACATATACATCCGTGGTATCCGTTCCGTCGGCATTTACATGGGTCACCAGGGTTATGGTGTTCCAATCGGATACATGGTATTCGCCGGTCAAGGGACTGTAACTGCTGCCGCTGACATTGTAGGTGAAATTCGTGCCATTGGAGCGGATGCAGAAGGCTTCGTTGCTGGTGGAAGTAATCGTACCGTTTCCAAAAGCAATGCGGAGATTCTCGTACTTGGTATCGGCAACACCGCCCTGGATTTCCGCCTCATTTTCCACCTTAATGCGGAACTGCATAGAAAATGTACCGGACACGGGATCAAAGGAGAGCACCGCCTTGGGCTGCGCCGCACCGTTGCCGTCCTCCACCGTCATTACACCGTCCTTCACATCCACCGCGGTATAGGCCTTGGCAAGGGACACCGACCAATGGCTGCTGTCCAGTGTACTTCCATCAAAGGAATCCTGATAAATCACCTGGCCGGGCTCAAAATCAGCGGTGACAGAAACGGTGACATAGCGCACCAGTTCCGGGTTATCCAGGCTGGTGACACTGATCTTGGCGGTGCCCACCGCTTTGCCGGTCACGGTGCCATCGTGGTGCAGGGTGACAATTTCAGGGCCGGAAACGATGGCGTACCGCACCCCTTTTTCCGAAGCGGTTTCGGGCAATACCTCAGCTTCGATGGCGGCGGTTTTACCCCGACTGAGGTTCATGGCCGTCTGCTTCAGCTGCATAGACTCAGCCCGGACCATGTCCTGTTCGGCGCGCACCTCGATGGCGGCTTCGTCAAACACTTTCTCGTCCCGCAGGCTGTAAGCCCGAACCACCGCTTTACCTTCCCGGACGGCGGTGATATAGCCATCCTGGCTCACGATTACGGCATTGCCGGATACCACTTGGTACCCAACCTGGTCATAGCTGCCTGCCGGCTCTACCTGCACATAGGCTTTCACCGCATCCTGCAGTCCCATGACCGAAGGAACATAGAGCAGCTGCAGGCTCTGGGGGGTAGGTACATTTTCCTCTGCAGGGATCTTGCTGCCCTTGTATACCTTCACATCGTCGATGCTGAACTCCATCTTATCGCCGGTACCGCTGTGGATGTCCAGTCGGTTCACATAATCAATGGCGTTGCGGTTGGCAATGCCGGAGCCTACCAGATAGCCGTTCATGTACACATCGGTGGTATTGGCCTTGGCGGTGCCGTTGTTCGGGGTGATGATGTAGGTCACATCCACCCAATCACCGTAGTTGCCCACCACCTTGTCCGCATTAAGAGAAATAGGGGTATAGGCATTGGTGAGGACATAAGTCAAATCGGAGAAATTGCCTAAGGCGCCCTTGGCGGCGTTGCGGACACGGAACAGCTCGGTGGTATTGGAATACCAGCTGTCCGACCCGGCCGCCACGGCATACATACAGCCAAAAGTGAGATCTCCCGCCTTGTGTTCCCCCAAAGCATCGATCCGCACCCGGAAAGATATCGTGGTGGTGTCGGTCTGGGGCTGGAATACAAAGGAAATTTTACTGGTGGCATTGTTGGAATTGTCCCGGAACCGGATTACGTTCCCCTCGGATTCCTGCTCCAAGGTCACCGATGTACCCTCGGCCGATTCCGGAATCACCTGCATAAACTCAGTGTTGAAGGCTGTATGCAAATCCAGCCCGCTTTCGCGGCCGAAATCACAGCTGTACAGTTTTTCCGCCTGTACGGCTTCCCCCTGCTGCACCGTGACATGACAGGTAGAAGTGGCGATGGAATTGTCCACACTGGTTGCCCGCACCACAGCGGTACCTTCCTTCAGGGCCGTGACATAACCTTTGGCGTCCACGGCCACAACATCCGCGCCTTCCAGCACATCCCAGGTCACCGCTTTGTTGTAGGCTTTGATGGGCTTCACCGTAACGCTCAGGCTGGTGCGCTCTCCCGGCTGCAGCTGAATTTCACTGCTGTCGATGCGGATGCTTTCCACCGGGGTCTTTTCCACAGTTTCGCTGTGGGAAATACCGGAGCTGTACACCCACACATCGGAATAGGCTTCCTCACTGGAATCTACCGAATCCTGGATGTAGTTGCCCAACTTGAAATAGTACCAGGTATCCTTCCAAAGGGGGTCCGCCGCCACAAAATTGTGGGAAACAGTCATAGGTTCGTTGTCATCGGTATCGATGGTAACATAGGCAGTACCATCCACCACTTGGATCTCGGTGCGGTATTTTTCGCCCAGTGCCACCTCGGGATAGGCATAAGCAAAATCGGCGGAGGTTTTTTCGGTGGTGTTTTTCAGATACACAATCACACTGCCGGTTCCCTTGGCCTTATCGTAGGCATACAGCACCTTCACCAGAGGATTGGCGTTGTCACCGTTCTGCTCGATGCCGTGGATCTGGGAGGTGATCACCTTGCCGTTGGCCGGTACATGGGTGACCTTCTGCTCGGCCACAAGGGTATGGGTGCCCTGCCAGGTCCAGTTCACCGTTTTGTCCTTAGGGTCCAGCATTTCCCGCATCTCGGAACGGGCATAAGTGGTGTTTCCGGTTTTGAATCCCTGTACCGGGCAGTGGAACACCACGGCGTCTTGTCCGTTTTCGTCAGTAGCCGCAAAGAAAAACTCACTGGTGTAGCCGTCCGCCAGTTCCTGTGGCGATTTTTCCAGCACCGAGCCGGGCTTGGTATCGCTTTCTACCGGCAGCTGCAATTTCCAGCCACCGGCCACGAAATCAATGCAGCCCAGCTCGCCCGGCGTTTTTTCGTCTTCACCGTCGCCGTCTCCTTCTCCGCTGTCCGTTGTTTTCAGGCTCACCCGCACATCGTCGATGTATGCGTGGGTCTTATCCATGCTGCCGGTCAAAAAGGAAATGTTGTCCAGACTTTCCATGACGATGTTTTCTGTTTTACAACTCATGGCAATATTCTCTCCCAACAACTCCCCGTCGGCATATACGTCAAAGGTCTTTGTTGCGGTGTCGATCACCGATTTCAGTTCGATCCATTTTCCACACAGATAAGCTCCATTTTTTACAGAGGGAGTTTTTTGGGAATCCCCTCCCCGGAACTCGTAGGTGCGGGAATCGCTGCCGGTGGTTTTAAACCGCAAAAACTCCCCTGCGCTGGAGGTGCTGCTGCTGCCGCTTTCCTCCTTGGAACCCGCCGTCAGGGCAATGGTGGACTTTCCCTCATCGGAAACCACATACAGCTTGTACTCCACCACAATCTCCCCGGCCTGTTTACCGATTTCAATGTTTGCCTTACTGGTTTCGCTGTCGCTGGTATCATTGAATTCCAACACGTGGTTTCCATCCATCTCGACCACGGAAACCCCACCGCTCAGCTTGACCCCGGCGCTCAGTTCGGATTCAAAATTCTCATCCAAAATAACCGTGTACTCCTCCGGCTCCTGGGCATACACCGCCAGGGGCGTGGGAATGCAGGTCATTCCCATGGCCACGGCCAGTACCGCACCCGCGGCCTTTTTCATTTTCGTATACAGGTTCACCAACACTCCTCCTTTGTTATACTTTTCTAGATAAAGGCCTGTCCGCCGTTGATCTGGATCACTTCGCCGGTGAGGAAGGATGCCTTGTCCGAAGCCAGGAACTCGATGACGTCGGCCACCTCCCGGGGCTCGCCCAGGCGCTTCATCAGGATGCTGTCTTTCCAGCTCTCCACCAGCTTGCGGTCGGTGGCAGCGTGGAAGGGAGTATCGATGGTGCCGGGGGAAACCATGTTCACCCGGATGCCGAACTCGGCCAAGTCCTTGGCCAGGGCACGGGAATAGCTCTGCACCGCTCCCTTGGAGGCCGCATAGATGGAAGCTCCGATACCGCCTCCGTTGGTCACTGCAATGGTGCTGAAGTTGATGATGGAGGGGTTGGTGCCTTTTTTCAGCAGCGGCAGCGCTGCACGAGTGTTGAAAAACAGGCTGTCGAAATTCAGCGCCATTACTTTGCGCATAAAGCCAGTCTCCATCTCGGAAACCCGCTGCCGGCCGCCCAGGCCGCCCACGTTGTTCACTAACAGATCCAGATGATCAAACTTCTCGGCGATCTTGGCAAAGGTCTCGTTCACCTGCTCCTCGCTGGTGGCGTCGCATTTATAAAAATGTGCCTTGATGCCCTTGCTTTCCAGATTGCTCATCACCGTGTCCCGGCCTGCCTCGTCGATGCCGGTGACAATCACCTCATACCCGGCCTGGCCCAGTACCTCGGCCGTTTTGCCGCCGATGCCGCCGGTGGCTCCGGTAATCAATGCTGTTTTCATACTTAATTGCCTCCCATATGGTTTGATTTCAAACAGTAAGCTGCATGCTGTAACGTACCTTTTCTCCCCTCGCCCGCACAAGAATGCTACGGCGAGTCTGGTTGACAGGATTATCCTTGGTTTTAAGGAGGAACAGCTCCTGTCCATTTTCCAGCTGCAGTTCTATCTTCATCCGCAGTTCGCCAAAGACAGCCCAGAGAACTGCTTTATCCCCCAAAACCAGCACCTTTTTGGTTTCCTCCACATGCTGGTAGCCATTTTCCGAAAAGCCCAGACTGGCATCCTCCAACGGCATCTCACATTCCAGCTGAAGCTGGGGTTCCAGATGGAATACATAATCGTATACCCCTGGCTTACCCTGGACCAGGAATTCATCCACCAGGGAATCCTCGGTAATGTGCAGGTTGCGCTGGTAATCAATACCCTCGTAGACATCCAATGCCAAACCCGAAAAGCTGTCTGCATCAAAGTGCAGGCACTTGCCCGGATGCACCGAAGTGATATCCTGGCCGTTCCAGCATACGGTATTATGAGACAAGGTCTTTCGATGCCACTCGTTGCACAGCCGGGACTGGTAACCCGCATTGGAAAGATCCCGAGAAATGCGCTGATCTTTATACATCACCTCGATGTTCATAATATCCGGATGGGCATGAGATTTGCCGTTGAGGCCATATTTCACAAACACATTCCAGTTGTTGTTGCGCAGCATGGCAAAGTTGGAGGTGGGGAATGTATTGGAGACATGGGCCACCGGCCGGTAATCGCTGTAATCAAAATCGATGTTGAACAGCAGCTGTTCCAGACACACTGTCCCGCAGCAGTAATAAGGCTCCGAAAGGGGCAGAGTGGTGCGAGGATTGGGGTCGTTCTCAATGATTTTTAGCAGATTGCCCACCTTGCTCTTTTCGCCAAAGGCCCGGGCGGCGGTGTGATACACATAGCTGAATGTGCGCAGATTCAAATTGGGCCAACCGTCGTTGGGATTGGGCAGATACAGGTTGTCAAAGGCGTATTCGTAGGCTTTCTCAAACATCCGTTCAAAAATCGCTGTGCTCTCCTGGCCAAAATCATACCCGTAAATCTTGCTGAAGAGGAACAGATAAGAAACGCCCTCCAACAAAAAGAAGTTGTAGTGGATGGAGCCTTCGTACCAGAAGCCGTCGGCAGTCACACCCTCGGCCAGCTGACGCCGGATATTAAAGGGGCTGGTGAAGGCGTAATCGATCATCTCCTGATCCTTCATGGCAAGACCCATCACACCGATGGCAGCCAGCGACCAGCAGCTGATATTGTGGATCTCCACCGCCTGGGGAGCCAGCAGCCGGAACATCTCCCGGAAAAGCTTGCGGTGCACATTTTCCAGCCATTCCTGCTCCAGTTCAGGGCGCAAAATCTCAATGGTCTGGATAAAGCGGATAGCTACGATGGCCTCATTCAGGCCCTGAGGCATCATTTTTCCGCATCCCCACTTCATGGTTTCGTAGCTGTCAAAAATCTTGTTTTCCTTGTTGTGCAGCACGAACTCATGGTAATGAGCCGCGTAAAAATCGATCACCTGCAAAGCGTAGTCCCGGTATTTTGTCTCACCGGTGGCCTTGTATACCGCAGCCGAAACCAGAGCCAAAACCACAGCCCGGTTGCGATAGAAGGTGACCCACACGCCATCCTGCACATCGTTGGAATATACCTTTCCGCAGATCTCACACCGGTGGCTGTGGGGCGAATTCAAATCAAAAATCAGCCTGCCGCCATCGTCATCACAAAAATAGTGGTGCCCCCATCGGCTCAGCTTGGCGGGCGAATCGCAGAAGGAGGGCAGAAAGTCATCTACGTCCTTCTTCATCGCCAGAATCGCCTGACGGTTGCGGGGCAGTTGTACCAGTTCACAGAACCGGTCGTTTACATAGTTCATAGTTGGTTCCTCTTTCTCTGCACAGCGTTTACAGCGAATACTCCGCCGTTTCTGCTCCATCCCTGGTCACCCGCAGACGCACCGGACTGCGGCCAACGCCGGCATCGTATTCCCCCACCGTCAGCTTGTATACGTTGCCGTTCCATTCCAGGTGAAGCATTCCCTGCTGGCAGCAAACCTTGGCCTCGCTGCCGGCAAAAGTAAAACACTCAAAGAACACTTGGCTGGTCTGGGGGGTCTGGGAATCGGTAGACAGGGTATGGATGCAGGTGCGGCACAGCTTGTCCTGTTCCTGGGTGGTCATCACACTGACCACCTGCTGTTCATACTGCCGCGTCTCTGTCGGTGCGCTGGAAAATACCTGGTATCGGATATCTCCTGTCTCCATGGGATACCGGTATCCTTTTTCCTGGGGACAGGGCAGCGGATCGGTGTTGCAAATGACCGAATAGATATGGCTCTTTTGGCTGTTGAAAATATCCGCAAACAGCCAGAAGCCCAAACCGTCGGTCACCAGCACCCGGCTTACCTCCTGCATCTGCATATGGCGGGGATACACCCCTGCTGTCTCGCCCCGGTAAACGGCCAGGTTTCCCTCTACCTTAACGCAGGAAACAAAACCGCCGTAGCTTTCGGGGGAAAAGTCTTTTCCCTCTTCCTTCTGCCGCTGCTCCACACTGGTCATATAGACGTCGTTGACGTCCTGGGCGTCGGTATATCTACCATCCACCAGCAGGACATTGTGGTTATCCGGCATCAGATTGCGGTTGTAACCGTCCTCACAGGTGAAATATTCGCCGCCGCTGGCAAAAATATAGGACAAATTGTCGGGGTGATGGTGAGACAAAGAAAACAGATCGATCCCCTCGTCTTGCAGGATCTTCCAGCCTTCCCTCCATTGCTTGGCGCCTCCCGGCGCGCCGCACTTGATGGAAAACACCCGGGCGTCCCGCTGCCAACTGCTGCGCAGAGCCAGCAGACCCAAATCCTCAAAATACCGAGCCAGGGGCAAATCGTCAAACTCCCGTTCTTCCACCGAGGGGTCGTACCACAAAAACTCGAAAATCGCTTCGGGCAGAATTCCGGGCTTCACCTTGCTGTTGGCAGCTTCCTGAGCAAGGAATTCCTTCACCACCATATTTCCCAACTTCTGGGCATGGCCGTTGCGGTATTCCGCCGCTACCTTGTAGTAAACACAGACCGGATGGCTGCTGTAACGGTCGTGGCAGTCGCCGTAGTTCATCTGCCGGGTAAAATCACCGTTGCACTGGTACAGTCGATAATAAAAGGTGTTTTTCAAGTAGGGGCTGGATTGGAAATAATCGATTCCTTCCTGCACCTTCAGCAGATGAGCATAGACAAACAGCCACATGCCGCCGTAGCGCCAATAGGTGACGCCCTCGTAGTTGGAACCGTCCTCTGCCATCAAGTCAAACACCCGGGCAAAGTCCTCTTTGGCTTCCTTTATATATGTATCGGCTTCCTCAGCCTGTCCCTGCATGGCATAGCCGGCGGCAGCCAGCCCCGTCATGTTGATCCAGTTGTGGTTCTGGTAAAAGTTGGTGGACCAACCGCTGCCGTAGGTATCACGGCGATAGTCGAACATCACCTTAGCATGGTGACGGATCTTACAGAAGATCCGCTGCTTTTCCTCTTCGGAAAGATAGGGCTTCAACCAGTCGTACCCCAGAGAAAGGCCAAACAATATCCAGGACGCGGATAAATCTACATTTACCAGATGGGCATTTCCCCATTTTTCATAGGACAGCACCGTGTTCATAAACCGCTTGGCATCCTGCAGATACTGTTCGCTGCCGCTGAGTCGGTAGGCCAGGGCCAGGTTAGCAATTGCAATGCCCATATATGTTGTGCTCTCCTTAGGATGTTCCAGAGGCAGCTCCATCTGCTTGTATCGGTCGGCCTGTTCCAGCAGACGCTTGTACTGCATAGCACGACTGGTATCCAGCTGCAGGCAATAGGGTTTCAAATCACCGATAAATATCAATCGATTCACCTTCTTTTTACTTACATACCGTAGCAGAACCGGTGCGGATTGCCCGCAGTTTGTCTGTCAGGCCGGTGATGGCACTGTAAAACAGAGTATATAGGGTGGCAAATCCGAAGGGTTCGCCAGCCACCACCACCGTTTCTGGGGACAGCCCTAGCAAACCGACTAGAAACAGGTTGATATTTTGGTAGCTGAGATATACCAAAATCACCACCAGCATACTCAATCCCAAGTCGCCCAGTGTCTGCAAAGCCCGCTGCCAGCCCTTTTTGTTGCGGTACCTGTGGTTTACAATCTCACCGCCCCGCACGATGTCAAATACATTGTACGCGATGGGATTGTACACCACAATGGTAACAAGGCCGATACCCACTCCCAGGAAAAAGATCAGGTCGATGGGACTGGTGTATCCCCCTGCCTGGGTACCGAAGCCAATCATAAAATAGCACATGCCCACAATCCACCAGCGCAGCAGCGTGGCTTTGGCATTGTCTGAGATTTTTTTGCGACGAGTATGCTTTTTATCCATTTTTCCTTACCTTTCCGTATGCTTTCTGCATGTGTCGATCAAAAGCAGAACACCGGACAGAGCGAACATAGCCATAAGTGCCAGGCTAAACCATACTGCCTTGTATACCATGGCTGGTTCCAGCGAATTTTGGGTACGGATAGCTGTTTGATAAATAGATACCAAGTCTGCCCCCATGCCCACAGTGGCCGCGCACAGAGCGATAGTAGCGTATCCCGCAAAGGAACGGCTCACATGCACTTGGGTGGATTCAAACAGAGTAACCAACCCCAACAGCACAAACAGAAACATGATGAATCCGCATATCTGATTTTCCAGCAGCAGCAGAGCGCTGGTGTGCACATAGGTGAAAATCAGATGCGCAATCGCTGCCACTGCAATGAGCAGTTTGGCCACTGTCTGGATATGGATGTTTTCTTTCAGTTCACGCATGGTCGTCACCTGCTTCCATATGTAAGATCGCTTCGCCCGTTTCGGCATCGAAGAAATGCGCCCGGGACATATCCGGCTTGAGATACAGCCGGCCGCCAAAGCAGGCCGATGTATCGTCGATACGGCACTGTACATCCTGCTGCTGAATCTGCGCGTGGATGATGAGATGGCTGCCCATAAATTCTTTAGCCACAAAATCCGCCTTGAAAGTACCATCGCCGGCCTCTTCTGCAAGGCTGAACACCTCGGGATGTAAACCCAGGATCACTTCCTTGGAGCTCCAGGCCTCCAGCTTGTGGGCTGCCCAAGGGGCGAGACGCAACCGATTTTCACCGCACACGAAGGTTTCCCCTTCCAACTTGCCGCGGATAAAATTGATCTGGGGCGAGCCGATAAATCCCGCCACAAACATATTCACCGGCAGTCCGTAAATTTCCCGGGGCGTACCCACCTGCTGCACCACACCTTCCTTCATCACCACCATACGGTCAGCCATGGTCATGGCCTCGGTCTGGTCATGTGTGACGTAAATAGTAGTCACCTTTAGGCTTCTCTGCAGCTTTACGATCTCGATGCGGGTGCTGTTGCGCAGTTTTGCATCCAGATTGGACAGCGGCTCATCCATCAGGAATGCCTTGGGATGACGAATGATGGAACGTGCCAGAGCCACCCGCTGTTTCTGTCCACCAGAAAGCTGCCCCGGCAGCCGGTTGAGATATTGCTGGATATCCACCGTTGCCGCCGCCTGTTGGACCTTGTCATAGATGGCCGTGTCCTTCTGGTGCTGCACCTTCATGCTGATACCCACATTGTCGTACACCGACAAATTGCCGTACAGCGCGTAATCCTGAAATACGATGGCAATATCCCGCTCCACTGGAGGACGGTTGTTGATCACCTTGCCGTCCAACAGCAGCTTGCCGGAGGTGATCTCCTCCAGGCCCGCCAGCATGCGCAGAACGGTGGATTTTCCACAGCCGGATGGTCCCACAAAGACGATAAACTCGCCGTCATCCACATCCAGATTGAAATCATGGATGGCATGAAACCCATTGGGATACACCTTGTTTACATTCTGAAACTGTATTTTTCCCATCTGTATGCCTCCATCATTTACTGGTTCGGATGTGCCAGCTGCTTCTGCAGCCGGCGTCGTTTGGAGCTTTTGCGCAGGCTGTTGCCACCAGCAGCAAACAACAAAGCCGCTCCCGCTAGGTTGGCGACCAGGATGATCTGCTCACGGTCATAAGGCTGTAGCACAAAGGGTACCAGCACAAACTGACGAAGCAGCATATAACCGCCCACAATCAGACTAACTGCTGCCCAAGGTATTTCGTACACATTCACCTTCACCGCACAGGTAAACAGCAAGAACAAAAGGAAAATGTTCACGATCACCGCAACGCCCATCATAAAGGTAACCGGCATCACGTCCAGAATACTCACCACATACACAAATTCCAACAGGGTGGCCAGCAAGATCATGGCGTAGGAAGGCGCATCCTTTTTATAGAGGGTAACATATACCTTTTTCTCTTTTTCCGAAATATCCGGCTTCATATCAGGCGCCTCCCTTCTGCAGTTTTTTGTATCGGATATGGCTGAGCAGCAGCACCGCCGCAAAAGCTACGCAGACAATAATCTGCACACTATATATCCCGATACCCACCTGAAACGTAGTAAATTTGAGTTCATACCCGGTGATTCCGTCAGCGTACAGATACTGAAAATCCAGTCCCTTGTAATACGCCCAGATGGCGAGAATGTTGCGAATGGCGTTCACGGCGCCAAAGCAGCAGCAGCCCATATACACCGTCATCACAGCAGCCGCAAAGCGGTCCGGCACAGCTGTGCGGATCTCCAAAAGAACAATCATCAAAATACCGATAATTCCCACAATGGCCCACACCAGGATCTGCCGGTTGAATCCCTGCAGGATCACCTCGTAAAACTGGGCGATTTGTTTGTTTTGAGGCATTTTCAGTCCAAACAGGTCGTTGTATTCGGTCATGAATACCAAGGTGTACAGGAATACCACAATGGCCGTCACTGTGTATACGGCCGACAGAATAACCTGTCCCCGAAATATTTTTTTCATAGTCAAGCCCTCCATTGTTTGTTTCGGGGAGACCGAGGTCTCCCCGAAACAGCACGCGCACAATTATTGGGCCGCGGTCATCACCTGATATGCCTGCTGATAGGCAGTAACATACGCATCCAGGTTTCTTGCTTCAAATGCAGCCAGATATTCGTTGTAATCGGCCGGAATGGAGATGCCGTTCGGAGCATTCCCCTTGGCATTGTACCGCACGATGTTGAACATCTCCTCGCTCAGATCTTCCATACCCATGGTAGTGGTTTCGGAAATAGCCTCCTTCTGACGCAGCGTCAAAGAGAACACAGGAGGAACCATCTTGTAATAGTTGGGGTTATCACCCTTGATACCTTCGCCCGCGTAGGTGGCAAAGTGTGTGGTGGAATTCTGCAGCAGCTCCCAGCCTTCAAATCCACGCTCGGAGGTATACTGGTATTCGAAGCCGATATCCTTCTGGTAGCCGATGGGAATCAGGCAACCCAGCCAGTCGCGCAGGAAAGTGGAAAGGTCGCCCTTGGCCACGGAAGCGCAGGTCTCCATCACCCAATCGGTGTACTGGGGATATTCCTTGCCATCGGGTCCGGTATAGGTCTCGTTTTCCTTCAGGAACATGGGCAGGCCGTAGTTCTGCAGGGTGGAGCCTTCTTCGGTGAAGAAGTAGTCCAGCAGAGCGCAGGAGCGGTACAGCTCAGCATCGGTGGCGCAGCCGGCTACAGAGATGGACCAGCCATCAGGCTTGATGGCGCGGCCATTGTCGATATAATACTGCCACACGCCGTTCACCTTGGCCACCGGGGGCAGCACCACCACGATGTCCTTGTTAAGGGAATCAGCAGTGGAAGAAGCCTGCCAGTCAAAGGTGATAAAGCCATAAGCGGGCGCTTCGCTCTCGTCAGTGCCCCACAGGGTGCTGCGGAAATTGGTCTTGTTGGTCAGATCATAACAATCGGAATAAATCAGGCCCTCGGCCTCCATATCCGACAGGTAGCACAGCACATCGTACATACCCTCGGTGGAGTAGGTATACTGCAGGGTACCGGTTTCATCGATATACCAACGGGAAGTATAGCTGTCGGCGCTGTGTGCCTTCACACCGTCAAAATAGGTGGACAGACGCAGCAGATCTTCCCGGTAGGAAGACTGGCGGGTAAACATGGGCCACACGGTGTCCGCCTTACCCTGTGTCAGATAGGTGGGATTGGCCTTGATGCAGCGCATCAGCGCAATGAGCTCGTCGATGTCATAGGCTGCCTTTTCACCCAGAAACAGCTCAGAGGGCTTTTCGTAGTCATAGTTGTCATTGATGTACTGCACCATGGCCTTGGTGAGGGTCTCACCATTCTTCACAGCCAGTTCGTTCTGGATCTCAATGATGCTCTGATCAGTTTTCTTCGTGATTTCAACGCCTTCTTTAGGAGTCACGGTGCCGCCGTTGTCGCCTCCGCGGGTGTTGTCGCCCACATAGAAGCCATCGTAGTAGACTTCAAACTCGCCGTTGGTATCGTAAGCCGCGTTGGGATCATCCAGCAGCATAGTCACCCAAGACTGCCGCAGGCTGAAGCTGCGGGCAAAGTTGTTCAACTCTGCAATATAGGGTGCGTGGTAGATGTTGCCGTCATATGCAGTGATGGCGGTTTTTACATCGGGATTGGCATCCAGATAGGCCTTAAAGTTGGGCATATAGCCCTGGGCCATCATGTCGCTGAGATTGACGAATTTGCCTTCGGTGCCGTAGTACATCAGATCGTCAGCAATAGAGTTACCGCCAAAAATGTTGGCCTCGGAGAAGTTGGTGGTAGAGGCGATATCAATCATCTCAGTGGCTTTCTGGTCCTGGGTTGTGATATCGGTGAGTTCACAGTTAAGGGCCGTTTCCACATAGTCCCACATGGGTTTGAGCATACCGGCGGTGTACACGGTGCCGTCGGGCAGGGTCAGGGGGGATTCCTGGTTGTAGGTGATGGTACGGGACTTGTTGCCGGCCGCATAGTTGATTTTGAGGCTTACCTTTTCGGTGAGGTCGGTCTTGTCCTCGGTGGACTGGGTCTGTTCGCTGCTGGCCGCAGATTCAGCCCCGGCGCTTCCCGCCTGGTCCACGATGGTGGAGCCGCACCCGGACAGGGTGGACAGCAACATGGTGCCCGCCAGCATAAAGCCGGCAAATTTTCGCATTTTCATTGTATCCTCCTTAATTTTTATTATCCTTTCACGCCGCCCATATTTACGCCTTTTGCAAAATACTTCTGGATGTAAGGATAGATAGCCAAAACCGGAATGATGGAGCAGATGATGATGGCATACGCCAGGCTGTCTGCCGAGTAGGACAGAACCACCGGCGATTCATCGTACAGCTTCTGGTAGTTTTCGATGAGCTGCCGCAGATACACCTGCAGCGGCTGCTGGTAGGGGTCGGTGAGAAGCATCCGGGACCAGTAGTACCCGTTCCAGCGGCTGATAGCGTAAAACAGCGTCACCGTTGCAATGCTGGCCGTGGACATGGGCACATAGATCTTGTAAAACAGCTGGAATTCGTTGGCGCCGTCCACAATGGCGGCCTCCTCCAACTCCTTGGGGATGCTGCTGAAATAGTTGCGCAGCAGAATGATGTTGTAGGCCTGCACGCCAAAAGCCACCACCATGCCCCAGCGGTTATCCACATGCATGCTCTTATAATTCAGATACAGGGGGATCATACCGGCGCTGAACCACATGGTAAACACCAGCAAAAAGTTCCACTGGCGGCGGAATTTCAGCTTTTTCTTCTGCAAAGCATAGGCACCGGTGAGGGAAATACCCATGCTCCAGGCGGTGCCGATCACCGTGTAAAACAGGGTGTTGGCATAGGCAATCCAAAATCCCTTACTTTCGATGACCATTTCATAGGCCTGCAGGGTGATCTCCTTGGGCAGCAGGGTGATCAGACCGCTTTCGTAGGCCAACTTTCCGCTGATGGACACGCTGAAGGCGTATACAATGGGGTACAGCGTGACAAGGGCAAAGGCAATCACCAGCAGATAGGAACACACCTTGAATATCTTTTCACTTTTGTTCAGTAATCCCATAATCAGATTCTCCTATTTACCACAGCGAAGTATCGGATATGTTGCGGCTTATGGAGTTGGCTCCGATCACCAGCGCAAAAGCAATCAGTGAATTGAACAGACTTACCGAAGCTCCCATGCCATAGTTGGCCGACAAAATACCAATGCGCTGTTCGAAGGTGGACAGAACGTCTGCCGTCACATACACGTTGGAATTGTACATCAGCAGCACCCGTTCATACCCGATGGAGAGCATATTGCCTATGCGCATGATGATCATGATGATCAGGGTAGGGGCCATGCCCGGGAAAGTGACATACCGCAGCTCCTGCAGTTTGTTGGCGCCGTCCACCTTCATGGCCTCATACAGCGTGGGCGATATGCCCATGATCGCCGCAAAATACACGATGGAGCTGTATCCGCTTTCCTTCCAGATGCCCACCGCTATGTACAGAGGCCGGAAATAGTTGGCCTTGGACAGCATAGACACCCCTTCCTCCAGCCATCCCATATTCTGAAACAGGGCTGCCAGCACACCGGTGGAATGAACACCGCTGTACACCAACATAATGGTGATGCCGGTAATGGTTACTTCGGAAAGGAAGTGAGGCAGATAGGTCGCGGTCTGGGTAGCCTTGCGGACAAAGCCATTGCCGATCTCGGAAAAAAGTACCGCCAGAATGATTGGTACCGGAAATCCAAAAACCAGGCTGTAGGCGTTGATCACAAAGGTATTGCGGAAGGCCTGCCAGAACTGTTCCTTGTTGACGCCGGCCACCAGATTTACGAAGTTGTCGATGCCTTTGAACTCGCTCATCCAGATGCCCAGACTAGAATCGTACCGTTTGAAGGCTATCAGAAGCCCGCCCATAGGCTTATACGCCCACAGTGCAAACCAAAGCACCACAGGCAGCAGCAAAACATACAAACGCCAATCCTGGACCAGCGCATGGATTAGTTCTCTGCTTTTGGGTTTGCGCATTTTAATTTCGTTTTGAACCATTTGCTATACATTCCTCCTTTTGTTTTCCTCTGAACACAGGTTCTATATCCATCCCTCCGTTTCTCTGCCCGGCACGGAACATATTTTCTGAAGCATTTCCACCACCCTCCGGATAAAGGCCGACGATAAGGTTGAATGATTTGCTGCGTCAGCTTCGCCATTTCAGCGTATATGTCATCTCAACATCACCGCGCAAACCGCGCAGATGATGGTTCAATGCAGTAAAAGTTTTATCCAACCGGACCCATACTCCTTGCGGAGTACAACCATCGCCACCAGCAGGGCAAACAAACCTGTAAGGCCGTTGCTCACCATCATTACAATTCCCATGGCAGTGCCGCCAGACAGAGCCGTAAACTGCTTGAGGGCAAACAAAATGGGAAGACGGAAAATGAATAGCCTTGCAAAATTAATGCCAAAGGACAGCTTGGTATATCCGAAGGCATACAAAAGCGCCATAATCGCCGCATGTACTGCAAGAAAAATATTGGAAAGCATCTCCAGCAAAAAAATCTGTCGGATCAGTTGGGCAAACGCTGCATCTCCGCCCGAAAATACCGAGAGAATCGGGTTGAGAAATATCCATGTAAGTAAAAATCCCAATGTTCCCCAGGCCACGTCCACCAGAAATACGCTTTTGAACACCTTCAGGGCACGGTCTTTCTTCCCGCTTCCGATATTCTGGCGGATAATGGAAGCACCGCCGTCACCGATGCTTCCTGCCGGAACCGTAGACAATGCGCTGATACTGTTGGACACTCCCAAAGCGCCTACTGTCTGGGTACCATAGTCCACTCCTACCGAGTTCACTACCACCTTGCCGGTACTGAAAGCAAATTTTTCTGCCATCACAGGGAGAGAAATACCAAACAGCTTTTTGATAAACAGACGGTCCATTCGGATATATTCCAGTGATATCCCGAATACATCCTTTGGATCCCGCAGGCTGTATATACCGATCAAAGTCACAAGCAGGTTGGAAAGCAAAGTGGAAAAAGCGATCATCACAACACCTTTGCGGAATATCAGAACGAACACTCCCGACAGAGTGAATTTTGCCGCAGCCATCAGAAGATTCACACCCAATATCCTGCCGCCGTTCCCGCGCGCCTTTTCGATCGCTACATACACATTGTTGAAGAAGACAAACACCAGGTTCACCATGATCACCCGGTAATAATTCCAGCCAATCTCCACCAGTTCTTCGGGGGTGTTAGCCAAGCGGAGCACCCATTTGCCAGACAGTATCAGCGAGATTGCCAGCAGCAACGCGCCGCCTACTGCGAGAAAAAAGGTGGTGTTCACCGTTTTTTTGACATTTTCATAATCGGCGGCGCCATAAAATCCGGCAATAAGGATTCCTGCTCCGATGGAAAGGCCTGTTCCCACGGCTGTCACCGAGTTGTTTAGCTGGTTGAAAAACGAAACCGCCGCCACCGACTCCGGATTGATGCGGGCTGTAATGGCCAGGTCGAAAACTCTGAACAGTTCGTTTAACAGCTGGAACGCCGCCATGGGCACACACACCGTCAAAACCCCTTTGAGTATATTTCCTTCCAGAAACAATTCTCTTTTTTTCAGATCCTTTTCCGCAACTGTAAGCGCCATCTTTTCGCCAGACCTTTCTCAGCGTTTATCCTATCTGGTTTTGCTTCCCGGTCCAGCCGGTTCATAGCTATGAACTAAGTTCATAGCTATTCTAAACACAGTATACACTACCCCACAAAGGCCTGTCAATGCGATTTTTATCGTCGTTTTTTATATATTTTGCATCATTTTTTTGTAATCGTTCACGTTTTACACATTATTTTTTCAAATTTTTGTATTTTTCGTGCATGAAACTGCTGCAAATAAAATTCTGTTCCAAGCAAACTTATTTATTTTTCCGAGACACTTGACGAGCAGAAGCTGAATGTGCTACTCTTTTTATGAACCGTATTCACAATTTTACATTTTATAATTTAAACGGGATTTTGAAATATGAACAGAACTGTTGAACGCACGCTGGCCATCCTGGAACTGATTGCAAATAGTGAAAACGGAATCACTCTTCAGGAAATTGCGCAGGCAATGGATATGGCAAAAAGCAGCGCTTTTGTCGTTGTTCATTCGCTGCTTGAACTTCAATACATCAAAACTGTGGAAAACAACGACAAAAAATACTGCCTCGACATACGAACATTTTCCCTTGGCATGAAGTATGTCAGCGATCTGACACTGATAAAGCAATGCGGCAGTTATCTGCCTGCTTTAGCGGAAAAATATAATAAAACCGCCTTTGTAGGTGTTTTGAACGGCACACAGGTGGTTTATCTCTACAAGTATGTAGGCCGCAATGCGCGTCTGGCTACCTGTGCCATCGGCTCCAGCAAACCAGTATACGCCACCTCTCTGGGCAAGGTCATACTTGCCTATCTGCCAAGGGAGGAGCAGCTTTCCATCATCGACAAAATCAAATTTGTTCCCTTCACGCCATACACCATCGTTTCCAAGGATGACCTTTTAAAAGAGCTGGATTCGATCCGGCAAAAAGGGTATGCGACCGAAAACCGGGAGCTGGGAGAGTTTACCTTCTGTTACGGCGTTCCCGTATTTGATCATAAAGGAAATGTGATTGCGTCCATTTCTTTGTCAGATATCGCCCTGAGCGACCAGGACGCTTCGGAGATAGTGGCCGACCTGAAGGCGGCTGCCTCGGAAATTTCCAAAACTGCCGACTATACATTGCGCTAAGTCTATTTCGTTGTGTACAGATTTCTCTTGTTTCCAGAAAATGTTTGGTGCGGCATTTGTGCTCTGCGCTGACTTTATATATATTTTTCTTTCAACCAGACAGACGCCGAACCCCGGAACATTTTAAGACAAAAGAACAGGAGTGAATTAAATGGCTTTACACGTCGTCAACGAAGCCCGACGCTGCTTGAACTGCAAAGTACCTCAATGCAGAAAGGGTTGTCCCATCAATACGCCTATTCCCGATATGATCCAGCTGTTTTTACAGAATCAACTGGAGGCAGCGGGAGAAATGCTGTTTCTGAACAACCCCCTCAGCATTGTTTGTTCTCTGGTATGCGATCATGAAAAGCAATGCGAGGGCCACTGTGTGCTGGGACGAAAAGGAATGCCGGTACACATATCCAGCATTGAAAATTACATTTCCGACGCTTATCTTGATCGCTTGTCCCCCGTTTTGCCGGCTTCTTCCGGAAAGCGGGCTGCTATCATCGGAAGCGGTCCTGCCGGAATCACCATCGCTGTGCTTCTGGCTCAAAAAGGACATGATGTAACAATCTTTGAAAGTCGGGAAAGAATCGGCGGCGTGCTTCGTTACGGCATTCCGGCATTCCGGCTTCCCAAAACAATATTGGATCGTTATAAAACACAGCTGCTGAAAATGGGCATTCACATTCGGCCAAACACCTCCATAGGCGGTGCCTTAACGGTGGATGACCTGCAGAGAGATGGCTATCAGGCAATTTTTATCGGAACCGGCGTATGGCGTCCCAAAAAACTTGGAATCCCCGGGGAAAGCCTGGGTCACGTCCACTTTGCCATTGATTATCTCGTTGATCCCGATGTATATGATCTGGGCGAACATCTGGCAGTGATCGGTGCAGGCAATTCCGCTATGGATGTTGCACGTACTGCGCTGCGAAAAGGCACCAAAAAAGTAAGTGTGCTTTGCCGCGGTCCAAAAGCAGCCGCCAGCCAACGTGAAGTGGATTATGCGGTAGCGGATGGCGTAGAATTCCTGTATGGCGCACGCACAGAATCGATTGACAGGGACGGAGTGTGGTTCAAACAGGCAGAGTTTGATCAGGATGGAAATATCTGCCGCCTGTCTGAACCAATGCTGTTCCATGCAGACGGCGTGATCATAGCCGTAAGCCAGGGGCCCAAAAACAAAATTGTGAGCACCACCTCCGGTCTGCAAACCACAGAGCATGGCCTTCTGTTCACCGATGTTCACGGGAACACCACCCGTCCTGGCATTTTTGCCAGCGGTGATGTGGTATTAGGAGCGCGCACCGTAGTGGAAGCTGTAAAATATTCCAAGGAAGTTGCTCAGGTTATGGATGAGTATCTTTCTTCCATTCAGGACTGACCCATACAAAAAGCCGACCGCTGGCAGCGGTCGGCTTTTTGTATGGAGCATACTCCGTTGCAGCACTGCCTTTTCTTGCAATCCAAGCACATCCATGTTATGATTATAAAAGGTCATATGACCCGAAAAACATCCCCCTTTATGCGAGGAGAAAGGAGTTGCTCCATGCTTTCAAACCAATGGCTGAACATCCTGATTGTTGGTATTTATTTTGTTTTTCTCATTGTAATAGGATGGATTTTTCGAACCTTTTCTTCCAATACCAGTGACTATTTTAAAGGCGGAGGAAAAATGCTGTGGTGGATGGTGGGTTCCACCGCATTCATGACGCAATTCAGCGCTTGGTCTTTTACCGGTGCTGCCGGCAAGGCTTTCAGCAATGGTCTTTCTGTAATGATGATTTTTCTCGGTAATGCTCTGGGATATTTTTTCAATTATCTCTTTTTTGCCGCCAAATCGCGGCAAGTGCGGGAGGTAACTCCTATTGAGGGAATTCGGCTCCGCTTTGGTAAGGTAAATGAACAGGTATTTACTTGAGCCAGCGTTCCCAGCAGTATTTTCCAGGCGGGCATCTGGCTGAACGGTCTTGCCATTTTTGTATCTGCCGTATTCGATATACCCATGTCCACTAGAGCACATTGATCTCGGCCTTTGTCTATGTTATTTTTCTTTCTGCAACGTTTTCATATTCCTAATGTGGTAGGGAATGTAAGGTCATGTGCGGCCATATTCTGGATTGTTTCGACCGCTATTTTGATCTGTCGCACAGCCGGGAGGCTATGCTGCGTTTTGCGCACACCCAGTTAGACAGCTCGCGCAAATCGGTCGCCAAAAAAGCTGCGCGTTTCCTGCAAAAGCATGAGCTATAAGCGGGGGATTTTTTCTTAGACACGCCGGCACGATGCTGTCAGGGGTAAAATTGGGGTAAAGGGACAGGGAATTCAAGTTTTGCAAAGCAAAAAACAGCGCTGAATCAAATGATTCAGCGCTGTTTTTGGTGGTTGCGGAGACAGGACTGTCAGCGGCTCCGCGCTGGCTGCAATTAGCGTACTGCGCAGGAAAGCCAATCGCAAGTAAACAAAATGGGTACCGGCCTATATCAGCGCACGGAAACCATATCCATAGGATTCACACGCACACCATCCTGCATTACCTCAAAATGTAGGTGGTTGCCTGTGCTGTCGCCGGTGCTGCCTACATAACCAATCACTTGACCAGCCGTCACGGTTTCGCCCGCCGTGACGGCTGATGCTGTCATATGGGCATACCGCGTGGACAAGCCCGCGCCGTTATCCAGCAGCACCTGATTGCCGTAGCTGTCGTTCCAGCCGCTGACCAGCACCGTGCCGCTGTGGGCGGCGAGGATAGGCGTACCCTCCGGCGCGGGAATATCCGTGCCGCGGTGCCCGGCGTTGCCGAAAGCGTCCACCTCTCCGAAGTGGCAGGATATATAGGTGTGACCCGGCAGCGGCCAGCACAATTCACCGTCAGCAACGGTGGTCCCACCGCACAGAGCAAGCAGACTGGGGCGCATTTCCTCGGATAGCAGCTGGTGCAAAATGTCCCGCTGGTCTTGCGTAAAGCGGTACAAATCTGCCAGCGCGTCCACCGATTTGCTGCTGACCGTGATGTGCAGAATGTACTCCGTGACCGGCTCCGGGTCGGGTTCGTCCTCGGTCGGTTCCGGTGTGGCGGTCACTTCCTCCACCTCGGCATCTATTTCATGCATCGCCCAAAAGGTGTCCTGAATCAACCGCTTCTTGCTTTCGTCAATGACGACCACATCGCCGTCATTGTTCAGGTTGTTCTGCACGGCAAAGACGGCCAGCACTTCGGGCCAGTAGCTCACCCAAGTGTGACCGTCCTCGTAGTCGTAATCCATCGTGGTTTCGCTGCATTCCGGGTGCGCCGACACAATGTCATTGATCGCCGTGCCGAAGTCGGCGTTGGTTTCGGCAACGATTTCGGCAATGCGGATGCTGTTCGGGTCGCCGGATTCATCGGCAAACAAAATGCCCATCGGTGAGCCGATCACCGCCGCAGCCAAGCAGCTTGCAGCATCGTGCGGACTCTGCCCAACGCAGCTTGCCTGATACCACCGGAAAAAGCAGGGACGGTATCGGGCAGTCTGACGCTGTTGCCAAGCACTGTGCCGCCCGCCTGCTTTTGCAGATGGCGGCGTACCGTTTCGCGCGTGAGGTGTTGGCGTTTCAGCGCCTGCATTTTGTCACAGTAGGAATCGGGAGTTTTGACCTCTCGCAGATCCAACGCCTTTTGTCGAAAACGCTGGCGTTTGCTGATTTCTCGCCGGTCTGCACTCTGCGCCGAAGGAGTATTTTCTGTTTCAGTAGGCTGGGCGACGTGCGTGGTTGGCACGCGCAGGCGCTTTTCCTGCAAAATCCGGAACTGACGGTAGCTGATTCGTCCTGTGTCCAGCACCTTGCTTTGCAGGTTCTCTACCGCGTGTGCGGTTTTTTCGGAAACAACCGCCTAGGCGTATTCTTCCGGCGTCTGCTGCCGATTCCGCCTGCCGCGCCGTCTGCTTTCTTTTGGTTTCGGCTTTTTGCAATGCCGCGCGTATCAACCGCTTGCGCTTATACTCCATACTCAGCGCTCCTCACGGTTGGCGGCGTTGCACTCCTGCATCATGCGTTTATACTGGTCAGGGGTGCATTTCATCGGCATAATGCCAATGGGGGTCGGCAAGAACAGCTCCGGGTCACGAAACAGCTTTTCGTAGTGTCGGAGCTGCTTGTCGGTCAGGCTGGTAAAATCATCTTCCCCAAGACCGCAGACAAAGAAATCCCCAGAAAGAACATCATAATCTTCCAACAGGCGATTTAAGGGCTTTTGTTTCAGCTTTCCCTCGCCATCACAAACAAACACCGGCGTTATCCTCCCAAGGGTACACGGCTTCAATGTCGCCGCCGACAAGGGTCTGCATAGCCGCGAGGGTGTACTCGATGACCCGTTCCTCCGGATACTTGCCCGGCTGAACGTATAAAACGCGGATTTGGGCTTCTTTGGGCATAGTAAAACTCCTTTGTAAATAAAAATCCCGCCATGCCTTGGCTTAACAGTGATAAGGAAGTAATTCAACTTTCTACTGTTGGCTGACAGATTCGGGTGTGCAGGGCAACCGTAAGGTTGCAAAAGCTGTCTGTTTCCAACAGAAACAGACAGCTTTTGATTTGCATTGAAAGCATCTTGTTGTTTTCTCTCGAGCGGGGCGGTCTTCCCACGGACCGCCCCGCGAAGCCGTTACGGCTCGATGATGTTGAAGGGGTTGGTCCCGGTGATCGGGAGCTGGTTCATATTCTCCATCATCAGCGTCAGCAGCTCTGCGCTGCCCTCGACCTTGACGGCCTTTGCAACCGTTTCCTGATTGTTGGTCAGGATCGCAAAGAGCGCGTTTTTCGGGCAGGTGATGGACACGTCCGCATCATCAGACAATGTATCTGCATAGACCAGCAGCACACCGTTCTTCACGCGGAGCATGTGCTGTTCGCCCACGTCAGGCAGGATCACGTTCATGGTGAAGTCGCAGTCAGCCAGCGCCTGCTTGTCCATGACAATGGCCATGTAGTCAAACAGCATGGGTGCGGAGAGAGCTTTGACCATGTCGCCGGTAGACTTGGTGGAGGCGGTAAAATTGGCGTTTCCATGGCGCAGCTCCTGTGCGGCGGTCAGATATTCGTTGCGCCACGGGCCGGACTCCGCCTGATACCCCAGCTGCTCCAGTGCATCGGCGCACAGAAGCCGCGCATCGGTGTTCGTCGGATCGGCAAAGACGATGGTGTTTGTGACCTCGGCGACCCACTGATATTCACCCTTGTCAAAATCCGCCTTTGCCATTTGCAGGACCTTGTCAACATCCCCCAGGTACTCCACCCATTTTTTTGCGCTGTCGCTGGGCATGAGGGGGTTCAGGTTGACAGGGTTGCTGTCATACCAGCCCATGAACTTCTGGTAGACCGCCTTGGCGTTGTGGGCGACGATCCCGTAGTACTGGCGGGTGTACCAGATCTTGTTGAGTGCTTCCGGCAACTCGATCATGTTGGAGATCTCGTCGCTGGTGTAGCCCTGATTGATATAGGTCAGGGTCTGGTCGTTGATGTACTTATACACGGCAGCTGTGTTGACCATGTAGTCGTTCACCACGTCATTGCCCCAGTGCGGCCAGTTGTGGGACTGGAAGGTGACCTCTGCCTCCTTGCCGTAAAGGGAGATGGCCTCGGTGATATAGCTTGCCCATGCCGCGCCGTCGCGCACCTCCGCGCCGCGCAGCGTGTAGAGATTGTGGAGTGTGCCGGTGCAGTTTTCCGCCATCCACAGTGCCTTGTACTGGGGCAGCCATGTGTTCATTTCGGAGGGTGCTTCCGTACCCGGCGTGAGCTGGAACTCCAGCTCCACACCGTCGATCGTCAGCTTTTCGCCGGACTGCGTGATTTCATAACTGGGCGTCATGAACGAGACCGTTCCGGTGGACTGTCCCATGCCGATGCCCTGCGCCAGCTTGCCGGTCACGCCGGGTGTCAGAAGGATGCCATACTGATAATTGCTGCGGCGGCCCATACCTTTACCGGCGTAGACATTTTCCTTCACGGAATGCTCCGTGAAGCCCACAGGTGTGATCACGGGGATTTTGCCGCTGGCGAGCTGGTCTTCGATAGAAAGCGTCTCGTCCGCCTTATCCTCTTTCGCCATCACGCCGGCGATGCCGCCAAAATGGTCGGCGTGGGAATGAGAGATGATGACGGCCTTGACCGGGAATTTACCAAGATTCTTTTCGATCAGCTGCATGGCAGCCTGGCTGCACTCCACGCTCATCAGCGTGTCAAAGACGATCCAGCCGGTATCGCCCTTGACAACGGTGAGATTTGCCATGTCATAGCCGCGGACCTGATAGATGCCATCCGTCACTTCAAAAAGGCCATAGGCATGGTTGTTCTTTGTGTTCTCCCAGAGGCTGGGATTTACGCTGTCAGGCGCTTTTTCATAATCGTCCAGGAACGCATAGGCTTCCTGACTCCAGAGGATCGTCCCATCCTCGTCCTTCAGTTCCAGTGTTTCCGGCGCGTCGATCAGTCCACGGGTGGCGAATTCATATTCCCGCTTATCATCGAAGTCAAGTTCATCGTAGACGGCGGCATTTGCCTTTGCCGTAAAGTCTGTGGCGGGCTTGACCTCGGCGGTCAGACCCAGGTCTGCCTTTTCCGCGCCCGGCTCTTTGCGCCCATCCTGCGCACAGCCGACGCAGGACAGCAACAGTACCGATGTAAGAAGCATTGCTGCAATACGTTTCATAGCCGTTCCTTTTCCATCTCCTTATTGTTCGCGGATAACAGGTGGCTGCCAGCTATCCAGTGCTGTCATATCCGGTACATAGATCCGCATGAACAGATGAAATTCCCCGTCGGAAACAGGCAGCCAGTTAGAGGTGTCTTCCGGTGCATCCTTGGACAGGATAATATCCAATGTGCCGTCCGCATTCAGCTTGAAGTCGGAGCGGTCGTTGATGCAGTAGCGGTCGATGGAATTGTCAATGAGGAAATCATCCTCTCCGTAGGCGGTCACGGACCAGAAGCCGCCTTCCAGCGTGGGAGGAAGGGTTTCAAAGTGGAGCGTATACGTCTTTTCTCCGGTCAGCGCTGCGCCGGTTTCATCCACCGCTGTCTTGGGATAGATTGCCACGTCCACGGTGTTGGCGCCAAGCCCCACCAGCGCTACCATCGCGCGGTAGGTATACTCTGTGCCGAAGTCGCCGATGGGCTTGCCGTAATAGATCCACTGACCGAGTTTCTGCGCATACTTCGCGCCGTCGGCGGCAAGCGTGGCGCGAAGCCCCTGAAGCATCTGCGTCCAGCGCTCGGCAGCTCCTTCGCCCAGGAGGGCGGCGTCGAAGGTCTTGCCCGCGCCCACGTTGATGGCGGAGAGTTTCTTCAGCAATTCCTCATCCGCATCGGCGGGTGGGTTGACCTGCATCAGAGCGTTCGCCGTATTGAAAAACTCTGCTGGCGTCATAGAAAGCACTTTGTTTACGGGAACAAAGTCATTTTCCTCTTTATAAGCTCCCTGCGGTGCGGCATACTCGCCTCCCTGTACATAAGCCGAAAGCGGCAGGAGCTGCATCTGCTCCTGAATGGCATAGACATTGGGCAGATCCTCGTTCCCGGACAGCACCGTGCGGGTGATCGACCACACCGTTGCGGTGGGCACGTCCACGCGCGTCACACCGTCGGGCAGCTCGCCCTCCCAGCCGGGAAGCGCGATGGCATAAGCACCCGCCTTGTCCAGCACGGCGGCGGTGTTCGTCCACGCATCCAGAAGCTGCACATTGCAGAAGCGATCCGTTTCCGGCAGGACGTAGATCATAGGCTCTGTGCTGATGTCAAGCCATGCCTGCGAATAGACGGTATCGACGTTCGGCGTCACGACGGTGCGGAAAGAGGCGTCCGCCAGCTTTTTTACATGGTTGAACTGATTGATGGGCGCACGGCCAGTCATGGTCCCGTCCGTATTGGTCGATAATGTTTTGGTTGCGTCGGTCAGCACCAGCGGGAACGCATAGATGTATGCCTCGCTGACCGTTTCCCACACGGTTTCAGTATCCGGTGTATCCGGCTGCGTTTTTTCGGCAGAACAGGCAGAAAGAAGCCCGCAGGAAAGCAGCGTAAGCAGCGATAGTAAAATTGCAAGTATCTTTTTCATGTTGTCCTCCTATGATTCTTTTCTGCTATGGTTATCTCCACGGAACGGTTTGTGCGTATGGATTGACTATGAAGTCGTTTGTGATTTTCTCTTTATGATAAACTATCGATTATTCCGCCCCTTTCTTTCCGCAAGCCTTGAAAGCTCTTTTTTGACCGCTTCGATTTGTGGGTCAAACAGCGCTCGCTCGGCAAAGATCATATAATTGTTGATGGCAAGGATCGACAGATGAACGAACGGCGCAACCTCTTCGTCGGTGCAGCCGAGGATCTCCGCAATCCTGCCCGTGTAATAAGGGTATCTTGCCGCAAGCCGCACAAGGGAAGGCTTTACCTTTTCTCCGTATTCGCGCGACACACATACGCTGACCAGAAAGCGCATGGTAGGCGACATTTTATCCGCCAGCTCACCGAGATGATCCATCATGCTTTTGATGTCACTAATATCTTCAAACACGATGGCAAACGCAGCTTTTTCAATTCGACTGATCGCTTCCTCGGCGCAGGCAAGAACGATTTCCTCTTTGGTGGAGAAGTAATAGTAGATGCCGCCGTTTTGCAGCTTTGCCGCCTTACAGAGATCTTTCGTGGTGGCAACGGTCAGCCCCTTTTCGACAAAGCAGTCAAGGCAGACGTCTACAAGCTCCTGTCTCTTTTCAGCTTTCTTTTCTTCCCTCAAAACACAATCCCCCCATTTCTGTGCATTATCCAATGTTTCTTATAATAAGATATCAGACTTCGCAAAATAAATCAAGCGATTGCTTGAATAAGAGCTATAAATTTTTAGGCTCACAATGCTTGATCAAACATCACAACAGCCTCACTTGGCGGCTTTGCCTCCGGTAAGCTCTGTATGTACCGAATCGCCGTCCTCGCAAAGACATTGGACTTTATCGTGTCCCACTCCGCCAGCCAGACGATCTCCGCTGTGCCGGTTGCAAAGTCAAATCTGATCTCTCCCCATTCGCCGTCGTTGTCTACCTGATATAGGTAGACAACGACGGCTATTTTTTGTTCCTTTTGCGGCATTCGGTCTGCTTCAGCGTCACGGTATGGACAAGCCTGCTTTCCAGCAGCTTGTCAAGCGTCCGCCGGTAGAATCGCTCCGCGCCACTGGCGGTTGTACCCTCGAAATCCACCGCCAAGTCCTCAAAGGTAGACTGCGTGGACAAAGGGCTGACGCGTCCACAGGTCATGCAGAGGCTTTCGCCGCCGACAGTTGCTCTGATCTGCTGGTTTTCCTTCTTGACATGAATAATGCTCCCTTCGTGATTGACAGTGTATTTATTTCACTGTCTCTCATAAAGGGAGCATATCAATCAGAAACGGGGGTGATTTTGTAGTTTTTTGACAGCCTTCCTTGAGTCTTACTTCGCAAGTACAACGGAAATTTTGATCTCCCTTTCCGCCTCGCTCAGGTCGAACGCGCTGCCATCCGCGACGCTCACACGCAGCTCATACAGTGTGCCATCGGACAGGGTATCCACGGCAGCGCCTGTCTCATCCGTGATCGACCACAGCTCTTTGCCGACCTCCGCCAGCTTTCTGTCTGCACCGTAGGCATAGAGCTTCAGCCCGGCGGTGTCCCCGGAAAGGTTGTTCATCCGGAACGAGACCGTCGTGTTGGGATGAACATTTTCGACCGTCACAG
>ERZ772886.525-NODE-525-length-38342-cov-24.955494_pt1 | contig 38342 bp, 24 predicted proteins | sample MGYA00512128_ERZ772886 | MGnify/ENA primary metagenome ERZ772886 (study PRJEB29015, sample SAMEA2737698) | human gut metagenome | biome: human gut; feature: human-associated habitat; material: faeces | place: China | collected 2012 ... | reverse complement strand
AGAGCAATGCGCCTTTCTTTGGATTATCCGGCGTTGTTTCCAAACGCACCTGCATCGGGTAAACAGCCTCTATGCAGTCACCCTCTTGCCAACGGCGGGTCAAAGCGATATAAGAACCCGGTTTCTGCCCGACAGCTATCTTCTTTCCATTTACACGCACCGTTGCCTTTCCGCTCCATGACGGATAACGCAGATAGACGGTGGTCATCACCGGTGTTTTCGTATGCACGGTCAGCGTTGTTTTTTCTTCGGACGGAAAAGCGGTTTCCTGACGGAGCACCATACCTTTTTCTTTCCAGTTCACTTCCGAAGGAATAAAGAGGTTCACGTAAATGCCTTTATCATTATGGTAGTAGATGGCTTCACCATACTTGGCATGGCTTTCAAATCCACTGCCCACGCAGCACCAGAAGGAGTTGTCCTTCGTGCTATACACCTTGTGCGCCCCGTTCAATAAAGGCAAGAAGTAACATACCATTCCCGATTCCGGGTCTTGTTGCCCCAATATATGATTGTAAAGAGCGCGCTCGTAATAATCGGCCACCTTCACGTCGCCTGTCCAGCAGAACAAGTGACGGCTCAGCTTCAGCATATTATACGTGCAGCAAGCCTCCCCTGTATAGCCGTTCAGGAATTTGGAGAAGTGAGCAGTGTCAAAGAAATGTTCTTTCTGGCTGCTACACCCCGGTGCAAACGTATGATGGTCAATCATCGTATGCCAGAAGAAATCGGCCAACTTCCGGCTTACTTCGTTTTGCGTCAACTCATAGTTACGTGCTTCGGCAATCACTTTCGGGATAAAAGTATTGGTATGCTTGGTTCCCAAATCATCGCGCAGTTCTTTCAGCGGGTCTATCACATCGTTGTGATAAAAATACTCCGCCAGCCAGCGATAGTTGTCATCACCGGTAATGGCATATAGGTTATAGAATGACTCATTGATACCACCAAATTCATTGCGAATCATTTTGCGGCGGGTTTCTTCGCTCTGTGGTTTCAGTTTGTGATACGCCCAGTCACCCATTCGCTTCACCATATTCAATGCCTGCTCATTATCTGCATACAGATATTGGTCTATCAAGCCCGAAAACAGTTTGTGAAGAGTGTACCAAGGTGCCCAGACGCCGGTTCCACGGATATTGCGGTTTATCAGTTCTTCGGGAAAAGCACTGAGATAACCGTTACCGAGAGCTTCCTGAACACTTGCCAAGCCATTTACGATACTATCTCCTTTCAACTTGAAAATTTCGCTACCGATAGCTGCATACATTAATCCATAAGCAGATAAAAGATGTCCGGCAGTATGTCCGCGCAATTCGCAGTCCAGCGATTCCCATCCTCCCAGTTTCTTCACGGTCATATAACCTCCTTCGCGCCCGGCAAAGACACCTGCATTGGTGCGGAAACTGTGCAGCAGACGGTTTACATCAATAGATGCCATCCACGCCGAATCGCGCATCATGTTTTCACGGAAGCGGCTTGGCAACAACCGGACATCCTTCAAATCAAAACTTTTCACTTGAAGAGGAGCAATAGTTTCCTTCTTCATCTTCCCTGCATGTTGCCCAGGATAGATGGATTGTGCAGACAGCGTGCCGCACATACCGAAACACATCGCTGCAATAATAATCTTATATCTCATAAGTTCTTCGTTTATCTGAACATACGAACGAGTCAGTAAAAACACTCAAACATAAAATAAGAAAGTGAATGAAAAAGCACCTTGATTATATTATTCACAGAAGTTTATCAAGCCGTTAAGTGGATGCCGCCCATAAAACGTATTCTATAAGTAAGAATATAAAATACATATGTCCATGAAACTTAAAAAGCTGTTAATCATTTCAGGCATCCTGCTCGGTTTTATCCGAACCTCCTACGCGCAAAACCAGTTAATCACCTATCCCGCTCCTCAGGAAGCGGAATTGAAGAACGACTTCACTGTCAAGGTACGCCAACCGGGTGGAGAGTGGCAAACGATAGCCACCTATCCCGTCAAAGTGGACGAAGTTAAAGAGGCGCGGCACCACGTAGAGCTGGCATCCATGAGCTATTTCGACTTCGACGGTGAAGTGGAAGTATCGGTCACCGCCCATAAGGAAGAGATAAAGGCAGCCCGCATACGTCCCCTTTCCTACGGCATCACTCCGCAAGTCAGCGGCAACACACTCACTTTCAAACTAAATTCCCCCCGCAACTTGTCGATAGAAGTCAACGGCGACATCTTTCACAACCTTCACCTCTTCGCCAATCCGATAGACCGGAACAATCCGCTGAAACCGGGCATGAACCCGAAGAAGTTGAAAAAGGACCGCAACCTGATTTATTTCGCTCCGGGCATGCACCGGTTGCCGGGCGATACCTTGAATGTTCCTTCGGGCAAGACCGTGTACATTGCCGGAGGAGCCATCGTGAAAGGCTGCATCCAAGTGGTAAACGCACGGGATGTGAAGGTTTTCGGAAGAGGGGAAGTACACCCCGAAGGCCGTGGGGTAGGTATCAGAATCATCAATTCCAGAAACATCGAGGTAGAAGGCGTTATGACCACGCAATGCCCCACCGGTGGCTCGGACAGCGTGACGATACGCAACGTAAAGGCTATCAGCTCCTACGGATGGGGTGACGGGATGAACGTGTTTGCCAGCAACAACGTACTGTTCGACGGCGTGTTCTGCCGCAATTCCGATGACTGTACCACCGTGTATGCCACCCGTATGGGATTCAATGGCGGGTGCCGGAACATCACCATGCAGAACTCCACGCTCTGGGCGGACGTAGCCCACCCCATCTTTATCGGACTGCACGGCAATCCCGAGAAGAATGAAATCATGGAAAACCTGAACTACATCAACATCGACATCCTGGACCATAAAGAAAAGCAAGTGGACTATCAGGGCTGCCTTGCCATCAACGTAGGAGACAACAACCTCGTCCGCAACGTCCGCTTCGAGAATATCCGCATAGAAAACTTCCGCCAAGGCCAACTCGTCAACCTGCGCATCTTCTTCAACAAGAAATATTGTGCGGCTCCGGGCAGAGGGATTGAAAACGTGCTCTTCAAGGACATCACCTACAACGGAGAGAACGCTGAACTATCCATCATTGCCGGCTACAACGAGGAACGGAAAGTGAAGGACATCCGTTTCGAGAACCTAAGAATCAACGGAGAAGTGATTTACGACGACATGCCGGGCAAGCCGAAATGGTATAAGACGGGAGACATGGCACGCTTCTTCATCGGCGAACATGTGGAAGGGATGACATTCACGAAATAATCACCTCACTATCCACTCTCCTATCGTGCGGGTGGCGCTGTCGAAGTTCACACCGACTTTGACCACCCTCCTGCCATCCGCCTGATAGGGAACGGCATACTGCTTGCTGTCTATCTGTGCCAACGCCTCCTCGGGAGTGCCGCAGATAGCGCTGAAGTCATCGCGCATGCTGATATTTTGCAGATTGTTCAGCTCGCTGAAGATACTCATCTGGCTGAACTTGCTGATGCCGGTGATGAAAAGGAAGCGGAGATACTGCCCCATACCCTTGAGGGGGCTGAAGAAATCGCGCATGATTCCCCGTAGCTCGCCCTGCAAAGCCACGTCACTGTTGGTGTCGAGCATGGGAGAGTCGTATTCGTCTACCAATACCACCACCGCTTTCCCCGTTTTCTTATAGGCACTCTCTATGACATTGCCCAGCCGGACACTGAAAGGCGTGCCCTTCTTATCCTCCACACAGCAACCGTATTCTCTCTCCCACCGTTCCAAGAACCAGTTTATGGCGGAGCGCAGATAATGGGCGGAGAGGTATTTGCTGATGCTGAAATCGATGTGCAGCACCGGATAGCTCTCCCAGTCCTTCTCCAAACGCTCCATAGCCAACCCTCCGAAAAGGCCCTTCTTCCCTTGGAAGTAAGCTTCGAGCGTAGAGACGAGCAGGCTCTTGCCGAAACGACGGGGACGGCTGAGGAAATAAACCTGGTCGGTATGCGTCAGTTTATAAACCAGCTCCGTCTTGTCTACATACACACAGTTGTTGTTGCGCAACTGTTCAAAGTTCTGTATCCCTATCGGGTATCTTCTGTAGTCTTCTAACATAGCTATGGAGGGAATCAATGGTTATAAAGACAAAGGTAGGAATTTTACTTATTATATTCACAAATATCCCTTCTATTTCTTCCGTCCGTCACTTATGTTTCTTCTGTTCGTCCCTTATGTTTCTTCCGTCCGTCACTTATATTTATCAACGGCTCACTATAGTGAGCTGTCTTGTTCACCTTAGTGAGCTTTCTTGTTCACTGAGGTGAGCCGAATCGTTCACTACAGTGAGCCGCTGCCGGACATCAGGCAAAAATGCAACAAACAAAGGGGAATAGCAAACGAAAGGCCTTGATTTATCGGAAGAAACAAAAGCATTTTACCGGCAATAAGCCGAAACCATCATACAACCGATACCGAAAAATGAAAATTACTCTTATCAGAAAAGAAAAAGAAAGCGGAACAGAGGCTTTAAGCATCTGCGACACAGACACATTGTTCAACAGAATAAAAACGGAAACAAAGTCCGGGCATATCACCGCCCTGCGGGAAGCGCTGCCTGCACTGGAGGGTACATACGCCCGATATGAACACATGAGGGTAAAAAGGGTAGCAACTTATTTCTGAGCTTTCACTTTCACTGCTTCATGCTCATAATCCACCGGTAGCACCTTACCGTTTACTTCCAAGGCAACCGGACGTTTCATATTTCCAAAGGTTGCATGTATCTTCGGCTGTCCCTCTATCCAAAGGTTCAGTTTTTTGTTTTCCTCTTTCCGAATCACAAACAGTTTGGAAAGGGAAGAAAAATAAGACACCTCCCCCCGCCGCAAAGCACTACCGTGACAGATGAAGAAATCTTTTGAATCGGCAGCGTCAGTACCTTCTTCATAAGTAACCGCAAACATATAGGCATCCGTCTGCCAGCCATCTGCTTCAATCCACGAATTACTGTGCATCAAGCGTCCGTCTGCCAACTGATTGATATACAAGTCCGTTACTTTCCCTTCGTTCCGAATGCGCAAACCAATCCAATCCTTTCCTTCACGCTTCTCCATCCGAGGAAGCTGCTTTTCACCCGGAGTATCCTTCAGGATAATGGCAGTAACTCCTTTCACCCGGTCTGTCTTTGCCGGCAAATGAAAGGAATAATAGCTGTCCTTCCCCTTCAAATCTTCCGAAGGCGTTTCGATGACCTCCCAATAAAGGTCCTCAGGATAATCATGCACGAAATCGGACTTCGCCAATAATTGCGGATATAAGGGACGCACTATGACGGACGAATTACCATGCGTGATATTCAAATCAATACCCTGCTTTTTAGCCTCTCCTCCCGGATGCCAAAGCCATTCAAACTGCCCCACATCATGGGTTTTCAGGTCATCTATGATATAAATCACATTGTCCATCCACAAGAAATGACGGAAGTTGCGGCTGAAATTGTCCGAATAAGGGCCGGTACCGTCTGCCAGAATGTACTTCATATTCCCCGCATCCATCAGATAATGCAGGTAGCCCCGTAGAGTGGAGCCATGGTATTGCTGCTCACGCGACTGTCCTTTACCATTGAACAACACAACATTATGAGCCTGGCTCTGAAAAAAATAATTACGATATTCCGGATTTGGATACCAACAGTTACCTGCATCCTTTATAATATCCACTCCCTTGTGGAATAAGATAAAAGAGTTGGCATCCGCATGGGAGTGGTTCCAAGTATACCCGGACTTCACAGCAAGCATCGTGGCATCTCTCTCCCAGGAAGTGCGCATCGTAGCCCAACCGAAATCGGCAAACAGTTGCGACTTCTTTGCTTCCGGCAGTGAAGGCGCCTTGCGCAAATCGGGAGTATAGAGAAATCCCATCGGACGATTCACGAAATAACCGTCACGATGTTGCCCCTGCTCCACTTGGTCGATATACCAAAGCATATTGTCATCCCTGATGCCTAAGGCATAAAGCAACATCAGGCTACTCTCGGCAGACACATTCTTATGGCTGTCACCAAAGTTCAGACTGTACAACATGCCGGTGCGCGGATAACAAACGTGCATAAAGTAACTTGCAACTTTCTTTAGCTCAGGGATTTCGGGCTGCTGCTGTCCGGGATTCATATTCTTCCACGCCAATCGGAACTGCAGCGCCTCCTGAATACCGAAGTTAGCATAGTTCAGACTCTCGTACATGCCACCTGCCTCATCAAATGATTTAGGTTTCTGCTGAAGCACATCTCCGGCAAAGCTGAACCATTCGGGCAACACTTCATTGAGTATCCGGGCACCTTCCACAGCTTCGGGCAATTCGTTCTGCAAGCTCAATGCCAGAATGCCCCCCATACATGCACAAGAAGTCCACCAATTATGTCCCATCGAATTCAACGAATGAATACGTGTAGGCTCCAATACCCAATCGCCCAGACAAGGATCGAGCGCCAAACGCTTCAATCCTCTCGCTATTTCCTTCCTTTCGGAAACGGAAAGTTCATTGTAAACAGCATCGTATGCGATAGCGGAAAGACAGGCCTTATGGGCCAGCCCCAAATCGGCCGTCCAGACGGGAGTACGCGCCAACATCTCTGTACTCCCCCATGTTTCAGCTTTAATGGCGTTAAAAAGTATCTCTTTTATCTTATCCACATACTTTTTCTCATCTGTCATCAGATAAGCTAAAGACAGATAATCCAAATCGCGTATATTCCTCCCTTGTAGTTTAGAATCCGCCGCTGCCTTTATTTGCTTCCATGCCTCAGCAAACTCCGGTTGGGCTGCCGCCCGCTGCTTGGCTTGTTGTATCCGTTCGGGCGTATAAAACAACGAAGGATGCTTTGCTCTTTGTGCATATGCTGTAGCTATACACATGACTGCCAAGAAGTATAAAATTATTCGTTTCATATTTTGCATAAAACTATTCTTTCAATGCCAAAAGACAAAGTTCCCAAATAGAAGGCCTCACTTTTTTTTGATTATCAACAAATGCCAGGCGTATGCATTTACATCTTCTGTTTAGAGAAATATTGACTGGCGAACCTGAAATCCCTACATCCGTATAATCTGCCAATTTTTCCCAAATCTGCCCGTCAGTAGAGGTTTCCACTTTCATAAAGTAGGTTTCCCAAGGATATTCAAAACGCACTTCCATAACACCAATAGGTTCGACATTTTCCAAAAAGATTGTCAACATAGGATTTCTATCTTCAACAGAAGGCTCCCAACGGGTAGCGTTATCCCTGTCCAATACATTTTCAGCTAACGTAAAGTCTGCCAACTCCGAACTCGCCATAATCTTATCAGGCTTTATACATATCTTATTATCTTTTCCCAAATCAGGAAACGACAATGCATGATATGGAATTATCGGAAGAATTTCATTTTTGGCATCATCAAACGTCAATTTGGCAATACAAGTTTGCCTATATGCAGTTCCTTTGGTAAAAGGCAAGCGATGACGGTGATATAAAATATAATCTTCATCTCCATAAGAAAACAAAGTATGATGCCCCGGTCCATATACTTGCAAACTATCATTCATCCTCAAAACGGGACTGTTTTTCGCCTCTTCAAAAGGACCCAACGGACTATCACCTACCGCATAACGCACTTCATAAGTTTCATCAATCGTTTTTCCTTCAGAATATGTTAAATAATATTTTCCATTATGTTTCTTCATCAGTGGAGCCTCAAAATAATTGGAAGGTGTCACTTCTACCGGTTTTTGACGAAAAGAACACATGTCATCACCCAACTCAGCAACGAAACAATGCCCATTAGTCCAATTCCAACCAGACCCCCAATAAAGATATGCTTTATCATCATCATCTATAAAAACTTCTGCATCAATTACATGATAATACTTCGTAGTATCCCCTGGAATTAAAGGAAAACCATCAAGCATATTCTCCCAAGGTCCAAGCGGATGCCTTGCCCTTCCACACCAGACTTCGGAGCCCACTGACACATACATATAGAACATATTTCCTTTCTGAATTACTGACGGAGCCCACACCTTATTCTTTTCGGACAACGAAGTCTTACACGCCGATTTTGTCGGCCAATTCAACTGATGAAAAGTCCAATTCTGGAAATCATCCGAAACCCAACAAGACAGAAAATCTGTTCTCCATGGGTCAGCCGTGGTATACAGATAGAATTTCCCATCAAATTGTACTACTGACGGATCAGCAAAATATCCGGGTAATATGGGATTACGAAGTTCCGTCTCACCCTCCGTTTCCTTTGCAGCGTAAGGTGAACAAGTTCCCACGAAAGCAAAAAGTATCAGCCACGTCAATATTAATTTCATAAATCAATCCCCCCCAATTATCTTATTTTACAATGACTTTTTCAATAAATTCATTCGTGATAAAATCTTTCAGATTTTCCATCTTCTTTCCGTTGATTATTATGTTTTCAAACGTAACATTCCATACCTTTCTATCCTCATCAAATCCTTTAATTACTGATGGATTTTCTCCTACTCCATTGTAAGTTATATTACGAAAGATTACTCCATCAATACTTTGTCCTGGCTGTTTATCATACTTAGGATTAAAGTTTACACACAAATTAAACAACTTCCCTTCCTGTATACTCTCTACACGAATATCTTCAAACAAAATATTGCGAATTTTATTCTTGTCTCCGCAAACCACAGCCATGCATCCTTGATAGGGCACGTCATCCTCATCATGCTCCAATATATCGATGTTCCGGAAAGTCAGGCTATCCATTACTTCGCCAATCGAAGAATTCGGATCCCCATGCCCACCTATATTAATGGGATGGGCAATATCAGCCCACAAGACTGAATTCTGCACAGTTATATTCTCCGAACCACCCCACCAGTTCCAACGATGATTATACAAAGCAATGCAGTCATCGCTGTTACGCATAAACACATTATCGACCAACACATCACGGCAGCACATCATATCGATGCCATCACTCCACCCCTTACAGCTAAATGATTTCAGATTCTTTATGGTCACTCCAGTAGAACCACCACCGAATACGGTATAATGTTCCGGATTCACTACAGTTATTCCATCTACCAATACATTTTGGGAATCGGTTATTTCTATACCACGAATGGGATGATCCAATATACCACGTCCCACAATACGTACATTTTCAACTTTATCTACCAAAAGCTTTGCTTTAATCACGGCACCAGGAGCAAGATAAACCGTCGTATTACTGGGTATTTTTATCTGATTATTTGGTAAATCCTGAGGTCTGTGTACTCCTGGGCCAAAATACATAATTCCTGTTCCTTCTTTAAAATAGACTTCCTCTTCCAGGGGGTTCGCAAACAAATGAAGATTATGTAAACGATCTCCATTGAACTCCACCGAGAGATATTGGGGCTTGTCAAGTGTGAATGTAATCACGTTTTTGTGTTGTACATAATGGATATTATTTGCCCGCGGACGAATATCCACCTCACGAATTGTACCATCATTCTTTTTGACCATCACCTCTACAGGACTTCCCATATCAAATTGCACCATTGATGCATCTTGTACCTTATCCATATCGACCTGCACTTTGTATTCATACAAGTCTTTCCATTCTCCACCCTGAGTGCGGACACGAACCGTATAATCATCATTATGGGGCATACCAGTCTTCAACCCTTCCGGATAAACTACCAATTTCGCCTGAACTGTCACCCCGAGAAGTATAAGGCAGATTGACAATATTTTTTTCATTTTTTCACTTCCTTCAAATAAAGTATCCTGCTTGAATATTCACTTCTTTGGGCCCTATCCACAATATGAGTATAAGGTATTTCCAATCCATTTGCCATCAGATACGCGCCACTGAATGTCTGTCCTTCAAAATTCAACGGCTGCTTGTCAATGCGATTCAATTCATGTATACCATAGTCAGCCTCAGGATTCAAGCCGGACATTTTTACCCGCGGCAAATGCTGATTATGGAAATGTTCCATCTTCCACCAATAAAATACCGCCCCGTCTTTCTCTGGCGAAACATACATTAAAGAAGCCACTCCCAATTTCTCATAAGGCGAAATTAAACGGTAAATATCACCCATTTGCACTATTGGCCGAATATCCTTATACTCGGCAATCGCTTTCCGACATAAATCTTTCTCACTGTCTGTCATATCTTTGGGCTGTATCTCCATTCCCAAACGACCACTCATTGCCACATCAATACGAAATTTCAACGGAACGTCACGGAAAGTCTGATGATTGGGTGCAGCACTAATATGCGATGCCATAGCAATAGCCGGGAAAAAGTAAGAAGTCCCCCACTGCATATATATCCTTTGCAAAGCATCTGTATTGTCGCTCACCCAGACCTCATCAAAATATGGCAACAATCCATAATTAACCCGGCCTCCACCGCTGGCACAAGCTTGTACCGTGAGCTCCGGATATTTCCTACGGATGCGCTGACAAACACTCTCAAATCCCCGATGATAGGCTATATACATGTGGCTCTGCTCTTCTTTGTCCAAATAATTGGAACCATGATTCAGGACAGACATATTGGCATCCCATTTGATATAATCTATTTCAGGGTATCGGCTCATCAACTCGTCCACCACACCGAACACGAAATCTTGTACCTGCGGATTAGCCAGGTCAAGCACCACTTGCGTACCACCACGCCCCAAGACCAAATCACGCTCCGGAGCTTTGAGTACCCAGTCGGGATGCCGTTCATACAGTTCACTTTTAATATTAGCCATCTCCGGTTCAATCCAAATGCCAAACTTGATACCCTGCCTTTTAGCCTCGGCAATCAGGCCTTCCACGCCCGAAGGAAGTTTTTCTCTATCCACACACCAATCTCCCAATGAAGTGCGGTCCGTCTTCCGAGGATATTTTCCACCGAACCAGCCATCATCCATAACAAACAATTCTCCACCCATAGAGGAAATATCAGACATCATCTGTTTCATGCCGGTTTCATTAATCTTAAAATAGACACCTTCCCAACTATTCAATAATATTTTGCGAAGTTTGTCTCCATTAGCAAGTTTATGCAACCTTGCCCAACGATGGAAATTGCGGCTGCTTCCACTCAGTCCCTCCTCGCTATAGGTCAGTGCCAGTTCGGGAGTTTTAAAAATCTCACTGTTCTTCAAGCGATAGGCAGAATTGTCCTCGTTGATGCCAGCGTAAAAATGATGATATTCGCTTTCGTCCGTATCAATGCGCAGTTTATAATTGCCGCTGTAACAAAGGGCAGCCCCTATCACACGCCCAGAATTTTCAAGAGGTTTCCCGTCCAATGAGAACATCACTTCAGCATGTGCCGTATGCGAATTACGCACACCGTCTTTATTCTTGATAACCTTCATACCGGGTTCCAGCAGTTCTTGCACCACACGCCCTTCATTTGCCCATGCACCGTATAGGCTTGATAGCCATACGTTTCCTCTCCTTATCGGCAAATAGGCTGAAGCGAATTGGTTCAGTGTAACAATCCCTTTTTCTTTATGACTGATTTCAGTCCATGTTTCTATAATGTCAACATCCTGATAGGCTTTATAGTAAACTTTTACAGAAAAAGGATATACCTTGTCTTTCAAAGATATAACCGTTAAGTCTGCTTTTCCCTGATGAATGGTTTCCACGCCAATTACTTCCATCTGAAGTGTCATGTTTCCATCCTCATGCTGCGCGGACAAAGCCGACTCGGAAGGGCAATTCAGTCCGTAGACCGGATAAGCGGAAAAACGTCCCACCTCTGTACCAGCAACAGCACGTACATCAGTATCAGTAAGTTTTGTACCATAATACAGAAATTTCAATTCTCCTCCTTGCGGAGCGGAAAGCAATAAAGATGTATGAGGAGTCGATATTAAAACCTCATTATTTTGTGCAAATAACGGGAAACTCATCCCCAATAAAAAGAGCAATAGCAAAAGTTTACTTTTCATGTCATCAAGTGTTTTATAGAAGATTTAAAGTGTTTCTAAATGGGGGACTTATGATTAACTCCCCCATTAATAATAAATCTTCAACCTTCTTACAATCTAAATACAATTTATTTTTAATAACCTGGATTTTGTAATAAAGCAGGATTTAACTGAAGTTGGTTCAAAGGCAAAGGGTAGAGATAGTTCTTCCTTTGCATATTGAACTGTGATTTCGAGTTTACGATTAGCGCTTGTGAACCATCAGGCAAGGTTTCAAATCCATAGACTGCAGCAGAAGCGGTATAAGTAGGCTGAGTACTTTCACCTGACTGATAGCGGTAGTTCACTATTTCAGTATCAGAACCATCAGCATTCTTGAGGACAACTCCTAAACGGTTAGCATTCAATTCTACTTCTGCAATTCCCCAACGCTTCAGGTCATATGGACGAGAATTCTCGTTGCGAAGTTCTACAGCCCTTTCATTACGAATCAAGTCAAGTATAGTCAACGAACCAACTGTACCTGTATTTGCCAGATAATTGGCATTTGCCTTTGCTATGGAAGCATTACTGATATTTGCTGAACCGGCACGCTTGTGAAGTACGTTAATAGATTTATCCAAGTCACTGTCAGAGATTGTTCCGTTACCCAGCTCACACTTTGCTTCCGCATATATCAGATAGACTTCTGCCAAACGCATAATCGGATAATTATAGGATTCTTCACCATCTTTTGTGTAACCATAACGTTCAGAAATCATCTTACGGTTTTGAAAACCTGTTACCCCTGCAACTGTAACAGATGGATAATAATCTACAATTCCGTCAGGATAATCAAAACAAGTCACATAGTCAGCCTTGGCATATAAACTTTTATCAGCTCCATAATTACCCATCATATAATATTTCACACCAGGAATCTTTACACAAGACGTCAAACGTGAATCCCTATTAGTGTAGATCTCAATCATCTTATTGTAACCAGCATAGTCCGAAGAATAAAGGTATGGCAGTCCATCATTCTTACAAGGTACCATATTCATCCACTTTAGTGTAACCGCTCCCAACGTATTGTTGTCACCTCCAAAAGTATGTGTTATATTAGCTCCAGTTTGGTTACTAGTATGGTCATGACACACTTGCAAAATAAATTCACGATTATTATCTTTCTTAAAGCCCATCGGATTTGTATTCTCGTCTTCTAAATTGAAAAGATAATTGTAGGCAATATCTTCATAAGCTGTTGATTCTGCATTCCACAAAGAATATTTATTTGATGCAATCACAGCCTCTGCCAAAGAAGCCGCTTCCGTCAACATACTGTTGATACTCGGATAGTCTGTTGGCTTTCTGCTTCCTGCTCCTGAATTCTGTCCGTCACCATCGGTAGTATCACCCACATATTTTTCCCATGTGCTTTCAAACAACAACACCCTTGACTTAAAAGCTTGCGCCCCTTGCTTGCTGACATGCCCGTCATAGGCAGACTCATCCGGAAGACCTTCAATCGCATCTTTCAAGTCACTCAGAATTTGTGATACTACTTCATAACGGGAATTCCGAGAAGCATATAATTCCTCCGAACCGGTAGAAAGTGTTTGAGTTATGATAGGTACCCCACCAAAACGTTGTAACAGCCAGAAATATTGGTAAGCCCGAAAAAATTTAGCCGTTGCCACTGATACTGTAATATTATCTGAACCAGTATAACTTGCCGCTTTTTCCAACAGCACATTACATTTACGAATTTTGGCATAGCATAATCCCCAGTAATCATCCCTTTCTGATGCAGCCAAAGTTCCTGCCGCAGCTGTATGTATACCGGCTATGATGTCCGAATTGTTATCCCAATTAGAACCATAATCATGTGAATAATTTATGCCGTTCACTTTTTCTGTTACTTTCTTGAAGCCATAAAAACTGTAAGTTCCATTGGCAGCAGCTTCAAACTGAGCTGCTGTTTGATAATAATTGGCTTCTGTCTGTGTATCGGTCGGTTCCAAGTTCAAAAAATAGTCCGAGCAAGATGTTGACATCAAGGCTAAAGTCAAAAGTCCCAATATATATTTTTTCATGATTCGCAAATTTTATTGATTAATATTTCTTTAAAATGTGACATCCAGTCCAAGTGTCCAACTACGATTAAAAGGTAATGAAGTGTTAGAAGCTCCACTTTTTTCTGGGTCATACCCATCCGTCAGACCAGTAATTTCAGCTACATTATCCCCCGAGAAGTAAAAACGAATCTTCTCAATGTTCCATTTGCTGGTAATAGATTTAGGTAGAGTATATCCCACTGTAATGTTTTTCAGACGTGCATACCATGCATTTTGTATGGAAGAGTCATTGTTATTTACATTCCAGTCATTTTTATTGTTTTCCAAAGAAAGGCGCGCATATTCCGCATCTTGATTATCCCAAGTCCAAGTGTCCAAATGGCTGGTCAGAATGTTGTTGTAACTACGATAGAATGCACATTTGTTTAAATTCGTAGCTTGTGTACCGTTTACACCACGCATCATATACCGGCGTCCCACTCCCTGAATAAACATAGAGACATCAAAGCCTTTCCATTTGGCACCTAAATTGGTTCCAAAAATATAATGCGGATCTGTATCACCATAATAATAGACATCACCAGAACCTGTATTTCCTTTACCATTGGTAGAATCATTGCCAGGATCAAGAATCAGTACTTTCTTGCGATCGCCAGGTCTAAGATGCAATTTTTCGTCCGACTGTGGAACCTTTCCCAAGGCATTACCACCAGTACAATTGGCATATTGTTCGTAATAAGCTGCAATTTCCTCATACGATGAAAAATAACCGTCTGTCTTATACACAAAAAGCGAATTCATGGGGTATCCCTCGCGTACCTTTACATATCCGGCAGTCCAAGTGTCCGTACCACTATAATCAGTCACCATAGACTTGGCATCCGACAAGGATGCACCTATCCAATATTGCACTTCACCGATTTTGTCATTCCAATTCAACTGAAATTCCCATCCCCTTACACGTAACTGTGCATTATTGGTCGCAGGGGCTGTTGCTCCCAATACATCAGGGTAAGTTAAAGAGACCAACATTCCTTTATTGGTTTTCTGATACCAGTCAAAACTGCCCGAAAGACGATTATTGAAGACAGAGAAATCAACGCCGATATTAAAATTGTGAAGTTTCTCCCAAGTACGTGAATAATCGGTCATTGAGGCAAGGTAAGCTGTACCAGCTAATCCTGTATTAAAGTAATAAGTACCCGTAGTTGTCATGCTGGACAAATAGTCGTAGTTTCCCAGACTGGAAACCGCTCCACCGGTCATACCGTATGAAACACGGAATTTCAAGTTATCTAACCATTTTGCATGCTCCTTAATAAATTTCTCTTCTGAAACACGCCATCCAATGCTGCCTGCGCCAAAATTGCTCCAACGGTAGTCTGGATGAAATTTAGAGGTCCCGTCACGTCTGCCTAAAAATTCAATCATATACTTACCTGCATAGTTATAGTTCAAACGAGCAAAATAAGAAACGTAGCCATTTTGGTTGGAACCACCACTAATACTCTGATTGGCAGCAGCTGAAGAACCCGTATTTAGATCAGTCAAACCATCATACAGTAAATTTGTACGTTTAGCCGTTACATTCTTATATGTTCTTCTCTCAGCATTGGCTCCAATCATAGCAGATACATTATGTATATCAGCAAATGTATGTGTATAGTCGGCTTGCAACTGATAGTTTTCATAAAATGTCCTCTGAATACGTTCTTGAACATAAGAGTTTGTGCCAGTATTAAACGCATTTTTGGTAGTTACGTCCTTATCCCAATAGCCCACATAATAAGTGGTCTTGGTTTCTGTTTGCACATTGTTATTCTTGATGAACGACATCATACCAGTCAATTTAAAATCTTTCGTCAGTTGTGCCATCAAAGTGTTTGAATAGCGCATCGTTTCAAACTCCTGTGTGTTTTTTCCAGCTCCTTTCATTGTTGATAATGGTGAACGCCCACACATATAAAAATCATAAAAATCACCATTGGGAGTATACCCAGGAGAACACGGAGCATCGTACATACCCGAGTTATTTCCATCCAAACCATCTCGAGGTCCTTCCACATAGCGATTATTATAGGACATGTTTGTATTTAAAGTCAACCATTTAGTCAGATCAAAATCAACATTAAGGTGCGCATTATATTTCTTTGCACCATCATATACCGCTGTGATGACAGAACGATCGTTAGCATAACCGATAGAAGCCATCCAGCGAGTACGTTCACTTGCCCCCGAAATACCTAAGTTGTGTTGGGTCGACAAAGTGGTTCCATAAATCATATCCAACCAATTGTTAGAAGCATAGTGATGCAATACACCGTTACCATCAGTATAATCAAATTCCTTTCCAATAGCCATTTGGTCAATCAAAAGCATCACATCACTAAATGCATTACTGGGATTATTGGCTTTTGGAATACTATTACCAGCAGCATCCACCAAGATATTATTCCAAATCTGTCCGTTAACCGAACGCTGAACGCATTTCTCTCCATTGGGAAAGCTGCTATCTGCTACTACATAGTCCTGGTATGAAGCATCTATATAGGCTGTGGCCCATTCCTTCATGCCTGCAAGTGGAAGCATGTTAGCAGTGGTATTTGCTGTAACCATACCATTATAAGTTATTTTAATCTTGTCACCCTTCTTACCTTTCTTGGTAGTCACCAGAATAACACCGCCAGCAGCACGCGAACCATAAATAGCAGCAGAGGCATCCTTCAATACGGAAACATTTTCAATGTCATTTGGATTCAGCGCACTAAATTCCGTATTGCTAATAGCCGGTACACCATCAATAATAATCAGGGGTTCTACATTATTGACGGAAGAAGCGCCACGAAGTTGTATAGACATGTTCTCATTTCCGGGACGGGCAGCTGTTCGAGTAATGGTAAGTCCTGGAATCTGTCCTTGTAAACCTATCGCCGTATTAGAAATTGGCCGACTTTCCAAAACATCCCCACCTACTGATGCTACCGCTCCCGTCAACGTTGCCTTTTTTTGTGTACCATAACCTACTACTACTACTTCGTCTAGCATCTCAGAATCTTCCTGCAGCACAATTTTGAGATTATTTTTTCCATTAACAGCAATCTCTTGAGTTTTAAACCCCACAAATGATATTATCAAAGTAGCCTTAGGAGATGCATTAACTGCAAAATTACCATTAATATCTGTAATCATGCCTGTTCCTGTACCTTTTACAGAAATAGTAGCACCAATAACCGGTTCACCAAAAGCATCCACTACTTGCCCCTTTATCGTACCGTTCTGTGCAACTACTTGCATCGCAGTACTATCTGCAGCAAAAGCAGCCTGCGGACTCCCCGCCAACAAAGCCGATACCACTGCCGCCGAGAATAAAATTCTTCTCGATGAGAACTTTAGAAATTCATTCTTCATAAATTTTAAATTTAAAATTAACACTATATTATTATCAATACCTAATTAGATACATTGCTTCAAGTATTCGCGCACCTCTTTACGGCTGATGAAAAGATGGTTCTCCACCGTGCGGCGCGAAATATTCAATTCTTCCGAAATATCTGTGACAGACTTGTCTTCAAAACGGTTCATGACATAAATCTTACGACGCTGCGACGGAAGAAGTTCTACCCGCCGTTTCTCGCAAGCCAGTAAATCAGCGGCTACCACACAAGACTCCACCTCATTATGACTAACCTCCGTCCTATCATACATATAAGAGGTAATCTCTTGTTTCTTATAATAGCGACGCAAATAGTCGTTCACCAAGTTACGCGAAATGGTATAAATGAAAAACTTGACAGTATCGGGACGGAGCATTTGTTTATAGTCCATCAGACGGACAAATACATCTTGGGAAAGATCTTCCGCCTCTTCCTTATTATTCACCTTATTATATATATACAGGTAAACCGAAAAATGATAACGCTCATAAGAATCAGCTATCAATTGGGGGGATGTCATCATGCAGTTTTCCATAATAAGTTAGATTACGATTCATGTTTTCCGTTCGATTGAACAATGCAAAAATAACTTCTATTTCAATAAAAACAGCACTTCTGAAGGGCATACAAATCTCAACTAATACGGTTAGACTAAAAACAAAGAAAGTCGCTAATATATAGCGACTTAAGAATATGAGACTCACAGTATCAATTAATAATTTGAGACTATTACAGTAAAAACATCTCCATATTGGCAGGGGTGACAACCGTAAAACTACTTTCCGGATAGGCTTCTACAAACTGCTTGGGATATTTGTATTTGGCGAGAGGATTCCATTTGAACTCAAAGGTGGAGATTCTGCCATCCTCTTCTTCGATATAGTCGATTTCCTTCTGCTGCTGAGTGCGCCAAAACCAGTAATTACAATAACTGCCGGAATAAGCATTCCGCTTCAAACGCTCCGAAATGATGAAGTTTTCCCATAAAGCTCCGGCTTCTTCATGGGTACGGCTCTCAAGCATAGAGAAATTAGCCAATACCGCGTTGCGGATTCCGTTATCATAAAAATAAATCTTCCGGCTAACTTTCAACTCATTACGCAGGTTTCTGGCAAAAGAATTCAAACGGAAGATTACATAATTCTTCTCAAGAACATCAATATATCTGTCCACTGTCTTAGTATCCAGCCCCACCAACTGCCCTACTTCACTATATGACACCTGCGAACCAATCTGCAATGCCAATGCCTGCAACAGTTTCACCAGCTTGTCCGGTTTTCCTATCGAATCCAAAGTAAGGATATCCTTATAAAGATAACTATCTGCCAACTCTTTCAGAATCAGCTTTTCATCTCCTTGATTGGTCACAACTTCAGGATAATAACCATACACCAATCTATGAGGAATCATCCGCTTCTCTTCCAACAAGTTGGTATGCTCCACCAACTCGCCAAATGACAATGGATACATCTTATACTCCCGTTTCCTCCCCGTAAGCGGTTCATTCAGTTTGGAAGCCAATTCAAAAGACGAACTTCCGGTTGCGATGAGTTGGACCTCCTTTATCTGGTCAGTGATGAGTTTCAATTTTACTCCTACATCAGCAATGCGCTGCGCCTCATCAATAATCACATATTTCTTCTTACCAATGATTGCCCTTAAACGAGTAGAAGTAACATTGGCAAACAACTCTTGTACATCCGGTTCATCCCCATTCAACCACAATGCATCTTGTGACGCTCCAAACATCTCATGCAGCAAGGTAGACTTACCTACTTGCCGAGGCCCCATGATAATGACGGCCTTTTCAGAGCCAATCATTCCCTCTATTTTCTGCCTCAATATTCGTTCTATCATAATCCTAAAGAATTTGGTCAAGGACAAAGATACAACTATCAAAAGACAAAATCCACAAATCTTATAAAATTCGCGGATTCAATTCCACAAATATTATAAAATTCATGGGAAGCAGCATGTCAGTCGGACAATGATTTGTTGTTCCCTCCTATGCTTCGGATATATTCATTCGGAGTAATTCCCGTAGCTTTCTTGAAATAACGGAAGAAAGAAGCGCGGGAACTGAAGCCACAAAGTTCGGCAAGGGCACTCAGCGTATATTTGGAATACTCTTCCGTATTGACTAAACGTTTAAACTCGGCAATGCGGTAATCGTTGATATAATCATAATAATTGCGTTCCAAGTATTGATTGAAAAGATAAGAAAGTGTATGGGCAGACGTATCAATGGCAGCAGCCAAATCGGCTATCTTCAAATCAGAATGCTTATAAAGCTTGTCTTTATGCATGATTTTTTCCAGCTTGTCCGTCAGTCGCCTGCACTCTTCCGAGCTGACCTTTACGCTCTTATACTTTTCTTCGGATACCGATTTTGTCTCCACCGCAACAGATTGTTCTTCTTTCACGACCTGTACCTGCTCGGGGGCTTGTCTTTTTCCACGCCCGAAGAAATAATAGCCTCCACCGGCCAACAGTACTGCCACAACAATCCCCCAAGCAAGCCAACCACTGAAAACAGAAGCGATTTCCACCTTCAGCAGAGTTTCCGAATCCGGTTCCCCCATACGGCGCACCTTAAACACATAAGAACCGGAAGGCAAATCATAATAGGTCACTTCCGAACGCCCTGTAATTGCTATCCAACCGTCATCCCTACCCTCCAACTGGTATTCATAGGACATAAAAGCAGGAGAAGTATAGGAAAAGTCGGAAAAACAGAAAGTGACATTTTTCTCCGAAGGCTCCAACCCGATTCTCGAAATACCACTTCCAACGGTGACCATCGGATAAGTAGACGGCTTACCATTGATATGCACATCGGTTACCTTGACCGGATAAAAATCATGCTTCTTCTGATTCATGTGAGCAACATCCAAAGAGACCAATCCTTTAGAATTTCCAAACCAGAGATTCCCTTCCGCGTCACAAACCGGTGGGCATAGGGTAAAAATGGAACTCGGAATACCGTCTACAAAGTTATAAGGGATAAAATTGTCATTCTTGTCATAATGGAATAAGCCGTCACTCGTCCCCATCCACAGCCATTTTTTACGATCTTCTATAATGAACATCCCGTCTCGCCCCTCCAAAGGAGTACCGGGATGCAAACGCCGGAAGCTGTTCATAGACAAATCGGATATGAACAGAGAGCCTTTGTCCGGAAAAAAATAAAGATTATGCCCGGAGTCCTCATAAACGACCCTGATTTTCTCCTTATGGATAAATCCCTCAGGAAATATATCCGTACGAAGCTTTTCAGAAGAAGGGTCCCAGATACATACGCCATTTTCCGTACAAATCCATCCTTTACGGGTAGAGTCAAAATAGATTTCGTAGACATTGCCTTCAGGAAGCCTGGAATTGGAACTGGTATAGTGAGCCACCTGCCTGCCGTCTTTATAACAATAAACGCCTTGAGAAGTTCCTATCCATAAATTTCCTTCCGCATCCTGCTTGATACAGAAGATATGTCCTTTTACAAAAGGTTGCTGTTCACCGTCAGGTGCAAAGTCACGTATGGTCAACCTTTCCGGATTGAAGATGTACATTCCTCCGCCGTAAGTTCCTACATAATATTCTCCTTCATAAAATAAAATACAGAATATCATGCCGGAGCGCATTTCGGGCGACTGGAAACTTTTGAAACGATTCCTTTTCTCATCAATATAGAATAAGCCGTCACGCGAACCTACCAGCTTTTCATGCCCATTGATGGCAAGGGCACGGATAGGCATGTCTCTGGAATTGAAATAAGGAGGGAAAGCATAAGTAGTAAACAAATCACTCTGATATAAAGTATAATCAAGTCCCAACTGGTAGAACCCTATCCAAATCATTCCGTTCCGGTCTACCAAAAGCGAATAAACGGAATTGGAACGCAAGCTTTCATTGTCACCCGTCTCATGCCGCATGGTACGGACCACCTTCCGCCGGTCTGTGGCTATGAAATGCACTCCATTGCCATCCGTTCCTACATACAACATATTTTTGCCGTCGCTGGAAAGGGAAGAGATGATGTTGCACCCCACCTCCACAAAATGCTCAAATTCTCCGGAACGGGTGTCAAAGGAAATAATCCCTTGGTCCATAGTACCCAGATAAATGGTAGAACCGATACGGGTGATATTGTTAAAAGCACACACATGCTTGCCGTCTTTTACATTATGATAGGCTTTCACTTTTCTGTCGGACAATCGTAACGAATACAGTCCCTTCTCGGTTGCCATCCATAGCATGCCCTGCTCATTCAATGAAAGTCCGGTTACAACATTCGAAGCAGAAAGGGCATTTTTATCCAGTAATATTTGCTCCAAGTTTCCTTTCTTGTATAAAAAGAGCCCTTTCGCACTACCGATATAGAGTGTCCCTTTTCCATCATGAAGCAAAGAGTGGACTGCACAATTTATCATATCGGGGACAATAAGTTCCAAAGCATCCAATTCTTTGTTCAAACGCCACAATCCCATGCCATTCCCCATCCACAATTGGTTATCTTCCATTTCGGCAATAACATTGACACGTTTCAATTTCTCATTGGAACCGGTTATCGGATAGTGTTTGATATGGCTTCCGTCAAAACGCTCCAAAGAATTACCCGTACCTATCCAGACAAATCCCAAAGAGTCTTTATAAATGGCATTGACCAGCAAATCAGACAGTCCGTCGGATACCGACAAGCCACGCAAGGTATATGTACTTGGATAGGCCCATGCACAGAACATTAACAAGTGAAAAAGAAAAATGTATTTTATTATGTTTTTCATTACACTGTAGTCTTTACTCTATGGTGCAAATATAACGAAAAACATCAACTGTATAGCTACCTCAAGCTTAAAAATAGAGGGAATGATATAACTATCTTCCCAAATATTCCAATCCTTTTGTAGCCTTAGCTTTGTATGTCTGTCCCTTTATTGTAATCGTACAATCGGCAGAGGCTTCATAATACCACCCATCCAGTTGATGTTCCAACAAAACATTTGCAGTTTTTTCAGATTTTATAGTAACCCGAGGAGTTTGCAGCAAAGTACCGTTTCCCAAAAACAATGTAGTTTCTTTTCCCGCCTTGTTTCCGCATAAAGCATAAACAGCTTTTGCCTTCATATCCCCCATGCCGCAAAGGTGCGACGCGTTGTCTGAGGATAAAATACAATCCTTACGACCATTCCTCTGTTCAACGCAAACTGCGACATGGCTCCCTTTGTCCTTACATTCCACCTCCGGAAAAGTGACAGACTCAATCTGTCCCGGTTCGTTTACCGAAGACGGCTCATAGATTGCCACAAACGGACGGCTCCATGCCTCTCCTGACTGTCTGGCAACAAATGTCAGGGTAGGCTGTTCCTTGATATTGTAGGGCATCCCCGGAGTACGGCTATAACCTTCAGTCATGGGAGACAAAGCGGTAAAGACTTTACGGTCTTTTTCCCCTTTCATCCACAAGTTCATGGAAATATCATCTCCGTCTTTCATGTCGATAGTGAAAGAGGCCTTTACATCCTTAGCCGTCTGCACTGCTTTCTTGTTGTAGATATAAGAATAGGCATACAAATGTGCGCCGGCAAAAGAGAGTTCTTCGGTAGGCTGTAACCCCAAATCGGTACCGTCTGTACCGGTCAGTGAAAGCGTCTGCCCAAGATTGTGATAAAAATAATCATGCATTTTGTCTCCACCCTGCACTTTACGGCTACGGAATATGTCAACATAGTAACCGGTTTCCGGTCCCGTGGTGACGATGCTCGTCAGACGGGTCTGGTCGGCACAACTCTCCGGTTCGCGGAAGTAAACTTCACTATATGTAATCGGATAAAATTCTCCTTTCTTTGATACCGGTGCCGGAAAGCAAGAGTTCACACGGAAAGCATGGTTACTCTTCATTACCGGATAGCTCGATATACCGTCTACACAAACCGTATTATGACTGGGAAACTGGGAATAATATTCCAAGTAATCCAATCCGCTATACAGATACAAGCCGATACCGGCATCGGGACCCAAAACATAGCCTTTGCCATAAAGCTCCATAGAGATTCCGTTGGCGTGCATGTGATTGCCTTCACTGCCATTCAGCGATACCATAAGGCTGTGGCGTGGATGCATCCCGTTGCGCTGCACCAACCATGACACATTCGGAGCATAGAACAACGGTGATACATAATCTTCTATCTTGCCAGCCTTAATATCAGGATTCAGCACCAATGGTTTATCGTCAAAAAAAGAATTGATGGAGACACGGGCATTCCGTTTCCCGTTCGCCTCACCCATATCTGGCTTCAAGCACTTCAACAAAGCCGTGAAATAATCCTCCTGCTCTTTCTTGCCATTGACCTGGGCATTCCCTATCATGCGGATTATTGGAGAAGTATTCAAATAACCGGGATGGGTATCACCAAATCCGCACATCATCCGGTTGGGGAACAGATATTGGGGAGTAGCGGCTACTGCTTTCGGAATAACCGGCAAATCCAGAGTCAAATCATATCCCAAATTACGGTCGAACAGATTGGTGAAGTTGGCATAGTCATTAAGTACAACACCACTGTAACCGGGACACTCCGCCCAAATACCGGTATTTGAGTCATAGCCATAATCCGCCAGTTTCTTCAGGCTCCATTGACGGATACTGGAACGGTTGAGCACATAATCAATGTAGTACTCACGCCCCTTACCGTCGGCATAACATCTATTATCTTCCAAAATCATGCCAATGTCCATGACATAACGCGCCTGCATCAGGTTCCAGTTGTTATGAGGCACTCCGTTTGCTATGATATTGTCTGCCCATTTCTTGAAAGCTCCGGCATAGATTTCCAGTTTATCGGCATAATTGCTATGTAAATAGCCGTAAAGAAAATCATAAAGAGGAACTATATCTTTAAGAATATCTTCGTGGATTACCTCGAAAGAAGTCATGCCCACCAAAGTTTGCTGGTGCCCATGATTCAGGTCAACGGGGACATTCCGATAATAGATGCCCTGCATGTAGGTATCAAAAACTCCGGCTGCCAATTTTGCATATTTCTCATCATCCGTCAGCCAGTAAAGGAAAGCTGCATCACGGGCAATGCCCATAATTTCACGGTTCAGGCTTTCTATGTTACGACCGGTTTTGGAAGGGTGCACACTTTCCATGGGGCGTCCCGGCAAAGAGTTGTTGCAAAACGTAACATTGCCACCGGCGTCATCGTAAGGAACGACATCTTCCAACTTCGGACGACTGTGTGTAGCAAAGGTCCCTCGTGTCCCCGTATAGCGTACGGTTGGAACTGGAGCTTTTTCTCCACCGGCATAATCAAAGGTTTCACCTTTTACATATACATCCGTGGCATGCGATTCCCAATACATGGCAAGTCGCGAAAGCAACCATTCCGGCTGTGCTTCTGTCAACCGGACATAAACATCCGTCTTGCTTTTCAGCTTTCCGAACACTTCTTCCGCCCACGGTTCATTACTTATCAACTTCAAAGTAGTCTCTTTTCCACCGGCATCAGTCAGATAACGCGGATGCCCTTGGGGAAGATTCATAGACAGAGTGTTGAGCTGTGCCTGCAATAATACAGAAAAGAAAATTGCCATTAATAAAAGAATCTTTTTCATAGTATCTATCTTTTTTCCTTTTAATACGTACAATCTCCTCTTTACACTCAACCAATAAGTGTGTTTTTTCCAATTAATAAGAATATATCTAAAAAGGAAACAGCAACGGCAACACAAATACCATCACCACTCCCATAATAATCTGCAACGGGAGCCCCACTTTTATATAATCCATGAATGTATATTGTCCTGCCGGCATCACCAGTGCATTGGGCGGTGTAGAGAACGGAGAAGCGAAACACATGCTTGCCGCAACCGTCACGGCAAACAAGAACGGAACGGGACTTACTCCAATCTGAATCGCACTTTGAAGAGCAATAGGGGCCATCAGCACTGCCGTCACCGTATTGCTGATGAACATGGTCATCAATGAAGTGGTGAAATAGATACCTGCCATCAACACAATAGGACCATAACTGCCCAATCCGCTCACAAGACTGTTGGATATATATTCCGAGGCACCGGTTTTTTCGAGTGCAAGAGACATGGGGAGCATGGCTGCAAAGAGTACAATTGTTTCCCAGTTTATCGTTTTATAGGCGGCTTCCACATTCCTGAAACATCCCGTCAGCACCATCAGCAAGCCGGCAATCATCACCGCTGTCACCGGGGCCACGGGAATAAAGTCGAAGACCATCATGGCAACCATCAGCACCATGATAGCGGCAGCTATGGGCGCTTTATAATCCAGCGTCACTTTGGCGGCTTCTGCCAAAGGCTGCCCCAATACCACCCAATCGGAATCTTCCCTGCTTATCCGTGCGATGTCCTGCCACGCACCCTGCACCAGCAAAACATCGCCACTATGCATACGCTCACGTCCCAATTCACGTAATATATATTCCTTCTTACGACGGATGCCCAATACATTTACATTAAATTTATCACGGAACCCCGCTTCCTTCACCGTCCGGTTCACGATATTGGAAGAAGGCATCAACACGATTTCGGCAATTCCAATATCATAAAAGTCAAGGGACTTGTCGGCTTTGGAGGCTTCTTCAGTGGTATGCCCGTCGAGCATTTCCATTAAAAAGTCTTCAGCAAAACGATTTACGTTCGACACCTCTCCCGTAATGTAAAGCACGTCGCCCACCCAAATAGTCGTATCGGGTGATGCCAATTTCTGGGTAATAGTTTTCAGGAATCTATGTTGGGAAGAGTCTACACGCCGTACTTCAATGATATTCAGACCATACTTGCGGCGTACATCCAGGTCTATGATGGTTTTTCCTATCAGACGGGAATCATTGACAGCCCTCAAACGGAACAGGTTGCTGGAAAGTCCGTACTCCTGTACCAGTTGGTCCAATGATTTACCCGACAATGTTCCGTCATTCTTTTTGCCTTTCTTGGAGAGAAACCATTTGGTCAGAGGCATTAAAACCAAAGTTCCCACTATCACGCACACAATGCCCACCGGCAAGAAGGAGAAGAAAGACAGCGGTTCAAAGCCCGCTCCCGTCAATGTATTCTGAATGACCAAGTTAGGAGGCGTACCGATAAGTGTCATCATACCGCCCATACTGCTGGCAAAAGCCAAAGGCATCAATAGACGGCTGGGATTCATTCCGGCACTCAGCGCCAAGCTCACCACGATAGGCAGCATCAAAGCCACCGTTCCCGTATTGCTCACAAAAGCACCAATGGCAGAGGTAACCAGCATCACCAGCAAGAAGAGTTTCAGTTCGCTCTTGCCCGCCAGCTTTAAAATGCGCGAACTTATCATTTTAGCCAGCCCGGTCTGAAAAATGGCTCCGCCCACAACGAACAAGCCCACCATCATAATCACCACCGAGTTGGAGAAGCCGGAAAGGGCCTCTTCAGGAGTAAGAATCTGAAATATCAATAAACCAATCAGCGCACAAAGCGCCACAATGTCCGAACGGACTTTGCCTGCTACAAAAAAGGCAGCGGAGAGAACAAGGATAATAAGGGTAATCAGCATAAATATGTATATTAAGAATGCACAAATATACTTATTTACGCATGATCACACAACCCCTTACTACCTCAAATTACTGATTCAGAACTCGAATTTTTCCAACTTCATGGCAGCCAGCCCCTGGATTTTGGGCACCAGGGCCACAAAATGGTCTGCTTTTTCATGGGCAGACAATGACTCTGCATCTTTCCATGTTTCACAAATCATAAGAACATCGCTGCGAGTGGCGCTCTCAAACACATCATAAGCAATGCATCCATTGTCCTTCAAGGAATATGCGACCAGTTCTTTGGCAGATTCCAATACTGCGGCACGGTTCTCCGCACTTACCTGAATAAAAACATTTAATCTAATCATACTTGTATAAATTTTAAGTACATCGCAAATTTAAGCAGAATAAATATCTCCACCAACAAAAGTAAATTGTTATTAATTCCTTTCCCGCCGGATGAACCAATCTTTGGCAAGTATGTTGTCTCATCAGAATTGATTCTAACTTTAACTATTAAAAACTGACTTGATTATGAAATGTAAAGATTCTAATTTCTGGATCGGACTGGGAATAGGTTCGGTTGCCGGTGCATTGGCCTACCACTTCTCCCGTACGGAGAAAGCTAAAAAGCTGGAAGATGCCATATGCCGTGCCATCCACAAAGCAAATGGCGAAGCCAAGGAGTTCATCAACACTGCTGAAGAAGAAGCATTGCACGTTGGCACCAAAGTAGCAGACAAGATGGCCCATGAGGCCCATGAGGCCGCAGAGAAAGCTGACAATCTGAAAAACAAGGTTCACAATTTTGCCGATGCCAAGAAATAAAACAAGCACTTGGAAACTTCTGAAGGGGTGTGTCAAAATTCACCACAGATTACACGGATTGACACAGAATGAGCTTAATCTACTGATAATCAAAGATGCTTATCTGTGCAAATCTGTGTAATCTGTGGTGAATACCAGTTTCGACACACCCTCTTTGCATATCGACCCATCAGTTCTGCAGACTGCGCCGATTCAAAATATCATTCATATGCTCCAATGCCCATCCCACCAAAGATTCGATATGCGGCATCAGGCTACATCCGGTTTCCGTAAGGTTATACTCCACACGGGGAGGAACTTCCGCATAGACTTTCCTGACAATCAGCCCGTCCGTCTCCAATGAGCGCAATGTAACCGTCAGCATCCGCTGGGAAATATCCCCTATGGTTTTCTGTATATCGCAAAAGCGCATCGTTCCATTCGCTTTCAGTGTGACCAGCACAAGCATTGTCCATTTGTCTCCCAACCTGCTCAGTACATCCCGTACCGGACAAGCATCCATACGATGAAAATTTTTCATTCCTTTATTTTACCAATCAGTTCAACCTCAACAATGACGGCTTTATGCTTAGTGTCCGGCATTGCACCACAAAAGTAATAAACTTACTCAAAATAACTATCGTTTCATACGATAATAAAAACATTCTTTATACTCGCAAAAGCATCCGCCTCATCCGGATTATTTGTATTTTTGCAACATCATTTCCCATTCATATGTAACTGCAAGACTCTTATGAACGTAAAAATAGAAGAAAGCTGGAGAAAACGCCTGCAAGAGGAGTTTGACAAACCTTATTTTGAGAAGCTGGTAGCATTTGTAAAAAGTGAGTATGGACATGCCAACGTGCTACCTCCCGGCCATCAGATTTTCCACGTCTTCAACTCTTGCCCGTTCGAGAAAGTGAAAGTCGTCATACTCGGACAAGACCCTTATCCTAATCCCGGTCAGTATTATGGAGTCTGCTTTTCCGTACCGGAAGGAGTAGCCATTCCCGGTTCTCTGGCAAACATATTCAAGGAAATACATCAGGACTTGGGAAAACCCATTCCGACTTCCGGAAATCTGGACCGTTGGGTAGCGCAAGGCGTGTTTCCTATGAATTCCGTCCTCACAGTACGTGCCCACGAAACCGGCTCGCACCGGAACATGGGATGGGAAATCTTCACAGACGCTGTTATCAAGAAACTGAGTGAAGAACGGGAGAATCTTGTATTCATGCTTTGGGGAGCGTACGCCAAAGAAAAAGCCGCTTTAATCAATAGCAGCAGACACTTGATTCTGACTACCGTCCATCCGTCCCCACGTTCTGCCGAATACGGATTCTTCGGTTGCAGGCACTTCAGTAAAGCCAACGATTTCTTACGGAGCAGAGGGATACAAGAAATAGACTGGTAACACGCTACAATACTCCGCTAACTCCGCTTCCAAACAAAGCAAAGTCCCCCAGGCACGGGTCGTCCGGAAAGGCCTCTGCCAGAGCTTCAGTAATCCGGCGGGCATTCTTCAAAGAAAATGTTTCTGTCTCGGTGAGTCCCAAAGCATAGGCCACACGGCAGACATGCGTGTCCAAAGGCACAATCAGGTCCCTGCAATCAAATCTCTCCCAAATACCAAAATCCACTTCCGGACCTTTCCTTATCATCCAGCGCAAAAACATGTTCAGTTTCTTTTGGGGACTCTTCGCCGAGACTTCCAAAAATGCACATAACCTTTCCATCGGATTACCGGCATACGTACATAAGGCATCCTCCAGACTGTCAAAAGCAGAATAAGCAGCATGCAAACGTCTGAAATAGGAATGAAAGTCGGCATAAGAAAGCATCCGGTAAAAACTGCTTCTGTCCGCAGCAGGAAAGTCGTTCTTCCATCGGCAGGACAACACGTATTGATGAGGCGATGCCCCCATCACCCTATGCAACTCATCAGCCTTTTTCAATATCTGTTTACGGTTGCCGAAACTCATGATGGCAGTCAGCAACCCACTGATTTCAATATCCTGCTTCCGTTCATAGCGATGTGGAAACTGTACGGGGTCGTTCTGAATGAAGCCGGCGCAATGATAGGCCGCCGCCCACTCCCAAAGTTGTCTTTTAATCTCCTCGGTCATCTGCAAGCATTTGTTCTTTTCATCTGAAATGCAAAGATATTGCAAATTGAGTGCAGAACTTTCATGCTTGCACGAAAAAGTTGTGCCGGAATACAGCTTATCTTATTTTAAAGATTTTGCATTTATAGCAACATCGGACAAGTAACCTATTTCTTTTCCTCCTATTTTTGCAACATGAAAAAGCCCAATAGAGCCATGCAGCAGAAAAAGACAACCCAGGAAGAATACCAAAAGTGTGTGAACGCAGTAGTAGATTATATAAATCTGCACCTCGGAGAAGAAATTGACCTGAAATCTTTGGCCAGGATTTCCCATTTCTCTCCCTTCTACTTCCACCGCATCATGAAAGCTTTCCTGGGTGAACCCGTCGGTACGTTCATTGTCCGGACGCGTACCGAAGCCGCTGCCCGGTTGCTTCGTTACTCGGACATGCCGATAGCGGACATAGCCTACCGTATAGGCTACTCTTCGCCTTCGTCACTGTCGAAAGTATTCAAGCAGTTCTACGGCATTTCACCATTAGAATACCGTAACAATAAAAACTTTGTAATTATGAAACCAGCCATTATTCGTCCGGAACTGGAACTGAAACACGAAATCAAAGAAGTTCCTGCCCGCAATGTGATTTACATCCGCCTCTTTGGCGACTATAAACTGAACGACTATTGCAGCGCATGGATGCGCCTTTGCCAGTTCATCCAGGAAGAAAAACTGCCTATGGGAGAAGTGATGCCCTACTGTATCTATCACGATGACCCCAAAGTGACGCCCGCTGAAAAGCTGCGTACCGATGTATGTATGGTCCTACCCTCATCTGCAACGGCCAAAGGAGACATAGGATTTAAACAGCTCGCGGCAGGCCGCTATGCCATATTCCTATACAAAGGTCCATACGAACATCTGCAGGCCGTATACGATACCATCTACGGGAAATATATCCCCGAAATGGAATGTAGCTTACGGGATGAGTCCAGTGCGGAACGTTACCTGAACAACCCCGCAGATACGGCGCCGGAGGAACTGTTGACAGAAATCTATATTCCGGTAGAGTAGGCAAGCTGTTCTGCCGGCGCTACCAGGCCTTCTCTCTGGAAGAGTTTAGGAACCGGACAGCAAACATATATTCGTTCCATCATGGGGTAAAAATCATTCCACCGCGGAGTAAAAATCGTTCCACCATGGTGGAACGATTTTTACTCCATGACGGAACGATTAAATATTAGGCAAGCCGGTCGGAACCAGATACGAATTACCATATATAGGAATGCAAGCCGACGCGATTTCCCTCACTATCGGTAGATACCATAAAGATTCAAATTGTCCTTATTTCGCTTTTTTATAATCCGCGATGAAACCCTCCATCATCCACTTGGCCAAAGCCTGGCGGTTCGAACTGATTACAAAACGGCGCTGGTCAAAAGTGTTCTGGATATTTCCCAGTTCCACGAATACGGAAGCGGGAGAAGTGTTGGCCAACACATAGAGATTGCGTGCGCTGACAGTTCCGGTAAACCCACGGTTGGGCTGGTGCTTGTCATATTTCGATTCGAAAGTTTTCTTCATGGTCTTAGCCAGACGCTTGCTGTCGGGCTTGTTTTTGGAGTGGTAAAAGAATACATCGGTCTGATGGCTCTTGCTACGGCTGTCCACATGAAGAAAAACGGCACGGCAGTATTTATAGTTCTTACGGTCCTTCTTGTAAAGCTCATTGATTTTGGCACAACGTTGCTGGAGGCGCGCTACTTGGTTCAAGGGTATGGAAGCTCCCATGCACGTCTCACGTTTGCTGTTGGAAAGGTATTTGCCATCACGGATTCCGTCTTTGGCATCCTGGATAATGATACGGACTTCCGCCCCCTCCTGCATCAGGTTACGGGCAAGACGCAAAGCTACATCATAGGCATACTCGTCTTCATGCAGTTCTATTTTGCCGATTCTGCCGATAGCTCCGGGGTCGGGGCCTCCATGTCCGCTCACTACATAAAAACAAGCGCCCTGCAAACGGTTGGATGTCACTTTTACATCGGCAAGCGCTTTCCCGAACAAAGGTTCATTGATTGCCCTTTTTCTATTACCGGCCGGTTTGGAGGCAGAACTGTCTGTCGCACCTTCTTTTCCGCCATCCACGGAGTTTCCTCCATTCCGCAATGGTGGCAGTACATACTTCACTCCCAGTCGTAATTCTTCTTTCCCTTTAAGGCGTTTCTTGTTCAGCTCCAAAAACTCCTTATAATAGGCTCTCCCCGGGCGCTTGTTACGTTCCAGGAAAACAGAGATTCCTTCTCCACGTCTCGGACTATCCCGCTCTTCCTGAGCCGAAGCATTAAAAGCAAACAAAGTACAAAAGAAGATGGTCAGTAAACAAAATATGCGTTTCATATTCCAATTATTCATCATTTATTCGGTTCGCTACAAATTTCCAGCCGCTAATTTATAGCATTTTACCATACTTAAGCACAAAATTATAATTTTTTCCCTACTTTTGTGACAACTTACGCGATAATAGATAAGAAACTTTTAAAACAGATAACATTATGGCAAAGCAATTCAAGCCGGAGACGCTGTGCGTACAAGCCGGATGGACTCCTAAAAAGGGCGAGCCCCGTGTACTCCCCATCTATCAAAGTACAACTTTCAAATATGATACCAGCGAACAGATGGCACGCTTGTTCGACCTTGAAGACAGCGGCTATTTCTATACCCGCCTGCAGAATCCTACAAACGATGCAGTAGCCGCCAAGATTGCCGCCCTCGAAGGTGGTGTGGCCGCTATGCTGACATCCAGCGGACAAGCAGCCAACTTCTATGCCATTTTCAATATCTGCCAGGCAGGAGACCATTTTGTTTGCTCCTCTACCATCTATGGCGGAACATTCAACCTCTTCGGAGTGACTTTGAAGAAATTGGGCATCGACGTCACTTTCGTCAACCCAGATGCCAGCGAGAAAGAAATTTCCGCTGCTTTCCGCCCCAATACCAAGGCCCTATTCGGCGAAACCATCTCCAACCCTACGCTCGAAGTGCTCGATATAGAGAAGTTTGCACGCATTGCCCACAGCCACGGCGTGCCCTTGATTGTGGACAACACCTTCCCTACCCCTATCAACTGCCGCCCGTTTGAGTGGGGTGCCGACATCGTAGTACACTCTACTACCAAATACATGGACGGACATGCCACCAGTGTAGGTGGAGCCATTGTAGACAGCGGTAACTTCGATTGGGATGCACACGCCGACAAATTCCCCGGACTGTGCACACCGGACGAGTCTTACCACGGACTGACTTATACGAAAGCCTTCGGCAAAATGGCTTACATCACCAAGGCTACAGCCCAACTGATGCGCGACCTGGGCAGCATCCAGTCTCCACAAAACGCATTCCTACTGAACCTGGGTCTGGAAACACTGCACCTGCGTATGCCCCAACATTGCAAGAATGCACAAGCGGTAGCCGAGTATCTTGCCCAGAACGACAAAGTGGCTTGGGTGAATTATTGTGGTCTGCCGGGCGACAAATACTACGAGCAGGCACAGAAGTACATGCCGAACGGCTCTTGCGGCGTTGTCACCTTCGGCTTGAAGGGCGGACGGGAAGAGTCTATCAAGTTTATGGATTCACTGAAACTGGCGGCCATCGTGACTCATGTGGCCGATGCACGTACTTGCGTGCTGCACCCAGCCAGCCATACACACCGCCAGTTGACAGACGAGCAGCTGATGGAGGCAGGTGTACGCCCCGACCTGATTCGCTTCTCGGTAGGTATAGAGAATGCAGAGGATATTATTGCCGACATCGAACAAGCGCTGAACGCCTAAAGGAATAAACAAAAGGGAGTGCATTTTCGGACAATGCACTCCCTTTTCATTTCAATATTCTCTATTACTCAACATTCAATATAATCGTCAAACTTTCCTTGCCTTGGTAGAAGGTCTTTGCTTTCACTACCAGGGAACCACACTTCACCGGTTCTTTCCATAAGGTTGACTGGGCAGTAGGTTCCGAACCATCAGTTGTGTAACGTACTTCAGCACCATCAATGGCCACATTAGCATACAGATTTCCATCTTTTACCAATAATCCCGGCTGAGGCAAGCGGAAGTTAATCCCATTCTTTGCCCAATAAGGCATTTCACTCTTGCTGATTTTCTCATAATAAAGTGCCAAAGCCTGATTGAAAGCCTGCTGCTCCCGCACGCCGGACAGGTTTTCCCATACCGGATGAGCATTCCAGCCACGTTCTGCCAGCCCTAATATTTTGGGGAAAAGAAGATATTCCACGCCATCAAAACTACGGATAGTTTCGGCAAACAATTGCCCTTGTACACCCATAATATGCTTCTTGCCTATCTCTGTCAAAGCAGTCTTCCCCTTTTCCGCATTATCCAAATCAATGGGATTGCCTGCCATATCCACACGCAGTGAACGATAAATGCTGAAAGGAAGCATAGAGAAAGAGACAGACTCATCCACATAACCTCCCCAATCGAGTCCACGCTCGTCCGGATGACCATTGTAAGCCATATCCATATAGAAATTGCCCACGTTGCAAAGGATGACCGGGTAACCGTTATTGGCTGTCTGATAAACCACTTCATCAGAGCCCGGTACAGTATTCCAGCAATACACACCGGCAGCCTGGCCCCTCAACTGTTGATGAGCCTCTTCGGTATGCCCCAAAGCAACTTCCTGCCAACCACTGAATTTCAGTCCGTTCTTCTGCATCACATCCGCCATTTGCGTAATGAAATACTCCGACAAATCATGAGCTTTCGTCATGCCTTTTTCCTTCATCAGCTCTTGGCATTTCGGAGAGCCCATCCACACGCCGCGAGGCACTTCGTCACCACCCAAATGCACTGTGGACAATGAAAGACCGGCTTCCTGATACATCGCATTAAGTTCCTGAATCACCTTCTCCATAAAACGGTAGGTAGAAGGCAAGGCGACATTCATCACATTGTCCGTATAATATTGTACAGAAACATAACGTGAAGTATCTTCCGGTTCACTCAATATATATTCTGTAGCTTTTCCCGGATCAGTTTCAAAATATTTGTTATAGCGTGCCTTCATGGAGACAATGGCAGCGCGGGCATGCCCCGGAGATTCTATTTCCGGAACAATGCGGACATGTCTTTCGGCAGCATACTTCAGCAAATCAATAAATTCCTCGCGGCTATAATATCCATTGCCTACAGTCTTTGCATCAGGGTCATAGCCACCGTCATAACATGGGTAGAGGCACTGGCTTTCGTCAGTGGTATGCCCGCGACGGCTACCCACAGCAGTCAGTTCCTCCAAACCAGGAATCTCCAAACGCCAGGCTTCATCATCACAAAAATGGAAATGCAGGACATTCAATTTATAAGATGCAAAAATATCCACCAGTTTCTTCAAGTTCTCCGGAGCGGTGAAATTACGGGCAATATCTATCATTTGTCCACGATATGCCAAGTCCGGATAATCCCGAATGGAGACTGCCTCCAGCAAATAAGGTGTCTGCTTGTCCTTCAACATTGACAAAAGTGTCTGTGTACCATTAAAGATGCCATGAGGAGTGGCAGCACTGATTTTTATCAGGTTGTCACCTATATTGATAGTATAATATTCATCATTTACGGCCTCCTTCCTATCAAGCAGTTCTTCCAGCACAATCTTCACGGAAGCATTTCCGACAACTTCCAAGCCATACAAACCTGTCAGTTTCTCTTTCAGCAACTTGGCTTCACCGGTAAAGTTCTCCGGAAATGCCAAAGCTACCTTACCTTCCAATACGACATTATCGCCTTCAATGGCTACCACTTTCTTTACAGACGGAAGAATGTCTGACTGCACCAAAGCAGGAGCACCAGCCAAGCGAAGATTGGATTCATAAATCTTAGTCGCATCCGGATAGCCGCTCATTGACTCGGGAGAAGGAAGCGGCAGCGCCTTCAAAGCCACGGGCAACGGACTGCCCTCTTTACCATCCACAGTCTCCACCCAATAAGTTCCTTCCGGTACATGGGAGTTCCGGTCCAGCTTGTAAGTGCAAAGGAAAGTGATCCGCATGGAATCACCGGGAGCCAGCGGAGCAAATTCGTCTGTCGGATACATTTTGAAAAAATTACCGTTCACTACCTCTACCTTCACTTCAGAGGCTCCTTCCTGCTTCACCCCTCGGGGAAGCTGTGAATAGTAAATCGTCCAGTTCTTTTTTAGAGGTTTTTGAGAGATATTCTTGAGAATAAAGGTATTCTCATAATATCCGGGTTCGATGTCACTTGCACCCATTTCCCAGGTCAGAGCAACCGGTGCCTTAGGTTCATTACTCGTTTTACATCCAGCAAATAGTGCCATTACACAAAATAATAATCCTGCCAGAGGAAGTTTCAAAATTCTCATGCAACTCATGTGTTAAGTTAATAAATGGGGGTAATCTCTAAAATCTGATGCCAAAAATAAGCATTTTAAGCTAATTAACTGATAAAAGTAATAGATTTTATTGACAGCGAGCTACAATTTAGAACTTTTATACCTACATTTGCAGCCAAATTATAACCAATTTAACTATTCTACCATGGCTAAAATAACCAAAGAAGCAGCCTTGCTCTACCATTCGCAAGGCAAACCGGGTAAGATTGAAGTAGTACCCACCAAGCCTTACAGTACACAAACCGATCTTTCTCTCGCCTACTCTCCGGGCGTTGCAGAACCGTGCCTCGAAATTGAGAAAAACCCGCAAGATGCATATAAATATACAGCAAAAGGCAATCTGGTAGCTGTCATCTCCAACGGAACCGCCGTGCTCGGCCTGGGCGATATTGGCGCCCTCAGCGGCAAACCCGTCATGGAGGGTAAAGGTCTGTTGTTCAAAATTTATGCAGGTATCGACGTATTCGACATCGAAGTAAATGAAAAAGACCCCGACAAGTTCATCGAAGCTGTCAAGGCTATTGCCCCAACATTCGGAGGTATCAACTTGGAAGACATCAAAGCACCCGAATGTTTCGAAATAGAACGCCGCCTGAAAGAGGAATTGGACATCCCCGTGATGCACGACGACCAGCACGGCACCGCCATCATCTCCAGCGCAGGATTGCTGAACGCCCTGGAAGTGGCAGGCAAGAAGATAGAGGAAGTGAAAATCGTCGTAAACGGTGCCGGGGCTTCCGCCACCTCATGTACCAAACTGTATGAAGCGCTCGGTGCACGCCGTGAGAATATCCTGATGCTGGACAGTAAGGGAGTCATCACCAGCGACCGCGAGAATCTGACCGAGCAGAAACGTTACTTTGCCACCGACCGTCGCGACGTACATACACTGGCAGAAGCCATCAAAGGTGCCGATGTATTCCTTGGACTGTCAAAAGGTAATGTGTTGACCCAGGACATGGTTCGCAGCATGGCAGACCATCCCATCGTGTTTGCCCTTGCCAACCCTACTCCGGAACGTTTTGAGGTTACCCAGGGAGAAGTGGAATTCAATGGTAAAAATCTGCTGGAGATGCCGGCAGAAGACCGGGCCCGGGAAGGAATTTTCCTTAGTTTTCAGTATCCGGTAGAAATTCCGGGAGTGAGTACGGTGAATTTTTTGAAGACGGCAGTAAACGAGATTCGTAAATACCATGGACAGCCTCCTTATCCGGCCGGGGATTTCTTAAAGATGATCCGCCAGAAAATGGAATTGGTCGGGATCGACAATAAGTTGCTGAACCGTTCCCTGAATGAAGGTTTTTCCGGGGGAGAAAAGAAGAAAAACGAAATCTTTCAGATGGCGGTTCTCGAACCGAAATTAGCTATTCTGGATGAAACGGATTCCGGTTTGGATATCGATGCGTTACGAACGGTGGCCAATGGCGTGAACAAACTGAAAAAGCCGGAGAATGCTACGATTGTCATTACCCACTACCAGCGTTTGCTGGACTATATCGTACCCGATGTGGTACATGTATTGTATGACGGCCGTATTGTGAAAACCGCCGGCAAAGAGCTGGTAGCCGAACTGGAAGAGAAGGGATATGATTGGATCAAGGAAGAAGTAAAAGGTAAGTAGTCGGATATGAACGATTTTGAAAAAATAAATACCGATTTGGCAACTTTGTTCAGGGAAGGCCGGGCCCTGCTCGATGCAGGAAACAGCGCGGTAATGAACGGTTGCCGGGAGGAAGCATTCCGTAAATTTGTCGATTTGGGAGGAATCCCGAATAAACAGGAAGATTATATTTATCTGAATCTGCTGCCCTTATTCGGCAAAGATTATAACGTCGTGTTGAAATATATCCGGCAGGAGGTGGATATGAACGAAACTTTCCGCTGTGCTGTTACGGATTTGGTTACCACTCCCGTATTGACCGTGAACGGTTGGTGGTTCGATGGGAATCCGGCAGCCGAAATACCGGACTGAGGCACATAACGCTTGGGAAGCAATATTTCGCCATCTTCATCACCATTAAGG
>ERZ772886.523-NODE-523-length-38434-cov-5.572631_pt1 | contig 38434 bp, 35 predicted proteins | sample MGYA00512128_ERZ772886 | MGnify/ENA primary metagenome ERZ772886 (study PRJEB29015, sample SAMEA2737698) | human gut metagenome | biome: human gut; feature: human-associated habitat; material: faeces | place: China | collected 2012 ... | reverse complement strand
TCCCAAGTACACCGCATGGTGTACTTGGGATTGTCGGAGGTATCCGGCTTGCGGTTGATGCGTCCTTGATTCTTTGCAAATTCGCAGAGCATGGAGATGAACGTACAGTAGGCATCTGCATCACCGTCTTGCTCTACTTTGAACCATGGAAATTCCACCTTTTCATCAGATGAAATCATGTCGAGCGTATCCGTCTGAAAAGCCGCCTTGAAGAGTGTGGCTTTGTTTTCGCAGATCTGCTGAAGATTACCCAGCGTATGTTCATTGAAAAAGTCCGCAGGCATCTGAACCGTCAATTTTGTGGATTCCGGTTCTGTTGTGTCCGGAACAGTATAGCCCTGATTCTCCAGTTCGGCAAGAAGCCGTTCTGTTTCCTCACGGTCGGCTTGGTCGCTGATTTCCAGATTACCGGACTTGGTAACAGTGTAGCATTCACCGATTTTGTAGGCACAGGTGGGCATATACTGATATTCTGCCGTTGTTCCAATGATCGTGGCTATCGCCCATGCCAGTTTCTTTCGATTTTCTCCTGCAAGATGAAATTCAATTATCATATGTTTTCCTCCCGATTTTCGGTGATTTGCCTTTCGGCAGTACATATGTTAACTCTTTTTTCCACAGATAGCAACTGTGAGATGTGTAGAATTATTTCCCCTCGTTTTGTGCATAATAGGCGATTCCTGCCAGCACAAACAAAGCGTTGCTTGAAGCGATACCATTTCCCCACATTTTATAGGCAGCACTATCAGAATACGGATTCTTCAGCCACTTTTCAATCTGCTTACGGGATTTTGGTTTGCAGGTCTTACCGACAGCTTTGTTGTATGTTTCAAAAACATTCTGCCACCAATTTATCTGTTCTTCGGTCGGATTTTCAATGCCAATATCATCACACCACCAAGTCGGCATACCTTGCAGTAACGCGCATTCCTGGGGTGTCAGTCGTCTTACGATGTATTCAATTTCAGGAGTGCTGTCATTGACAACAGGCGGATCTTTGTAATCCGATGCTACAAGTGTGTTTGCTTTTTCCTTTTCAGCAACAGTATGGTGGGAATTTTTGCTTGTGGAGTATTTCGGATGAGCGATTCCGCCTGCCCCCGATGCAACGATTGTAGGAGATTTTTCTTCTTCCACCTGAAAACTGAATCGTGCGTTGTATCCCTGATTCATGGCAGGTCTGCCGATGCCGTAGGAGATGGCGTGGGTTTCTACACAGTTCAGCGTATACATGGTTTCCGATTCCTTGTATCCGTCACCATGATGTGAAGGTCTGCTACCGTTTCCTTCAACTACTACCATTCCGCCTTGATTTTTGCAAGGTGACTGATTGCTGGTATCAATGGTTCTTGAAGTATCTGCTTCATAAAATCCGCTGTTTGGATTGTTCGACAGCATAGAATTACTGTATTTTCCACAGATACCATATGCCTTTGGAACGAAAAGTGTCTGGTCGTTATTGCAGGAAAGAGTAGCAGATTTGTTTTTCTGAATCAACGCTCCACGTCCACTATTTCCGTGACCACATCGTATTTTCAGTGTTGCAGGAACAACCGATGATTCCACCACAAAAGGCTGATTGTTTCCGCCTGTTCCATAAGTTGCAGAAACTGTCTGAGCAACATTAAGAGGTCCTGTGTATCTGGTATCCTGAGAATGATTCTCGAACATCAGCCCTGAGCCTGTTTCTTCAGAGCAGTTTCCAAAACTTTGGGCAGTTTCTTGCCACGCTCTGAAGCTCTCCGCAGAATACCCAGACATGCCTTCTGACTCAAATAATATTTTTGAGGCACATCCGCCCTCAAAATCTGCGACAAGGTAGACACGCATTCTTCTCTGGGGTACGCCCCAGTATTGAGCATCGAACGTCCTGTAGGCGACAGAGAAATTTTCACCCATGATTTCTCCTGCCTTTGTCCATTTTTCAGGTTTAGGGACAGATAAATCTGCGTCTTTAATCTTACAGAATTCTTCGAGGACACATCGGAAGTCTTCTCCGCCATTTGAGGAGAATGCTCCTGTGACATTTTCCCACACTGCAAATCTCGGATATTTTCCATTGGTTGCACCTCTCATTTCCTTTATAATTCTGATTGCCTGAAAGAAAAGTCCTGAACGCTCTGCATTCAAGCCCTGACGCTTGCCTGCAACTGAAAGATCAGTACAGGGCGAGCCAAAGGTAATAATATCCACAGGTTCAATTTCTGCACCGTTGACGCTGTTGATGTCACCAAGGTGCTTTACAAAAGGCAGTCGCTTTTCGGTTACAGCGATAGGAAAAGGTTCAATTTCTGATTTCCAGACAGGCACGATGCCGGAAAGCATAGCCATCATGGGGAATGTTCCTGAGCCATCAAAAAGGCTGCCGAGCGTAAGAGGTTTATTCATCAGGCTTTTCCACCTCTTTTACAAGTTCACAGTAAGGTATCTGCTGTCCGTCACGGATAACATACACACCGTCAGCATCGCCGGTATCCTCAACATAGCGGCGGAGAATAACAGATGCATACTTTTCATCCAGTTCCATTGTGTAACAGATGCGGTTCATTTGCTCACAAGCCATAAGGGTTGAACCGCTGCCGCCAAACGTATCAATAACTACACCATTTGCCTGTGTGGAATTTCCGATAGGATAGCTTAAAAGGTCAAGTGGCTTTGAAGTTGGGTGATTTGCATTGCGTTTCGGCTTATCAAAATTCCAGATGGTCGTTTGTTTGCGATCTGAATACCAATGATGCTTGCCGTTCTGCATAAAGCCATACAGCACAGGTTCGTGCTGCCACTGATAATCCGAGCGTCCAAGCACCAGACTATCTTTCACCCAGATACAGCAGCCTGCAAGATGAAATCCGGCATCAATGAAAGCCTTTCTGAAATTCAGTCCCTCCGTATCCGCATGGAATACATAGGCTGCACCGCCTTTTTCAAGGTGGTCAGCCATACACTTGAATGAAGCAAGAAGAAAGTTGTAGAATTCTTCGTTTTTCATACTGTCATTCTGAATGGTAAGTCCACTGGAACTCTTGAAAGAAACGCCATATGGAGGATCGGTCAGAATGAGATTTGCCTTGGTGTCACCCATGAGAGCAGATACATCTTCTGCAGATGTGGCATCACCGCACATCAGCTTGTGTCTGCCAACTGTCCATATATCGCCACGCTGGACAAAAGCTGCTTTTTCCAGTGCAGTGGTGAGGTCGAAATCATCGTCTTTCACTGTGTCAGCGCTGTTTGTATCAAACAAATCTGCAATTTCAGTTTCATCAAAGCCAGTCAGACCAAGGTCAAAGCCGAGATTCTGCAATTCTTCCATTTCCACAGCAAGGAGTTCTTCATCCCAGCCGGCATCTAATGCCATTCTGTTATCAGCAAGAATATATGCCTTCTTCTGTGCTTCGGTCAGGTGATCGGCAAATACACATGGCACTTCTGAAATATTTTCTGCCTTTGCCGCTTCGATTCTGCCATGACCAGCCAGCACATTGTATTCCCGATCAATAATAACCGGATTCACAAACCCAAACTCACGCAGAGAAGAGCGAAGTTTCAGGATCTGTTCCTTGTTGTGCGTTCTGGCATTGTTGGCGTATGGCACTAACTTGTCGATATCAACGAGCTGAAATTCTGTAGTTGTGTTCATTTTGATTCACCACTCTTTAAAATGTTTCTTATTTGATTCCATGCAGCTATTGCTTGCGAGGTATATCTTACACTCAAATCAACCATTTGTTCGCCATGTTCTAAAATACACATATCGGATTGACGACTTCGTACAAGATTTTCTGCAAACTGTGCGGAGAGAACAGTCGGTATTTTCTTGCCATTTCCTACTCGATTGAAATACACTTTTTCTGACTGCATTAATTTTTTTGCTTCGGAATAGATACTTCTTTGGCAATTAGGACTCTCACAATCAAAAGTCACATTGTGCAATTCGGCATCTGTGTTTTTGCTAAACACACAACCCATATCAGTTCCTCTTTCTGGCGGTCAGCAGTTTTTCCATAGCATCATCAATGGGCAGTCCTGAAAATTCTGTTGAACAGTTTTCTCGTACAATTTGAAAAATTTGATACCACAACTGATTAACCTGTTTCATGTAGCTTTGACTCATAGAGACATACGGAGAAGCAATTGCGGCTCCGGTAGTTGGATGTTTTGCAAGAAATCCATACTCAGATATTACTTCTTCGCACTGAATCCAGCGGCTAACTGACATGGCATATTGCATCACAAGTTCGGAGTATACGGCTTTTTCACATCCTCTTGCTTTTAGCCATCGATAGGTTTCACTATAGATTTCTTCGGCAAGAAAATCTTTTCCGTTTTTTGCTGAGCTTTCATAAAATCCTTTACTGGCGGAACATCATCACCTATCAAAACAGAAGATTCTGGGAATTCAAGCACTGATGCAGATTGTCCATCATTGATTTTGTCAACTAACGCCTTGGATTTTCTGCCAGAACCAACTCTTGCACCACCCCTTCTTGTACCGTCTTTTGCCACTGTTTTCACCTGCCTTTTGAGAGAAAAATAGCCGAAACTGCGTAAGTTTCGGCTTGTTTGCATATTTTTAGGGTTAATACCCCCTTTGAAATCCAAATTTCGTGCGTGAGAGGGAACGCCGGTCTGTAAAAAATTCACAATTAGCGATTTTTATCCCCCCACCGGCAGCATTTCTGACACAATCAATACCGATAGACGGGATTTCGGTCTTCCGTCCATGTCTTGCGGTCGTGGCAGGACTTGCATAACGCCTGCCAGTTGCTTTCATCCCACATCAAGTGCGGATCACCACGGTGAGGAATGATATGGTCGACCACGGTCGCTGCCGTGAACCGCCCATGTGCTTTGCACCGCACACACAAAGGATGCCGGCGGAGGTACGCCTTGCTCAGTCTCTGCCACTTGCTGCCGTAGCCACGCTTGGCAGCAGACGGTCGGTCTGGATGCAGTGCCTTGTGCTGTTCACAGTAGCGGCTGTCGGTAAGGTTCGGACAGCCTGGGTGACTGCACGGGCGTTTACTCTTCCTCGGCATAGCCGACACCTCCTTCGAGTATAACAAAAGCCGCTGCGGTCAGATCACAACGGCTTTACATAATTCTTCTATTATACAGTTTACCACATATCCTCGTGTAAGTCAAGTTTTATGAACTCTCATCAACTCTCAACTTTTCGAGGACTTTGGTATGGAGACGGTAGATATTCTGTACGCTGTAGCCGAACTCCGAAGCGATTACTGCCCACGGCTTGAATTCAAGGTAACGCTTGGTAAGTAGGTCACGTGCATCACTGTCCTCCACCTGACGGATGCGGTTTTCCATGTCAGATATCAGGGCATCATACTCCGCCTGCGTTTCCTGTATCTCCTGTTCCAGTGCCATGATTTTGAATACAGTTCCTTCCATCTTGCTGTGGTCGGGAGATACCGTCTTTGGCATATCGCTGATGCCGTTGCCATTCATACCCTCAGCTCTCTGACGCAGCAGACGGATTTCATGTATTTTCCGGTTGATGCGTTTGCGGAGTCGTTCCGCTTTGTTCCAGTATTCCTTCATGCTGCTTCCTCCTTCATCATAACAATCAGCTTCTCACCGTCTAAGTCGGACAGAAAGGCAAACCACTGCGACCGCAGGAAACGCTCGCATTCGCGGATCGTGCCTTCGTCTTTTTCGCTCAATGCCTGTTTGTAGTCCAGCAAAGCTCTCTCAATAATTGCCGCAGACAGCGGCACATATCCTTCGCTTATTTTACTCTCGCTTTCACTGCACTCATCATTGCTGCTTGTGTTTTATCCTTGTTTTCCAGAACCTTCATGATATCTTCATCAATCGTTCCCACCGATACGATGTGGTGGATTACGACCGTTTCGGACTGCTGCCCCTGACGCCAGAGGCGGGCGTTGGTCTGCTGATACAGTTCCAGCGACCACGGCATCGTGTACCAGATGATGGTGCTACCGCCGGACTGCAAATTCAGCCCGTGACCTGCGGAAGAAGGCTGTATCAGTGCGATTGGTATTTTGCTTGCATTCCAGTCGGCAATGTCTGTATCGGTCTTGATCTCTCTGCACTCGAAACGCTCCATGATGCTGTCCCGTTCATGCTTGTACCAGTATGCGATCAGAACAGGTTTGCCGTTTTGCGCTTCGATCAGATCTTCCAGTGCGTCCAGCTTGTGGGAATGTATCCGCATCACGTTGCCGCCATCGGTATAAACCGCACCGCTGGCAAGCTGTGTCAACTTTCCACACAGGACACCTGCATTTGCTGCTGTAATGGAATCCCGCACGAAGTCCAGACACATATCCTGTTCCATATCTTTGTAAATTGCCGCAGCCTTCTCATCAAGTTCCACTCTATCCGCTGTCGTTACCAGCTCCGGCATGGTCAGGTGGTCGATGGTTTTCATGGAGATGCTGATATCAGCGATTTTGCCGTATATTTCCTTTTCCGCACCCTTTCTCGGTGTGTAAGTGAAGCCGTTCCAGTCCGGTGTAAAATAAGCATCACGATACTGTCCGATACGCTTGCCGAGACGTTCACCCTTGTCCAGCAGACGGAACTGCGCCCACAAATCCATGAGTCCGTTGCTGCATGGTGTTCCGGTCAGCCCTACGATGCGCTTTACGAAAGGTCGTACCTTCCGTAGTGCTTTAAATCGCTTGGACTGATGATTCTTGAAGGAACTCAGCTCGTCAATAACGACCATGTCAAAATCAAACGGCATTCCGCTGCTTTCAATGAGCCACTGCACATTCTCACGGTTGATGATGTAGAGGTCTGCCTTTTGCCGGAGTGCCGCAAGCCGCTGTTCACGGCTGCCCAGCACCAGACTGTAATTCAGCCTCTCAAGGTGATCCCACTTGGCGATCTCGGCAGCCCAGCTATTCTTGCATACACGAATCGGGGCGATGATCAGTACCTTGCGTACCTCAAACTTGTCAAACATGAGGTCGTTCAGTGCTGTCAAGGTGATGCTGGTCTTGCCGAGTCCGCATTCCAGCAGGACTGCCGCCTCCGGGTGTGTTTCGATGAAGTCCACAGCGAACTTCTGATAGTCATGGGGTTTGTATTTCATCAATGATCCCTCCAATCTGATCGGGGCTGTCCAACACAAACGCCTTGAAGCCCAGCCGCCGAAGTGTTTTGATACGAAGTCGCTGCAGCGACCGGGGCTTTTCGCCGGGTGTTTTGACCTCCACGAAACCGATTCTGCCGAATGGCATCAATACAATGCGGTCTGGCACACCTGCTGTTCCGGGAGAGGTAAACTTCCAACAGACACCGCCTTGTACTTTTACGGCGGCAACCAGTTTTTCTTCAATTGATTTTTCTCGCATAAAATCGACCTTTCTGGGAAATAGTGCAGGTCGGTGAATGTCATTTCCAAACCTTTCTATAGGAAGAAAATTCTATGTTTTTTCTCGCCTGCGTAAGGTCTGTATATGAGTTTCACCGACCTGCACTTTCCCGATTTTACGTCGTTTTTGAATGATGAAAGTGCAGGTCAATCAAGAAATTCCAGACGAATTTGAAGCCCATAGACGGTAATTCCGCTATTCAGCTTCTTGCGCTTATATCCTGCCTGCTCCAACGCACCGTAGAAATCGGTCGTGCTGCGGACATACTCACCATTCTCTATGCAATACTCACGATAACGCTTATACAGCTCTCCGGACTTCTCCTGATAGGACGCATCTACATCGCAGCAATCATTGATGAATGCTCCAAGCCAGTCATTGCCGTCACGATACGCTCCGATCGCATCCAACACACATTGTGGGCGGTCTACCTTGAAATCGGCAGCGACCACCTTCATCGCACCCTCGATCAGCCACGAAAGAACCACACCGCCTGCATTGTCAATGAGATACTGGGTATAATTCTTTTTGTCAGCCTGTCCCTGAATCTTTGCATGGAACGGGATCACGATCAGTCTACGCCATGTGCCGTCATCGGAGGCAGACACCTTCGGCAGGTGGTTGGTATACAGCACCAGCGTGTGGCTTGGCTCAAAAGAGAACGGAGCCTTGAACTTCTTTTCTGCGAAAATGGGATCGGTCGAACAGAGCTGTTTTACCACAGAGGTATTCAAACGCATACCTTCCTGCAGCTCGGCAGCAATAATCAGCCGCTTGCCCTTCAGCTCTGCCATTTCGGGCTTCACGTTCCGCTTGCAGTTGACGGTCAGGGCGTCAGCAGAGATATTGCCGGAATAGCTGCCCAGCACCTTGTAAATTACATTCCAGAATGTCGATTTGCCGTTGCGTCCATCACCATAAGCAATAATCATCGCCTCGGTGTATACCTTTCCAATCAGGCAAAGTCCGCAGATCATCTGGACATAGTCAATGAGACTCTGGTCGCTGCAGAAGAACACCTGCAGGGCTTCCTCCCATAACTGCCTGCCTTCCTCATTCGGCACGACCGCTGTCACTTTGGTAATCAGGTCAGCAGGATCAGTCGCTCTCCAACCGTTAATACCTTTCGTCAGATCATAAGTGCCGCCGGGCGTATTCAGCAGCATAGGATTCCCGTCAAGCTGCTCCGGGTGCTTCAGTACCAGTGGTTTGGCGGCATCAAGGGCGTTATTCAGACTTCGGATGTTGCGATACTTCATCACGAAATCGTGGTATATCTCCGAAAATCTGAATAGCCCATATGCAGCACCCTGCTCCGGATTCAAACTATCACGGAACTTTTTACCACCCGCTTTTGCCAGCATTCTGGGAACGCCGAGCTTTTCCAGTGCACATAAATGTTCTTCCATCTTGCTTTCCGCATCCGAAAGCTGGGCATCGGTATGTTCAATCATCGCCATGACCGCCGCCTGTTCCGATTCCTCCCAATATACACCATTGTAACGCAGGTAATTGGTAGCAACCGTGAAGGTGATTTCCTCGCCAAAGCAGTCCACGAAAGTACGGGCTTCACCGACATCGGAAAAATCATCCGGCAGGAGAGGATTTTGTCCGAACTGGTCGGGCGGAACATATCCGTCCTGCGAGGTAACCTTGCTGCCGAACTTGCAGGCACTGTTCCAGATGCTTTCCAATTCCGTATCATCAAGAGGAGGATTGCACTCGGCTGCTTTGTCCAGAAATTTCTGACGGGCTTCATCCGTCACACCGAAACGTTTGACCAGTCTGCCCGCAATACGGGACAGGGTGCTGTTGCGCTGCCCTTCTGGAATGCTGCGGTTCGATTTCATCAGTGTCAGCCAGTCCTCGATAGTCAGACTCCCTTCGTGCCAAACCACCTCACCTTTCGAGCCAAACAGAAAACGGGAGGCATCTAGTGCATTGCCGTCAAAGAAGGGAAGTTCCTTGTAGATACGGGTTTTGATTGCTTTGTGAAATGTTGCATCCTTGCAGGGCGTTGTCGGGAAAAATACATGGAAACGAGGGCGGGCGGATACCGAGCCTTTCGCCAGCATATGATGACGACTGTATGTGACCGCAAATGCCACATCTGTTAGCATCTCCGACAGCTTTTCGGGCGTGATCCACTCGTCCGTATCGTCGGAATGGTCGTTGTCACAGTCCATCGGCACAACATCCGAGAGCTGGAAGTTAGTGTCACTGCGGGAAAAATTATCATACAGTGCGCACACATGATCGAAGGCGACCGCCTTCTTTAGGTCAGCTTCAGAGGTAATGACTTTCTGGTGTGGGTAGTTGGTGTTCTTCGCATTGCCGGTACAGTCGGCAGTATACAGGGTAAATTTCATAGCTTTTCCTCCAATTCTTCCGTGAAATAACGAATTCTCATGTGTTTACGCTTCGCACGGTCAATCTCCGCCTTCATGCCTGCGGAGATATTCTCACCGAACACCCAAAGCTCCACGCACTTGCTCATCAGCACCCAATTCATGAAGATAGCCGTATTACGTTCTTCTGGTATACTGTCATCCATGAACTGCGTAAAATAGATGTGCGGTGCAATCGGCAGATAGTGCTTGTCTACGGCAAAGCGGCTGTATCTCTTGGCGTTCTTGATATTCCTCTCCGTATCTCCGGAGTAAGGAGAGCAGATATACACAATGGGTCGGAAGGCGGCAGCCTTGCGGACTGCCTTTTCTTCCTTTTCCAGACGGGTGAACGCCTCGTGTTCTGTAGGGCTGAAATAGCCCTCTGCGTTGTACTTATTTGCCATTGCCGTGCTCCTTTTTTATGCGTGCCGCATACCATTCCAGATGACGCTTTCTCGTCTGAAAATCTGGAACTGACAGCAGCAGACCAATATCAGCCTTTTGCAGAACTTCAAGCATATTGATTTGCTCCTGCGTCAGATATGGGCGGATGCTGGTCTTTTTCTCAATACCATGAAGCACTCTGAACTGCTTTGCCGTCATGCCAAGTACAATACGGTTGAGCATATCGCATTCATTGCTGAAGTGATAAGGCTTCGGGTTGTCGTTGATAAGACGGATATTCTCGGTCAGCAAAGGAAATTCCTGCCTTGCTGATACAAGCGTTCTGATGAAAGACTCCATCTCGTTGAAACGGCGTATGTACAGTTCCTTGAACTGTGCCGCCTTTTTACCACGATAGCCCATTGCCAGAAAGACGAAACCGTCACGGGTCATAATGTAACACGGCTGCTTATGTCCCTGTTCGTTGATGTATGCCGACTGCACAAAATTGTGCAGTCGAAATTCCTCCGAGCAATCAAGTTCACGAATATCACGGAGGACAGCTCTGTGTTCCTTTTCAAAGAACTGTGCCACATAGCGGCTGTCTACTCTGGCGGTGTCATGTTTATCGACGAACACGCCGTAATCGTCCATAGGAATCAAACTTTTCATTTCAGTGCCTCCATTCTTTTCTTCGAGCAGGCAGAACAGCAAACTGCCGTGCCATACATGTCGCCCATGCCGTCTGCAAATATAACAGACAGGTCAACGGATACTTCCTTGCCGCAGTCGGGGCAGGTGCAGAACACATTTTCATCGTTCAGCTCTACCTTGACTTCAACAGTGTCATTGATATTTTCTTTTACATAAAACATAGCAAAACCCTCCTAAAATTCTTCTCATTATACAGTCCTTAAAAATATGCTGAAAATTAGCCTGCTCCTAATCTTTTTTATAAAATTCACACTCGTACCCATCAGCCCGCAAGAGCAGCCCCTTTGCCCATTTCGGTGTACGAGCCATCTGTTCGCAGACAGCCTGCAGTGACATTCGTCTATCAGCTTCAATAATCATTTCATCGTGGATATGCCCGACGATAAAGCAGTGAGACAATGTCTGTAGGGAATAAAACAGCAAATCACGAGCAATACCCTGAACGATGTTTTCCACGAGCTTGCCGGAGTATGTCTCCAGCCGCTGCCACTTCTTTGATGTGCCGACACCGTCATAGGTAATAGATTCACCGCCAAAACGGTTCTCTTCAATACGTGGCTTTACATAGGCAAGCCGTCTGCCGGAGGGGAGTTCAATAAACAGAAATCCAGATTCATAGCTGAATTTGATACCGTGTGTTTCTGTCTGAGTTTTGCCGCCGACTGCCTTGATAGCCATCCTCTCCACGTCCCACCAGAGCTGTACGATGTTGGGTGATGCCTTCCGCCAATCTGTGACAATCTGCTTCAGCTCATTATCTGAAAGTCCCATAGCGTCTGCACCCATGGCTTTCATTGCACCGACAGAGCCGCCGTAGCCACAAGCCAATTCCGCCACCTTACCTTTCTGCCGCAAGTGTCCATTCACGCCGTGCTTTACAACAGGAACACCGAACATCTTTGATGCCGATGCACAATAAATATCCTCGCCATTAGCAAAAGCGTCCATTCTCCACTGTTCACCTGCAAGCCATGCAATGACACGGGCTTCAATAGCAGAGAAGTCCGCTACGATGAATTTATAGCCTGCTTTCGGTACAAATGCCGTGCGGATAAGCTGTGAAAGCGTGTCGGGAATATCCTCATAGAGAAGTTCCAGAGCATCCATATTGCCGGAAAGAACGAGATTTCGTGCCGATTCCAAATCGGGAATATGATTCTGCGGTAAATTTTGCAATTGTATAATCCTTCCTGCTTCCCGACCTGTACGATTTGCACCGTAGAACTGGAACATTCCTCTTGCACGGCCATCCGAGCAGACCGCATTTCGCATTGCTGCATACTTTTTGACAGAGGATTTGGAGGTTTGCTGTCGGAGCAGCAGTACTTCACGAATTTCCGGCGAAACTTTATCTATCAGTTCCTGCACTTCCTTTTTGCCGAGTGATTCTATTTCTACGCCGTGCGATTTCAGCCAACCTTTCATTTGCTGCACGGAGTTTGGATTTTCAAGTCCTGTCAATTCGCACAGCTTTTCAGTAAGATGCTGTTTTGCACAATCGCCGATACGAATTGCATTACGGACAAGCGGCAAATCAAGCTGAATGCCGCGGTCGTTGATTTCTTGGTCAAGGTGGTATTCCTTCCATACGAAATAAGGAACAGGGAAACGGCTTATTTTCCTCTCGATTCCTATTTCCGTCTCCACGTCACGCTTGTTGTATGCTTTGAAAACCGCCCACTTATCAGGAGCATCGGACGGAACATGAAACAGCGGTTTATCGCCGTCATAGGCATAGGGGACACAAAAATACTTGATGAGAGCTTTGCCCTCTGTCATCTTCTGCTGTTCGAGTTTCAGGACCGAGCCGACTCCTGCCAGCGTCAGCGGCAATCCAAGGTAAGCGGACGCTGCCATAGAGCAGTGCCAAGAATCAGGACTAAGATAATTGCCGACAGAATCCTGTGGAATGCTGTAACTGTGGAAAATATCGGGATAATTGCGTTTCAGCCAGACCGACAGGCATACGCGCTCAAAAGAAGCGTTGAAGCTGTGCTTTGTGACAGAATCGTCCGTCAAGGCATGAAGAATATCATCGGGGAGCGACTCACCGCTGGCAAGGTCAATGACCTTCACCGGAGCATCGTCTACGGAATAGGCAAACAGCAGAATATCAAAATAAGGAGAATCGGCATAGCGGTATACGCCTGTTTTGGTAATGTCTGCGTCGCTGCGAGTTTCCAAGTCAATCATCAATTTATGCATATTATCAACTCCAAATTTCCCACCCACGGTTCACACCGCAAACGCCCACCCGTCTGTATCAGTTAATTATGAAAGAAAATCATCGTCGTCATCGTCTGCAAAATCGTCCTCTGCACGGGATTTACCGCCCAGCGGCTCTCCGTCACGGAGCTTCTGGAGATTGTTCAAACCGCAGGCAATTCCACGGTTGCCATTGGTATTGAATGCGTAGAAATTAATGCTTGCACGACCGTAGATACCGCTGTAAAGTTCGCTGGTATCGAGAATCGGCTGGCAGTCGGCATCTACGACACCGGGCTTTGTTGCGCTGTTTGCGTTGATGAAGTAGCTGTCTGCGTAAGCCGGGTCGTCCGGTCTTTCTTCATCGCCGTCACGAAGAGGCGTTTTGAGCATCTTAAGTGCGGGAACAGACTTGCCGTTTCCCTTGAGTTTGGACTGTCCCTCGTCATAAGCAGCCTTGATTGCCGCTTTGCATTTCTCCACCGTTACGGTATCGCTTTTCGGAATGATAAGAGATACGCTGTACTTCGGAGTGCCGCCGTTGATGCTCTTCGGCTCGTTTACGATGAGATAGCTGAAGCGAGTATTTTTGCCCGTGACCACCTTTGTCGGATTCATAATCTTTGCCATAATAAAAACTCCTTTACTCTTTAAAATCTTCTGCTGTGGGATTCCACGCTTTCCGTTTATCGGAATCGGGAACCAGTGTCGGTTTGCCCTGTGGTTTCTCAATAAGAGAGCTGAGCAGGGTATCAAATTTTTTCTTGCCGAGCAATTTTGTCATTGCGGTCACGCCCATGAGCTTCTTTTCAAATGGGTCATATCCTGCATCCGTGACAACTGCCGCAACGGCATCATCATTTGTGTATCTGCGGTTGGAGCGACCTTCCACGATCTTATATCCGGGGAACTCCTTACCGCTGATTGCCTGTTCAAGTGCATATGTTTTTACATCGTTTACCCAACCGATAAAGGTGTCCGCACGATTGAGAATCATGCTGATTTCATCATCGGAAAGTGTATCAGGAACGGCAAAGTCGTACTGTGCCATTTGGAGATTGTACTCCGCACGCTTGCGGCAGGTTGCCTTGACCTTGCAGAACTGACAGTGTTTGCCTGCCTTGTATTCGCCCTCGCCATTGGCGGCAAGAGCTGCTGCCGGAACGAGGATTTTTTCTGCCCATTCGAGCAGTTCTTCTTTGCTAATTTCGGCAATGCTAATGTTGTCACGTCTTGGCTGAAAAATAATCATGCGGACGGTCTGAATGTCATACAGGCTTTCAAACAGGTTTAATGCACCTAATGCGTACATTCTCATCTGCGGATTTTCCTCTGCTTCTACTAAAATTCCCAGTCCATACTTGAAATCTATTACCGTAAGCATACCGTCAGCTACGATAATACAGTCGGCTGTGCCGAAGCTCTCTGCCACCCAACGGGTAAAATCAAGACGCTGTTCTACAAGGACAAGCGGGTCGGAGCAGTTCTGCTTTGCCGTTTCGACCTGCTCCATGACAAATTCGCAGTAAGTATCGCTGCATTCCGCCATTTCCTCATCGAAGTATGTCAAATCTTCAGTGGGGTCTCGAACCCTGTGTCCGAGAGCCTTTTTTACCTTGTACTCGCAGAGGGCGTGTGCGTCTGTACCTTGTTGAGCATAGCTGCTGGATGTATCCTGTTGTACCGCATTTTCTTTTGCGGACGGCGGGCAGTTGATCCAACGCTCACTGCTGGATGGCGCGAGAAGTGCGTGATTACCCGGCATTTGCAATCACCTTCGCTTCTGCAAGCAGTGCTGTGTAGTCCGACTCTGCCACATCGGAGAGCTTGTCTGCCCCGAATTTCCGGAGCAGCTCCTTGACTTCAGCAGTATGACCATTGCGGGAAATCTCCGACAGACGGCTGCGGAGTTCTACAAAAGTAACAGTCTGCTGTTCAGGTGTCGGCTGTTCCTTTGCAGTGATTTCCTGTGGCTCGTCCTTTTCGGAATCGTAGATGGTCTCGAATGTGTTGAGATACTCACTTGTGATTTTCTCCGTCAGTGCAGTTACTGCTTTCGTCAGTGCGTTCAGAGAATTAATCAGTTCGAACATTTTGTCCATGGTTTTCACCTCTTCGTCTTTTTTTGATTGGGAATCATTCCTTCTCACCATACAGTCCTCGGATCAGCCTGAAAAATTAGCCCCCTCAAAAAACTTTTTTATAATTTCCACAATTCTTTTTTTGTGAGCAGTAACTGTCGGTGATGACATACCGAGGATTGCGGCGGTTTCCTTCACATTGAAACCTCGCAGATAATGAAGTTCATAAACCTGTTTCTGACGTTCTGACATAGTTTCAACAGCCGCACGGAGCATTTCTACTTCCGGAGATACTTCACTGCCGTCAGGAATATTTTCAATAGCGGCTTTCTCAGAATCATGTTCATCATCAGACATCACATAGTCAATGGAAAGATTCCAATTTCTTGGTGCTTTCTCACCGGGATGAGCGTTTTCCCATTCCTTTACAGCCTGCTTTTCTTCAGCGGTCAGTTCAGGACGACCGTTTTTCAGGTTGTTGCGTACTTCTGCATCATCCAAATGATGCAGAAGTACAATAAACTCTTCAGTAATACCGTCTTTTCCCGGTATCAGGGTAATTGTGCTGCCGTCATAAATCGGATAGGTGTATGTAGTCCTTTTGGCGGCTGGCGTTTTGCGTACTCTCAGTTTTTCAGCTTTTTTCTCATAAATTGGCATAAAAAATTCCTCCATTGTCTTGAATGGAGGAATCGCCCGGCTGCAAAATGGCATAACAAATCAGACTGCACTCCAGAAGGGATTTCACTCCATTCGGTTTGCAGCCGTCAAGCTCAAATTGACAGCCTTGTTATTCTATTGTCCCACACAGCCTGTTGAGCAACCGGTGTCAGTATGTATGAGTCAGCAGTTTAACGTCATACTGGGGACATAAATAGACGGAAAAGTCAACCTCTCCCGTTATTCATGGAAAAAGTAGAGGTTAAAACGAACGGTTTTTGTAACTTTGTAAATTTTGCGTAAAATCACTTCCGCCCTCTTAAAAAATTATATCAAATGTGATATAATATAATCAAATCTTTAGTTTTCATGTCAAATTAGGAATAATATATTGAAAAGGAATATGAATATGTCAGAATTGAATTTCCAGTTACTTGAAGAAAATATCCGTATGCTCCTTGTGAAAAACAATATAACGCAGCAGAAACTCGCAGAAATTGCAGGTATGACGCAGGCTAACGTAAGCAAAGCATTGAATCGTAACGAAAAGAAACGTTTTACTCTTGATCAGGTATATAGAATTGCACAGTACTTTGAAGTATCTATTGATAGCCTTGTAGGGAATCCAGCTGAAAATTCAGCAGGTACAAGTCCACGTGATGCCTTCCGTTTCATTACAAAGTTTCTCTCTGTTGGAAAATTGAGGACTGCTGAATTGACAGTAAAAGAGACAAAATATGAGCAGGAATATGGTAATGGCTTAATGGAACACAAACCACGAGAAATTGATGACACATATCCCGTTTTCTTCTTTCCGGATTATGAAAGGTTCTCCGATTATAAGTTATCAGATCAAGACGAAGTCGACTTACATATGGAATTTTGTGCTCGTGGAAACGATACAAGATTTCTATATCTGAACAAAATATTGAAGAAGATGATACCACTGATTGCACAGTACAGGGACGGTGATATTCCGGAGGAGGCTTTTCAAATGATTGTTGATGGCTATGCAAATCAATTGCCAGATAAGTAATAAGATAGAATTTAGATTCTATTATTCATATGTTATACTGTTCTAAAGCCAAATAAAGATTTTGTGCAGAATATTGTTCAGGTTTAGAATAGAGGGGAGTATAAGGGTTGACGATGTTAGTTACTCACTGTCATTCATTTTTGAGATAAGATCATCTATCATCTCCTCCAGCTCACGGCAGCTTATGCTGTGAAGGTTGCCAAAGCGGTTAACAACTGAGTCAGCAACTTCCGGTGAATGGTTAATGCTGACGGCAGTGAGTAGATTGGATGCCCGTTTTTCGTTCTGTCGTTGTCATTAATTAATGCCTCCTTTAAAATTTACAAAATTTACACTTTTCTCATTGCCTTTTTGTTGAATCTGTGGTATAATGTAGATGTGACAATTTTGTGAAGAGATGTTTGCAATTCGATTATGGTGTAATTTTACCACCATCGAATGAAACTTTCAAAGCGATTAAGGACGTTTAAGTATGATTAGGTATGTTTAAAGGAGGCACCTTTATGGTATTCAGTAATTTTGCACAGGTTTTGTATTCCGTTCTTGCAGAAGGACGCAGCTTTGCACAATTTACAAGAAACTTGTTCTTAAACATTACTGATTACAGCGATTCAGAAGAAAACCCTATCGAAGATGCTGAGGACGGAACATTGAAAGCCTACTATACGGGAAAAAATGGCATTTCAAGATTTGCAAAGAAAATAAACAGCCACTTGGATACCCAAAAATTCGAGATGTATTTAGAAAGATTTCCGTCCGGTACTGCAATGCTTATTCGTGATGTACTTCTCCCATTTGATTCACAAATTGATGAATTCAATTGCTATAAAAGGTGTGCAAGCATACTTAAAGATATCATAATTACGGCAGCAACACAAAAAAGAAAGCCTAAAAAGGACATCAGTATTACGTCTGTAACTACAGCACCCAGAGAGGTTGACTCTGATTTTAAAACTCGGTTGTTGCTCGAAGCCTCTGGAATATGTGCAAATGATAATTGCAATAAGCCACTAAGCATAACTAAGGGGGAAGATTATCAATGTTACTTTGAGTGTGTAATTATCGACAGTGCACTTCCACAAGATTCCTTTGAGAATAATATAGCTTTTTGTCCTGAATGTGCAGCAAGGTTTAGAATGAGGGCTACTACCGATGAAATTCAAAGAGTTAAAGAAATCAAAAAGCAACTGATTCAAGATGCAGCCGATAAGCAAATGTTATCAGAAAGCCAAGTGACAGATGGTGTAAAAAGAGTTATTCAGAAAATCTCTAAATCACTTACAGATGAGCCAAAGGTTCAGCTCTCTTATAATACGGCGACTATTGATCAGAAACTTCTTGCGATAAGCAAGCCTTTATGTATAAAAGTCAAGTCATTTGTAAATGAATACTACAATGTTGTATATGATGCATTCATTCAGATGGATAAATCAAAGGTTATACGGTTTGAGCCGTTTTCACTACAAATGAAAATGAATTATATCCAGCTTGTTCAGAGTGGAACTGAACCAGTTAAAATTTTTGATAAACTTGTGGACTGGATTGTAAGTATCACAAATGAAGATCGATTGTGGTGTGAAATTATTGTTTCATACTTTGTACAGAAATGCGAGGTGTACAATGCAACTTCCGAACAAACTATATAGTTATAACTATAGCGTTCTTTCAAAATTTCCGATTTTACTTAAGTCTCTTCAAAAAGGGGATGTTCAAGTACTATCTCTATTTATGAGTAATCAGGACAAATTCGAGAGTATCAATGATTTTATTGAGACACTTGATGCACTTTACGCCCTGCGAAAAATAGATTATGATGATGAAAAAGGGGTGATACATTTTGTTATATGAAATCCAATGTGATCGTTTTATCTCAAACGGTCAACCAAGACCGCCGATTCGTTTTAACAGCGGTTTAAATGTGGTATTGGGCGGAAGAAATGCAGACAACTCTGTTGGAAAATCGACATTTATGCTGATTATCGATTTTGCTTTTGGCGGAGAAACATACGCAAAATCGCAAACTGCTCTTCACATCGGAAATCACCTGATCAAATTTGCTTTCAAGTTTGCTGAGACACTCTACTATTTCTCTCGTGATGTTGTGAATGCCAATACGGTTAATGTATGTGATGCAAATTATAATGTGCAGTCAACACTTTCAATTGACAATTTCAGGAAAAAACTTCGAGAACTATATAATATCACATTGAGAAACGGCTCTTTTCGTGGAATCGTGGGTCCTTATTTCAGAATTGCCGAGATTGAAAATCACAATAGTTTGAAGCCACTTCATGCATTCCCAAGCCAAAAAACGATTGATGCGATAGTGGCATTAGAAAAGCTATTTGATGAATATTGGCATATTGAGGAGTATAAGGATGTTCTCAAAAAGAGGGAGGAAAAGCTTAAGGCACACAATGCAGCAAGGAAACAAGCCCTTCTTCCTAATAGTGTAACTACGAAAACTGCATATAAGAGAAATACTACTGAGATTGAACGGTTAGAAAAGGAACTTGAAGAATTAACACTGCAGACTGATCGTGATCTTTCAAAGGAAAACACGGAAGAAGCAGATCAAGTTTCTGAAATTAAAGGGAAAATTACCGCCCTCAAGCGTAAACGTACAATGCTACAATCCCGATTGGACGCCGTCAAACTGAATGTCAGCGGCGGTATCAGATATGTACAAGGAGAGTTTTTAGAACTTCAAGAATTTTTCCCAGATGTCAATATTCGTAAAATCGCAGAAATAGAGGCATTCCATGAAAAACTCATAGCAATTCTAAAACAGCAGATGGAGGATGAGATCTTGCGTCTGTCTACGTTGGTTGCAGCAGCAACGGACGAGATACAAGTTCTTGAAGAGGAGCAACGTTCTCATGGTAGCCTTGCTGCGATGTCTAAAGCATTTCTTGATAAGTTTTCGCATTATCGACAGCAGATTGATACACTACGAAACCAGAATAAAGCTTACGATGATGCAAAGACTTTTGCAGATGACATAAAAGCTGCAAAACAAGCTCTGAAGGATGCCGAAGATACCATTCTGCGAAATATCGAAAGCATGATCAATTCACAAATGACTCGCTATAACGACTTTGTTTATAACCAGACACGAAAAGCTCCTGAAATCAATCTTTTTGACGGCACACGGTATGAATTCACTACTCCAGATGACACAGGAACAGGTACATCATATAAAAGCCTTATTGTGTTCGATTTGAGTATTTTGAAACTCACGCAACTTCCCACTTTGATTCACGATTCTCTGATCTTTAATGATATCGGGTATGCACCGCTTGAAAAGATCATGGAACTATATACACAAAGTAGCAAACAGATATTTATTGCCTTTGATAAAAAAGAAGCTCCGACAAAAGCAATTCAAAAGATACTTGATTCAGCGAGCATATTGCATTTAAGCTCTGATGGAAATGAGCTATTTGGAGAGAATTGGGGTAGAAAAAAGAAGGATGAGGAAGAGGACTCCGCTGCTCCTACAAAGTAAAAAAATGCGGCATTAAGTGCTGCATTCTTTTATCCGTCCCTTTTTTAAACATTAGCCTAAAACAAATCATTTTTTAATTGAAAAATTCGGCAAAGTGTGGTATAATATTGGAAATAAAGCTTCAAGTATAGAACAGGAGGACTCCCATTGACGGAACTCATTGAGATCAATGCATATCCGGTAAAAAACGTCCTGTCAAGGCTTTTGCTCGACAAGACGACTGGCAAAAATATAATCTTTGCGACTGACGATTATGCACGCTATGGTTGTTACGATACAGATCAGATTACAGAAAATGCATTGCTTGGGTTTGATTCGCTTGATATTCAACCTCGTGTGATGAAAGATCGTACAGAGCAATCAGAGCGCACAAGAAAAAAGGCAGAAGTATTCACTCCTACCTGGATTGTCAAACAGATGTGTGACCATTGTGACAGCGTCTGGCAGGACGGCAAGTATGCGGATGACTGGCAGAAATATGTACAGCTCCGGATACTGGAAATCGCCTGCGGAGAAGCTCCGTTTCTTGTAACACGCTACGATACAACTACAGGTGAGCGACTACTAATCAGTGAGCGTACAGGAATGCTTGACCGGAAGCTTCAGGCGATACAGGCAGATGACGAGGAAACATGGCTCAAATGGGCATTCAAATCCTACGAAAGCACATACGGCTACGAATTTCAGGGAGACAATCTGTTGATCGCACGTATCAATCTACTCGTGACCTTCTGTGATTATCTGGAAGAACGTTGGCAGAGAAAGGCTACCGACAGCGAGCTGAAAAAAATCGCCAATATCATTGCATGGAATCTATGGCAGATGGATGGACTGAAGGACACCGTGCCGCTGGGCGTACCGGGTGAAGAATTTCACCAGTTTTCTCTTTTTGGTGATGAAGAACCTGTTGATTTAGAGGCTGACAGCTGCAAGATATATAACCACCGCAGTAGCAATTCATTGTTGTTTGCGGATATAAAGGAGGGTAAAAGTAATATGAAATTTGATTTTGTGATTGGTAATCCGCCGTATCAGGATAACACATTAGGAGATAACGAAACTTACGCTCCGCCTATTTATCACTTGTTTATGGATGCCGCTTTCACTGCTTCTGATAAAGTGGAACTAATAACACCAGCTCGTTTCCTGTTTAATGCAGGAAGTACGCCTAAGTCATGGAACGCTGAAAGGCTAACTGATAACCATTTCAAGATTCTATATTTTGAGCAAGATAGCACTAAAGTATTTAAAAACACAGTAATAACAGGAGGACTTGCAATCTCATATCGTGATGCTAATGCTGATTATAAAGCAATAAAAGTTTTTACTCAATTCTCCCAGCTTAATTCTATTTTGCATAAAGCAATTAATGAACATAACTTTCAAAGCCTTGAGCCGCTTGTTGTCTCCAGAACCGCATATCGTCTAACCGAAAAGATGCACGAAGAACATCCGGAGGCTATTGAACAATTGAGCAAGGGACACGCATATGATATGTCCTCGAATATTTTCGAAAGGTTACCACAAATATTTTTTGACTCTAAACCTGATGATGGATTCAGCTATGTCAGGATTTATGGAAAAGTGGGTACAGCAAGGTTGTACAAGTATGTAAGAGAGGACTATGTGCGACCAGTATCTAATCTGCATAAGTACAAGGTATTAATGGCACGTGCAGACGGAGCTGCCGGAACAATAGGTAATCCTATTCCTGCAAGAATTATCGGAACACCAATTGTAGAAGTGCCGAACACAGGTAATACAGAGACATTTCTTAGCATTGGTGCTTTTGCAGACAATACTTGCACTGAGAATGCGCTAAAGTATATTAAGACAAGATTTGCGAGAACATTACTGAGCGTTTTGAAAACGACACAAGACATCACACCTGAAAAGTTTAAATATGTCCCCCTCCAAGACTTCACTGAAAACAGCGACATCGACTGGAGTAAGCCTGTTTCTGAAATCGACCAGCAGCTCTATGCAAAATACGGCTTAACACAGGAAGAAATCGACTTCATCGAAACTCATGTAAAGGAGATGGATTAAGTGGCGAAAATCAGTATTCAGACAACCCGACCTGTCGTTCCAATGATATACGCTTATACAACTCCCGGCGTTTCCTATCATGACGGCTGGACAAAGATTGGATATACCGAACAAGATGTCACCACTCGCATTAGGCAGCAAACACATACAGCAGGTATCCAGTGGGAACTGCAATGGAAGAAAAATGCACTTTTCGATGATGGTTCAGGACGCAGTTTCCGTGATTCAGATTTTCATGCCTACCTGCAAAAGCAGGGCGTTCCCCGTGAAGCAGGGACAGAGTGGTTTCAGATCTCTGGCAGTGACTCCAAACGCATGATCAATGATTTCCGTGAGAACTGTGGAGTACTGAAAACTATCGGTACTGTTGCCTATGAACTTCGTTCCGAACAGGAGCAGGCAGTTGCGCAGACCTTTGACTATTTCCAGAGCCATCAAAACGGCGAATTTCTCTGGAATGCAAAACCACGTTTTGGAAAAACACTGGCTACATATGACCTCTGCAAACGCCTGAAAGAGAGCAAAGGCAAGATGGCTTGTAATATTCTGATCGTGACAAATCGTCCGGCAATTGCCAATTCGTGGTATGATGATTTCGTAAAGTTTCTTGGAACAGAATCCGGCTTTCGGTTTGTCAGTGAAGTATCTGCTTTGAAGGGTAAACCTTACGTTCTGACAAGATATGAATACACGGACAACCTTTCAAGTAGTGGACTTGCAAGTTGTATCGAATTTGTCAGTTTGCAGGATTTAAAAGGCTCGCTTTATTTCGGTGGTCAGTATGACAAGCTGAAAGAACTGGTACAGATGCAGTGGGAACTGCTGGTTATCGACGAGGCACACGAGGGTGTGGACACATCCAAAACAGATGTGGCATTCCATCAAATCAAGCGCAATCACACGCTGCACCTTTCCGGTACACCGTTCAAGGCACTGGCGAATGACAAGTTTCCTGCCGATGCCATCTATAACTGGACATATGCGGATGAACAAAAGGCAAAGCGTGATTGGAGTGATGTCGAGCACAACAACCCCTATGAGAATCTGCCGCAGCTCAATCTGTTTACATATCAGATGTCCGAAATTATTCGTGATCAATTGCAGCAGGGTGTTGAAATCGAGGGTGAAACGGAAGAATATGCGTTTGATCTGAATCTGTTTTTCTCTACGAAAGCGAATGGCTCTTTTGTCTATGAAAGCTCTGTTGACAGATTTCTTAATGCACTCACCACTCAGGAGAAATTCCCGTTTTCCACTCCAGAACTCCGTGCAGAACTTTGCCATACCTTTTGGCTGCTTGACCGTGTGGATAGTGCAAAGGCTCTGGCAAAGAAGCTGAAAGCACATCCGGTGTTCAAAGACTATGAAATCATACTTGCTGCCGGTGATGGCAGACTTTCGGAAGAAGATGAAGCAAAGAAGGCATACGATAAAGTCCGTGATGCTATTGATAAGTATGATAAGACAATTACACTGTCTGTCGGTCAGCTTACTACAGGTATAACGATTCCCGAATGGACAGCGGTGCTGATGCTGTCTAATATCAAATCTCCTGCTTTATATATGCAAGCAGCTTTCCGTAGCCAGAATCCGTGGAGATACACAGAGTGCGGCGAAATGCGTGTTAAGCAGAATGCGTATGTGTTTGACTTTGACCCTGCAAGAACACTGATTATCTTTGAAGAATTTGCAAATGACCTGAATTCCAGTACGTCTGGAGGTAAAGGCGATAGTGATTCCAGAAAGCAGAATGTCCGTGTGCTGCTCAATTTCTTCCCTGTTATCGGCGAGGACGAGCAGGGCGAAATGGTGGAGCTTGATGCGGAAAAGGTGCTGTCCATTCCGAGAAGGATTCGTTCTTTGGAGGTCGTTCGTCGTGGCTTCATGTCGAATTTTCTGTTTCAGAATATTGCAAACATCTTTAATGCACCGCCGGAGGTTATTGATATTATCAGTTCTCTGCCGAATGCGCCGGAGGGCGATTTGGTGGACGTATCACCGCAGACAAGAGAGGATTTGTCTGTCAATGATGAGGGCGAAGTGGATTTGCCGGATGAATTTGTGATTGGCAGGTCACAGAAAGTATTCGGTGATAAAATCTATGGTGAAATTACAGATACTCTTGCACAGAAAACAGAAGAGATAGTAGCTGCTCCTGCTACTACAGAACAACAACAGGTAGAGCGTTTGCAAGATGTATTTAAAAAGGAATTAGTCGCTCCAGTGATGCAGGTGACAAATGACACTTATGGAGCAGATCTGAAAGCCAAAGATTCTAAAAAACTTAAAAAGCAGCTTGAACAGAAAGCTGACAAACTCGTTACTCAGGAATACGGAAACTACTCTATTCAGAAGAAAACTCTCGAAGCAGAAAGACAAGATGTACTTAAACATCTCCACGAAACAGGACAGTCTGCCGCCGAGGTCAATGACCATTTTGACACACTGGTGCAGGAAGCTACGGATGCCTTCAAGGAACGTGTTAGCACTGTTCTGGAGGAAACCGTTCCGACACTGTGCGAAGAGGTCGTAAAAACAGTCGAAACACAGAAGCGTGAGCGTACCAAAGAAACGATTGAGGATGCTGTGCGTGACCATCTGCGTGGCTTTGCAAGAACGATTCCGTCCTTCCTTATGGCATACGGCGATGATTCTACCACTCTTGAGACATTTGATGTGATTATTCCTGACGAGGTTTTCCTTGAAGTCACAAGCATCACGCTCGATCAATTCCGCTTGCTTCGTGACGGTGGCTCGTATATCGATGCTGAAACCGGAGAAGAAAAGCACTATCCCGGAAAGTTGTTTGATCATGTAGTATTTGATGACTCTATCAAGGAATTTCTGGCACTCAAGGTAAGACTGTCGAATTATTTTGACGATACACAGAGTGAAGACATTTTTGACTATATTCCGCCGCAGAAAACTAACCAGATTTTCACACCGAAGCATATCGTGAAGCAGATGGTGGATTTACTGGAACAAGAGAATCCCGGCTGTTTCGATGATCCTTCAAAGACATTTGCAGATTTGTATATGAAATCGGGTCTGTACATTGCGGAAATTGTAAAGCGGCTGTTCAATTCTAATGGTATGAAACAGGCATATCCTGACAAAGCAAAGCGGCTGCAGCATATCTTTGAGAAGCAGGTTTACGGTCTTGCACCGACGGAGATTATCTATCAGATTGCACTTCACTTTATTCTTGGATTTGATGATGGTAATCTAATTCGAAATCATCATCTTCGTCAGTGTGATGCACTTCCTTTGGCGAAGAATGGTACACTAGAGTCAAAGTTGGATGCAATTTTTGACAGTATTGAATAGAATTGGAAGTAATGAATAGTGATTGGTGAAAAATTTACATTAATGCAATATTCAGTCAGCGCCATTCTTGGTCTGATTGATGTTGAGCAATTTGTTATTCCTGAGATACAGCGTCCTTTTGTATGGAAGCGCAGTCAAGTTCGTGATTTGATTGACTCTCTTTATAGTGGCTATCCAACCGGTTACATCATTACATGGAAGAATCCGGATGTAAAAACAAAGGATGGAGTTATCGCTGGTGGCAAGCACGTCCTGATTGATGGTCAACAGCGAGTAACAGCTTTAATGGCTGCTATTTCTGGATTAGAAGTACTTGATGATGATTTTAATAAGGATAGAATCAAAATAGCCTTTAATCCGTTAGCGATTGATTCCACTAAACGATTTGAAGTACAGGACGCTTCTCACTTAAAAGATAAAAAATGGATTCCTGATATATCCGTTATTTTTAAGCCTGATTTTAAGCAACGTGCATTTGAAAACCAATATGCAGTGTTAAATGAAGACGTTGACCTTGATGAAGTATCCGAAGAACTCACAAAACTTAAAGCAATCGCTAACCGTCAGATTGGTGTCATAGAGCTGGATCACACTCTTGATATTGACGAAGTTACTGACTATAAATGAGCATCCCTAAAAAATGCACAAAAAGATAGGACAACAGTCCCAAAAAGAGTTATAATGTACTTGTAACCTACATTAACTCAAAGGAGTGTTGTCCTATGAAAACAAATACAAACAGCGTCTTGTAAAGGTGAAACCCTTGCTTGATGCTTTCTTTTCATGGCTTGATGCACAAAACATCAGCGGAAAAGGCAAACTGGCAAAAGCAGTGGGATACGCACTGAATGAAAAGAAATATCTCTACACATTTTTAGAGGACGGTAATGTACCGATTGATAACAATCGTGCTGAGAATGCGATTCGTCCGTTTGCAGTTGGTCGTAAGAACTGGCTGTTCAACAATACAGAGCGTGGGGCAAAATGCAGTGCGATTCTGTATTCAATCATTTCCACAGCTCAGGCTAACGGACTGGATGCCGAGAAGTATCTGACTGAGCTGTTTTCACAACCAGCAGGTACCATTCTGCTGCCATGGAAGGAGAAAAACGATGAAACTGAAGCCTGAAGAAGCCGGTTTGTTTTATGAGATGTTTCTGCCGCTTCTCGATTATGTGAACGAGAACTACCATGTCACGATGGAAACCGTTCATTTCACAGGAGAACGCGTTGATCCCGGAGAAGCGGCAGAGGTGGCACAATTTTTATGGGAACGCACCTGGATTATTGATGACTACCTTGCCGGAGCTGTATTGCCTGAAGAACAGTGTGAGATCATTTTAAGCTGGAAACGCTGTGTTTCCGGAACGTTTATCATCGAACGGCATTTGAAGAAGAAGGGGTCAATCTTTATTTCTGATGACAATAATTCTGTATATCTGGTGAATGGCATTATTGACAGTTGGGAAGAAATGTTTTCGGGCATTCCGACACCGATGATCGTAAAGGCAACATTGCTTCCATTCCGGGATGTCATTATTTCGGATGGGCTGGTGTCTGCATTCCCGATTCGATTTGGCAGAAATATGGTCGCTGAATTTAAAAACAGTTATATGATTGCGAGGATGAATAAAACAATCATTTCACGGATATGAAGAGTGCAGCCGGGCAGATGTCCCGGCTGTTTTGTTTTGGGGAAAACCGCTGTAGGTGGGACGCGGTTTATTTTACGCTTACTATTTTACGCTTACAAAAGACCGCCTGTGGAGTGAACCACGGGCGGTTAGTAGCAATGTTTAATTGTATGATAGCGAATATAACCATTGAACAAATAAAGTTATTAAACCCCGAGTAATCGGGGTGAAATGGAACTATTCAAAATCTTCTCCAGAACAAAACCAGCAAAACCGAGAATTGCAAGAATATTATTTATCATAGGCATCCCTCCCTGAATACTAGCCATTATAACGTGTTCCCATTGTTTCCATGGCATTTCAAAGGTCACCCTTATCCGAGGCAGAACATATATATTCTATCATATTTTGAGGTATCTGTCAAGAAATCTTTTGTATGATGCTACCGTGATGAATCCGCTTTTATCTTTTTGCTTTTTTAAAGCATACAGTCCTCTTGAAACATCTTCATAGCTTGGATACTGTTCAGCGAGCCAATATAAGTACCAATTGTTCACCTTGTACTTGTCAACATGAAAAACATGATATTTATAAAACGAATTATGATTCGATAATGCCAACGCAGTATCAAGCAATCGTCGATCTTCAATATTAGGATATTGATTAAGGACAGAATAACCTATATCCGGAAGATTTTTTATTTTGCTTAGACTCATACATATGAAAGCAACATTTCTTAAAACAGCACCCTCAAAATTAACATCCTTCATATTACAGTTGAAAAAAGTTACATTGGATAGAACAGCATTTTTAAAGGAAGAACCTTTTAAGTTACAGTGAGTGAAGTCAATATCAGATAAATTTGCATTATTAAAATTACAGCCGGTAATAATGCAATTCTGAAATTTATCATTAGAAAAGGTGGCATCCTTATAAATTATACTGTGAATATTAGATTGATAGTTATATCTGTTAGACCAGCCTGAATATTTTCGTCCAGAATTAGTCAATACGAATCTCACTAACTTACCTGCTTTACGTTTCCTAATGATCTTTAATTTTTGTTTTGCTTTTCGTTTTCTTTTGGTACGAGACATTTTATACCTCCTGTTGTTGAGAGTATACATATCAATTTGTCTGTTTTTTCTATTATACACCGTCACTCCAAAAAAGTCAACTCATCACCCACACCGGTTAGTGTCAAGCAAAAGTAGGCAGCTACTTTCAAAGTAAGCGTAAAATAAACCGCGTCCCACCTACAGCGGTTTATTTTACGCTTACGGGAAGGAACTTTTTCTTTGTATCAAAGATAGAGTTTTGATAGAAATAATCATAGCGAATTGGATACAAAGATTAGGAAAAATTAAAAGGTATGCCCTTGCGGTGTAAAATGCCCTCTTGCAGTGTAAAGGCAAGTGGGCATTTGTTTTCGGTAGATTTATTCACACTTGAGTGCTATAATTTATGGGAACGGAAAATTTGAATTTGTCAAAGAAACTTGATGACAATTAAGTGATAGTATTGCAGAAATGACAATCTGAAATTGAGGACTATAAATGAGCATCCCTAAAAAATGCACAAAAAGATAGGACAACAGTCCCAAAAAGAGTTATAATGTACTTGTGACCTACATTAACTCAAAGGAGTGTTGTCCTATGAAAACAAGTATACACTATTCTGAAGAAATTTGCAAGAGATTGGGGCTCTTCAGGTATAAGTGTGGGTTGAAATTAGCCTAAAATCCCATAAATACGTCACAATCCCAGTATAGGCTTTCGATTGGAAAGTGGAATGCGCAAATTCGAGCAAACCAGGTATACCATATCGATCAGATTCTGGATATTGCGAAAGCCGTATGCTTTGCGGATGATAAGCTTAATCTTGTTGTTGGCAGCTTCAATTCTGGCATTGCTCATCCCAAGGCGTATGGCATTCAGTATATGATCCTTGTGCCTTTTTATCTTCTTGTAGAGTTCATACACAGCAGGAATACGGCTGTGCGATGCCCGCCACAGCCAATGTTTCAACTCGACCTCTGCTTCGCCCAGGTCTTTCAGTTTCAGAAGAAGCCGCAGCGATTCTTTGAGGCAGTAGGCACGATACAAGCGTTTATCGGTTTTGGAGATCATTTCAACTCTGATCTTCTGCTTTTCAGTCAAATTTTCAGGAGCTTTACCGAGCGCATAAGATGAGTTTTTGATTTTGTCAGCTTTTTCTGATGCCTGACGAATTTCCTGAGTGGCAGGATCATCTTCCTTCGGTCTGCCGGGCTTGCGAGGGTTTGCTTTTTTAAGTTCCTTCACCTGCGTATAGGCATCACGCCAAGACTCCCGTCTCACTTCATCAAGTGTATCCATAGCCCACTGCACAACATGGAACTGGTCAACGCAGCGAACACAGTCGGGAGTGAATTCATCGACGCACTCTGTGATCCATTTTGCACCGTCACCTGTGACAACCTTAATGCTTGTACGCTGTTCTTCGGTGAGCTGCTGATAGAATTTTTCAAGCACAGATTTCCCGTGACCGAGGGCAATCCACACCACAGTGTTCGTGTCATGATTGACGATGACAGTGATGTACTTATGCCCCTTTTTGTAGCTTGTCTCATCTATTCCGATGTTGACAAGATTGTCCAATCTATGCGAGATTTCAGGTTCGATCACATCTTTTGTACGGCTGATACATCTGCCCACAGTTTCCCAATCGACACGGAAATACTCCGCAACAACGCTGCGTGGAAGATGCACTGCAAACCAAGCTGCTGTCAGGTCAAAATTCTTTGTGAAGCCGCTGCCGGGATACGCCCACGGAATATCAGCAACAACTACTCCGTGCTCAAGACACTCAATCCGATGCGTCTGGTATTCAATCTCAACAAGTGTTGTGCCCCAGTCAAGTCCTCTCCAAATGCGGGGTTTCCTGCAACGGGAATCATATCCCGGACAGCGTCTGTGACAGTAAGGGCATTCGTTTTCGTGCCACTTGCTCGGACGTGCCTGAATGCGAATGTGGTTGACGCTATCGGCATCCGTGTAGAATTCGCAGCCTGTGATGACTGTATTCTTAAAATTAAGCAGCTTCTTGCAGAGAGACTTGGCAGATTTCATATTCAGGAGTACCTCCGATGTGGTAAAAGCAGAGTGTGTACTCTTACATTTTACCGCATCGGAAAAGTTCCTGCAATGCGACCGCCACCCTTGACAGAACCTGAAAGAAATGCTGTGCAGTCGGTGCCGACGGTGACGAACGGGGGAACAGCTCAACAGGTTCACCGTCGGTCAGTCATTGTAGCATTTCTTTCAGAACCTGTCAAGGGCAAGCCGCCTTACGGCGGTGGCTGGTTTTGCCTCCGATTCCGAATCTAAGAACAGCTCGTTCGTTTCAAACCCTGGATTCTACCCACACATATGCCAGAAGCCTCTTTCAAAAAAAACAATATAACGGGATGGCGAAGAAACTATCCCGTAAAAGGGCATCCCGATTTTGTTTTTCTTGATAAAAAGATTGCTATATTTGTTGACGGCTGCTTTTGGCACGGACACGATTGTAGGAACACTCGTCCTTCCGATAATGCGGAGTATTGGAATAAAAAACGAGAACGCAATATTAGGCACGACAACGAAGTAACCGCCTTGTTTGAATAGCGAGGTTGGACTGTAATTCGCATTTGGGAAGTAAGCGTAAAATAAATCCATGACTTCCAAACAATTGAACTTTGGTGTATAGTAAAGTCCGAGCAACTCTATAGAGCGGATGAGAAAATTTTAGGGCTATAAGCTAGGCTTGACGGTCAAAACACGTTTTATCCCATCGCAGGATTTATTTCCCCTGCGGTGGGATTTTCTATTGCCCTCATGACGGCAAAAACACGTTATTCCTTCTCCACTCCCAGCAGATAATCCACGCTGGTATCAAAAAATTTTGCGAGATAAACCAGCTTCTCCAGTGGGATTTCCGTTTTATGCGACTCATAGCGTGAGTAGGTTTGCTGGGAAACGTGCAGGATTTTCGCCATTTCGGCTTGAGAGAGTTTGCGTTCTTCCCGCAATTCTCGGAAACGTAGGTGCATAAGGCTTACCTCCTTAGGTAGATCTGTCACATCCGCACAAGACATGAGCAGCGTATTTGGTCGGTTTACACGTTGACTTTTACTCGAAAAGTGAGTAATATAGGATACTGACATGAGGCGGCTCTCTTTCGTCAAATCCGTCCATTGACACACCGGATTTTCAGGCGAAAAGGAGTCGATTCTGCTATCATTATAGCAGAATTACAGAAAAAATAAAGTGCATTTCATTAACATTTCGTGGATTTCGGCAGGAAAACCAAGCGTTTTTTACGAATCCGCAGTCTGAAAAATGGTCAGGAGGAGCTTAAAAATGCCAAGAAGAGGAAGTAACATCTATAAGCGAAAGGACGGTCGGTTTGAAGGGCGTGTTGCAATTGGACACAAGGAAAATGGTGCGTTGCGGTACAAGTATGTATATGCTCACACGCTTTCGGAACTGAAGAATAAAATGCTCCGGTTTCAAATTACGGTGCAGAAGCAACCGATTTCTTCTATTAAATTGACCGTAAAAGATGCAGCCATGCAGTGGCTTTCTTCGGCGAAACTACGTGTGAAACCGTCCAGTTATGCCAACTATGAAAATATCATTCGCAGCCATATTCTTCCTGTTTTAGGTGCTGAGTTTTTGGTGGATATTACATCGCAGCAGTTGAATGACTTCATCTACAGCAAAATGCAGAGCGGATCATTACACGGTGGAAAAAGACTTTCTGCACGCTATGTTCGGGATATGATGCGTGTGTTCCATAGCATCGAACGCTATGCGGAACAGGAATACGGAATTCGAGAAACGCATTTCACCATGCCGAAAATCGAAAAAAAGCAACTGGACGTGTTGAATGCAGAGGAACGAAAGAAGTTGGAACAGTATCTTTTAGCGAATAAAAGCATCAGCAATTTGGCGATTTTGCTTTGCCTATTTACCGGTTTGCGAGTTGGCGAATTGTGCGGTTTGACTTGGGGTGATATTGATTTTCAGAGCGGAACGCTTTCCGTCAATCGAACCGTACAGCGAATCAACCGACATGGCAATTCTGAAGTCATCATCGGTTCTCCCAAAAGCAAGACCTCGATACGAGTTGTTCCGATTCCGGAATTCCTGTTGGAGCTTTTAAGAGAACGAAAAGGCGATGATACTCGATATTTGATTTCCGGAAAAACAAAGCCGGTTGAACCACGAGTAATGCAATATCGATTTCAGAGGATTCTCAAGACTTGCAGAATCCGAAAAGTGCCATTTCATCTGCTCCGGCACACTTATGCTACGGATTGCATTGCACACGGATTTGATGCAAAAACGTTGAGTGAACTACTGGGTCATGCGGATGCAAGCATTACCTTGAATCGTTATGTGCATTCGTCTATGCAGATGAAGCAAGAATATGTAAAACGATTGATGCTAAGCGTTTGAGCAGTCAAAATATCGTATGGAAAAGCAATAAATATGGATTTTTCAAGGCAATTTATGAGAAATTTATCAATGGACGGATTTGACGAAACGAAAATCATCTCTTTTTCTTATTATACCACATTTGAAATGCTTTATTCTACTTGCTTTTTGAAGAAGGGTGTGGTATGATAAAAAGAAAAAGAGGTAAATGAAATGCTTAGGATTGCTGTAATTGATGACGATAAAACACTGTTATGTGATATGCACAAGCTATTTGATCGATTTATCATTGCTTATGATTTTGATTTTACCGTAGAATATTTTTCATCTTGTGAAGATATCTATGCAAAATTCAAAGCAGGAGAAAAATATGATTTACTTTTCCTTGACATTGAGTTTCCGGAAATGAAAGGTACAGAATTTGGGCTGCAGCTGCGGAGACAAATGAAAAATTATGATACGCAAATTGTTTTTATTTCTACGATTCGGGATTATGCCATGGAATTATTCAAGATTCGACCGATTGCTTTCTTGATCAAGCCAATTGCTTATGAGGACTTATGCAAATGTTTGCAGGATTATATGTTGGATTACAGTAATTCGGATAGTTTTTTGGAATATATATCGGAAAATACAAAGCATAAAATCAAATTGAAAGAAGTTTTGTATTTGGAATCTAACGGGAAAAAAGTGATTTTTCACACAAAAACAGAAGAGTTTGCCGTGAATGGGAAAATCAGCAGTATCATTGAGGAAAACGGTAGTAAATTCCTTTGCATATCAAGAGGCGTTTATGTAAACATAAAACACATCATTAAGGCAACATCAAAGGAAGTAACATTGGAAGACGGCACATCACTTTTTATCAGCCGAGGGCAGCAAAGCATTGTAAGAGATCGATTGTCTGAATTATAAAATCGGGAGGTATGTATGGAAACTTCTTTATACTTAGTATCCAATGCAATTCGTGTTTATGCCATTTGTATTCTTTTGGATTCATTTCTTGGGGAACTGAAAAGCAGAACAATCTATAAGAAAGCTGCATATATAGCCTATTATTTTATCGGAAGTCTGGTTTGGATTATATCACAAAATACGAATATCAATCTTGTTATCAATACAGCAGCAATCATCTTAATTTCTATTCTGTACTGTGTAACTTGGAAAAAACGAGTCTTTTCTGCAATATGGGTTTGTGCGGTTGGAATGTTTATAGATTGGATTGCATTTTCTGTTTTGGGAGAGCTACAGTTTGTGCAAAGCGGTCTTTTGCAAAACATTTCATTTTTAATTGTTGCCTTTTTATTCCGACATTTATATCATAAAAATGTGGAGTATTCATCGAAGTCTCCATATTTTTGGCTCATTATTTTAATTGCTCTTGGAACAATTGCAGTAGGAATTCTGACAGTAAATGATAGTTCCAAGCATGATATCATCGTTGCAATTATCCTGCTTCTTATTAATCTTATCAATTTTTACACGTATCATCTGGAACAAGACCGACTGAAAAACAAACACATGGTGGAATTGATTCAGGCATCAAATGATGCTTATCAAAATCAGCTTAAAATCATGGAGACTTCCCAAAGAGAAATGCGGTATTTGCGACACGATATGCAAAAGCACTTGAACACCATGCGTAGGATGCTGCAAGAGAAGGAGTATGCGGAGGTGCAGGAGTATCTCACGACAATCGAGAACGCAATTATTGTGAAGGAAGAATACTCGAAAACAGGCAATCGTGATGTGGATAGCCTGATTAATTATGAGTTGGCTTTAGCGTCTGATTTAGGTACAGCAATTATGTGCAGAATTGACTTACCGGCAGAATTGAATATTTCATCCTTTGATATGACCGTGATACTTGGAAACTTGTTGGATAATGCGATAGAAGCTTTGCGTCAGTCAGAAAACAAACGGCTTCTGCTCTCCATGAAATTGACTCGTGGAATTGTACGAATTGATATTGAAAACAGCTACAACCCAAAACAGAAAAAGAAAGCGGATCAAAAACAACATGGAATTGGTCTCCTAAGTGTTTCACATACGCTTGAAAAATACCATGGTGATCTGAAGCACTATGTAGAAGATAACAACAAATATCATACAACAGTGACCATGTTCAATGGAACAGAATGAAGAAATCGGACGTTCTAAAGCGTCCGATTTTTTGTTGAAAAAAGCCGATTTTTGCATTTCATACCCAAAAGTCATACAGTTCATGCCATAAGTCGGTTTTAAAAGTCCTATTTGTGCTATCATAAGTTAGCGAAGAAAGAAGGTGCATGGGATGTTTGAAGAAGCATCCAATCGGATTACAGCATGGCTGTCCAAAATCAAAATCATAAGTTCAGACCAAGAAGTTGTATGCAAATGGGGAATGACACATATATTGGATACCCTTTTCAACATTGCAACTTTTACTGCAATCGGATTGCTTTTTCGAATGCTTCCGGAAACAGCTGTATTTACAGTCGCATATATTCCGTTGCGGTCATTCGCAGGTGGCTATCATGCAAAAACACCATTTCGATGCTGGGTTATTTCCAATTTTCTTTTAATCGCGGCATTGCTAATAGTTCGGTATGTTTCTCATTTTACTGCCTTCTTTTTATTGCTGACAGCTTTGAGTTTGCTCTGTCTCGTTGTTTTGATGCCTGTATCTGATATCCATAAAAAGTTATCGGAAAAGGACAGAAAAAAGTATCGAAGAAAAGGACTCATGATATTGATGGTAGAAATATGTGCATCTGCTATGCTCTGTTATTTTGCCTTAATAAATTTCTCTTACAGCATTTTTAGTGCATGGATACTGTTGTCCATCATGCTCATTGGCGGAAAGATTAAGAATGGCGTACAGGCGAAAAAATGAGAAAAAGTGCATTTCATACCCAAAAATCATACAGTTCGTGCCATAAGTCAGCTTTTTTTCTTGACTTTGTGTTACAATGTAGGCAGACCAAATGAAGGCCTAAATATCAAATTGGAAAGGTGGTGCATTCACATGAAAAAGAAGATTTGCTCTTTCATTACACGCTTTGGCGGTACAATGGCAGCATTGGCCCTTGTTGTTGCTACCATGACAGCAAATTCGACCTGTTTCTGGCTTTCTTATCAGCCGGAAGAGCCGGAAGAAGTGAAGATGCTGAAAAAGGATTGATTTAAAGCTGTCTTTCCGGCAATTATGAATTGCTGCGTTGCAAAAAGAGAGTAGGTTGATGACAATGTGAAATTTTATTTAAAGGAAAATATGAGAGCTTGTGTTCATCGGTTCAGCACACGTCTTTTCGGCAAATTTTCCTGCTGAACTTCGTCAAATATCCTTGCAATACGACAGTATTCCTGCGGATATTTTCCTTGTCAGCATAAAAATTATGCTCGAAAGTCCGCATACTTTACCGATGAACACAAGCTCTTAATTTGCTTGTATTATCTGACATATTGAACTGTGAGACTGAAAACATTTATGGTATTCTCTAAAATTCTCTGCTTTTGTTGGAATATTTTCAAGATATCCGCAATGTCATGATGCTTGTTATTTTCCTTGGAAGCAAGTTTTTTTTGATTACCTTTAAGAGCTTGTGTTCATAGCAAAAAAGTGGTATAATAAGAGATATGAAAAAAGAATATCAAGTAACAAATGTGGAGAATGCTACCACATGACTATCCGCCGCATGATACGGTATGGAGTTTTTATCGCCGAGCAAGAGCGAACGGCATATGGAACAAAATGATGCAGCATCTTTGTCAAAATAACACGAAAACAAGCAGGAAAGTCAACTGCTGAAAAAAGGAGGAACGTTATGAAAAAAAGAATGCTCGCAGCCGCAGTCCTGACAGCCATTGCTGTTCCGTCTGTACCGCTCACCGGTTCGGCGGAAACGGTCGGCGTTTACGAAGCGGAGGACGCAGTCATGACTGGCAATATGAAGGCAATTGAGGAGTCCGGATGTTCCGGTGGAAAGGCTGCCGGAAACTTTGCTGCAGACACGGATTCGCTTAAATTTACAGTAGAGATTCCGGCGGACGGAACATACAACATTGTGATTAACGCAAAAGGCTATGGCGGCGGAAAGACAAATAATATCGTTATTGACGGAGAATTTGCAGGAACTTTTGACAGCACCGCAGATACTTACTCCGATTCCCTGATGCGGAGCGTGCTGCTGACCGCCGGAACGCATGAGATTGCTATCACAAAATCCTGGGGCTGGATTGCTGTTGACTGCATAAAGATAGAGACAGCGAAAGCAATCCCGTCTTCTGCCTTTGAAGTGGACGATACGCTGACCGACCCGCATGCAAATGCGGATGCAAGGGTGCTGTTTTCCTACCTCTGCGACAGGTACGGCGAGCAGGTTCTATCAGGACAGTTCGCAGACCGTGGACTGGACAGCGAGGAATTCCGTGCAATCAAAGAGGTGACCGGAAAAACGCCGGCGATTCTTGGACTTGACATGATGGATTCCACCCCCTCCCGTGTGGCACTTGGTGCACGTTCTGATGCCGTGGAGCGTGCGATAGAATTCCACAACGCTGGCGGAATCGTCACATTCTGCTGGCACTGGAATTCCCCGACCGCTTACCTGAAAGAGGGTACTGATGAAAACGGTTCTCCACGGTGGTGGGGCGGATTCTACACAAGAAATACCGATTTCGACATTTCTAAGGTCATGGACGGCAGCGACCCGGAAGGCAAGGCACGCATAGATGAGGATATTGCCGGTATCGCACAGCAGCTCCTCCGCTTGCAGGAAGCAGGCGTTCCAGTTCTTTGGAGACCGCTCCACGAGGCATCCGGCGGCTGGTTCTGGTGGGGAGCAAGGGGTGCTGAGCCGTACAAGGCACTCTACAAGTATCTCTACGAGCAGCTCACAAATGTGTATGGCTGCCACAACCTGATATGGGTGTGGAACGGGCAGTCTGCTGACTGGTATCCTGGCGATGAATATGTTGACATCATCGGCGAGGATATTTATGTTGACAAGCATTCCTATACCGCTCATGCAGCGAAATTCTCCGAAATACTGGACGATTCCGGCGGAAAGAAGATCATTGCTCTTACGGAGAACGGCACGATTTTCGACATCGACAATGTGATTGCCACGGGTGCAAAATGGGCTTGGTTCACCACCTGGAACGGCAGTTTCATGACCGCCAACGGTCAGTTTTCTGAGGAATACACGGAAGCGGAAGTGCTGAAAAAGGACTATCAGAGCGAGTATGTCATCACGCTGGACGAACTGCCGGACTGGGAGAACCTGAAGAACGGAACGCTCCGTGGAGATGGGAACAAGGACGGCAGCTTCAATCTCGCTGATGCAGTCCTTCTCCAGAAGTGGCTGCTGGCTGTTCCGGACACTGCGCTTCCGGACTGGAAGGCTGCTGATCTTTGCGAGGACGGTGTCCTGAATGTGTGTGATCTTTGTGCAATGCGTCAGGAACTAACAAACGGGTAACGCTCTGTCTGCATTACAGAGCGTACTATAATCATTATATTTTGTTTGTGCGTGGAAAAATATGCCCTGATTTTCAAAAAGTAGTAAGGTAAAACTTTTTCACGCAATCAAATCCTTTCTGAAAGGGATACCCTTTCACCACCATAAGACCGCCGAAG
>ERZ772886.516-NODE-516-length-38626-cov-11.205413_pt1 | contig 38626 bp, 22 predicted proteins | sample MGYA00512128_ERZ772886 | MGnify/ENA primary metagenome ERZ772886 (study PRJEB29015, sample SAMEA2737698) | human gut metagenome | biome: human gut; feature: human-associated habitat; material: faeces | place: China | collected 2012 ... | reverse complement strand
CCTACCCCAAGAAGCAGGAGGAGCGCGACATCGTGCGCATGAACCTCTCGGGCGCCGGCATGCCCGAGGTGGGCAAGGTCATCACCCCCGAGGACATCGTCAAGGCCCGCAAGGTGGTCGAGGACGTCTACATGGACGAAAAGATCGAGAAATACATCATCGACATCATTTTCGCCACGCGCGAGCCGGCGGAGTACAACCTCCAGAAGTTGCAGAACCTGATCGCCTACGGCGGTTCGCCCCGTGCGTCGATCTCGCTGGCCAAGGCCGCCCGGGCTTACGCCTTCATCCGCCGCCGCGGCTATGTCATCCCCGAGGACGTGCGCGCCGTCTGCCACGACGTGCTGCGCCACCGCATCGGCCTGACCTACGAGGCCGAGGCCGAGAACATCACCACCGAGGAGATCATCACCGACATTCTCAACAACGTAATCGTACCCTAACGATGCAGGAAACCGAGAACGATATTCTCAAACGCGTCCGCAAGATCGAGATCAAGACCCGCGGTCTTTCCAACGAGATCTTCGCCGGAAAGTACCATACGGCTTTCCGCGGGCGGGGCATGTCGTTTTCCGAAGTGCGGGAGTACCGTGCGGGCGACGACGTGCGGGACATCGACTGGAACGTCACGGCCCGCTCGCGCAAACCCCACATCAAGGTCTACGAGGAGGAACGCGAACTGACGATGATGCTGCTGGTCGACGTGTCGGCCTCGCGCATGTTCGGTTCGACCGACCGGCTGAAAAAGAACATCATCACCGAAATCGCCGCCGTGCTGGCCTTCTCCGCCGCGCAGAACAACGACAAGGTGGGCTGCATCTTCTTTTCGGACCGGGTCGAAAAGTTCATCCCCCCGAAGAAGGGCCGCAGCCATATTCTGATGATCATCCGCGAACTGATCGGCTTCCGCCCCGAATCCGCGGGCACGAAACTCTCGGAGCCGGTGCGTTTCCTGACGAATGTCAACAAGAAGCGCTGCACGACCTTCATCCTCTCGGACTTCATGGACTCGACCGGCGACAAGTCGGCGCTGGACGACGCGCTGAAGATCGCCGGGAGCAAGCACGACCTGGTGGGCATCCGCGTCTACGATCCCCGCGAGACGGAGCTTCCCGACGTGGGCATCGTCGAGCTGAAGGACGCCGAGAGCGGCCGCAAGGTCTGGGTCGACACCTCGTCGCGGGCCGTGCGCGACCACTATGCCGCCTCGTGGCAGCGGCGCAGCGGCGAAATAGAGGCGACGCTCAAGCACAACCGCATCGACACGGCGATGATCTCGACCGACGGCGACTATGTGGCCGAATTGATAAAACTGTTCAAACAGCGATGAAACGACTCTTTGCAATAGCGCTTCTTTTCGCGGGACTCGCGGCCCAGGCGCAGGAGACGCCCACGGTCACGGCGCGCGTAGAACCCGACAGCATTATGATCGGCGACCGCTTCGATTACGTCATCGACGTGGAGAAGGATCTGGTGCAGGTCGTGGAATTCCCCGTATTCGACCCCCGCGACGGCAAGATCGAGCTGGTCGAGAACTGCCCGGTCGACACGCTCGAACGCGACGGCCGGCGGCTCAAACTGCGCAAGCGCTACCGGCTGGCCGCATTCGACGAGGGCAAATACAACCTCGGCGCGGCGCAGGTGCTCTACGCCGACAAGAACATCCTCGACACGCTCCGGAGCACCGATTCGGTCTATCTGGAGGTTGCGACGTTCCAGATCGACTCCACGTCGCAGTCGATCTACGACCTGAAAGCCCAGAAAAACCTGCCGTTCCGCTTCCGCGAGGTGAGCGGCTACGTCAAGTGGGGCGTTTTCTTCCTCCTGATGCTGCTCGCGGCGGGCTATGCGCTCAAGCGTTACCTCGCCAGCCGCGGCAAGGGTTTCGGCGACCTGTTCAAACCCGCTCCGCCGCTCCCGCCGCACGTGGCGGCCATCCAGGCCCTCGAAGCGCTCCACAACCAGAAACTGTGGCAGAACAACAGGCATAAGCAGTACTATTCGGGCCTTACGGACATCCTGCGCACCTATATCGCCGCCCGCTGGGGCTTCGGCGCCATGGAGATGACCTCCGACGAGATCATCGAGACGATGCGCCCGGAGGAGCTGCCCGACAAGGCGCGGATGGACCTGACGGCGATCCTGCGCGACGCCGACCTGGTGAAGTTCGCCAAGGCGACGCCCGAGGCCGAGCAGAACGAGGCCGACTACCTCAAGGCGTACTACTTCGTCGAGGAGACGAAACCCGTCGAGGAGGAGGCTCCCGCCGAGGAAGAGTCCCCGAAGCAAAACTAAACGCGACAACGATGTACAAGTCACTCTATATCATTCTGTTTCTCTTTGCCGCCTCCGGGGCGCAGGCCCAACAGCTGCCCGAACGCTCGCTGGTGCGCAAAGGCAACCGGCAGTACAACAAGGGCAACTACGAGCAGTCGGCCGGCCATTACGAGCAGGCCCTGCAAGCGGCTCCGGGACAGTTCGAAGCGATCTACAACCTCGGAAACGCCCTCTACAAGGCCGAACGGTTCGACCGTGCCGAGCAGACCATGCAGCAGGCCGCGGCGGACTCGCTGCGCGCGGACACGGAGCGCGCCGAAGCGTTCTACAACCTCGGCAACGCGCAGTTCAAGCAACAGAAGTATCAGGAGGCGCTCGAAAGCTACAAGCAGTCGCTGCGCCTGAACCCCTCGGACATGGAGGCCAAGTACAACTACGCCTACACCAAGCGGCTGCTCGACGAGAACAAGGACGGCGGCGGTGGCGGCGGAGATCAGAACAAGGACCAGAACCAAGACCAGAACAAGGATCAGAACCAGAACGATCAGAGTCAGCAGAACCCCGATCAGAAAGACGATCAGAAGGACCAAAAGGGCGACCCCAAGGACCAGCAGGGCGATCAGAAACAGAACCCGCAGGAGGGCAAGGGCGACAAGGAGGACAAGGAGGACCAGGGCGACAAGGAGGACCAGGGCGACCAGCAGGGGCAGCCGACGCCTTCGGGCATCTCGCCGCAGGAACAGCAGCAGATGCTCGACGCCATCCAGGCCCAGGAGGACAAGACCCAGGAGAAACTCAAGGAGAAACAGGGCGTGGTCGTCCGCGGAAAGAAAAACTGGTAGTTTTTTAATTAAAAATGAAAAATTAAGAATTAAAAATTGAAGGCCGATAACACCATAAAGGACAAAAGCCTCGATTTTGCAATCCGGATTGTCCGGCTGTATAAGCATATTTCCGAAACGAATAACGAGTACATACTTTCGAAACAGCTGCTTAAAAGCGGAACGAGTATCGGAGCAAACGTCCGGGAAGCAATCGGAGGACAATCGAAAGAGGATTTCATCGCAAAAATGCACATTGCATTAAAGGAAGCGTATGAAACCGAATATTGGTTGGAATTGTTATACAGCACGGACTACCTGGCGGAGAACGAATTTAAAAGTATTTTTACCGATTGCCGGGAATTGACGAATATTCTTGCAAGTATCCTGAAAACAATGAAAGAGACAAAATAATTTTTAATTTTTCATTCTTAATTTTTAATTGTGTAAGCTATGCATTTTGCTTCACCATATTATCTCTGGCTGCTGACGCTGCTCGTGCCGATGATCGGCTATTACGTCTGGCGGACGTTGCAGGGCGGAGCCTCGATCCAGATTTCGAGCGTCGCCGGCGTCGTGCGCGCACCCCGGACCGTGCGCTACTACCTGCGCCACCTGCCTTTCGCGCTGCGTGCGGCGGCCTTCGCGCTGCTCGTCGTGGCGCTGGCGCGCCCGCAGGACGTCGAACAGAACGTCCGCACCAACACCGAGGGCATCGACATCATGCTGGCCATCGACGTCTCCGGTTCGATGCTGGCCCGCGACTTCAAGCCCGACCGCATCACGGCCGCCAAGGAGGTGGCCGGATCGTTCATCGCCGACCGCTACGGCGACCGCATCGGACTGGTGGCCTTCGCCGGCGAAGCCTTCACGCAAAGCCCGCTGACCACCGACCAGAGCACGCTGCAAACCCTTCTGGCCCGCATCCGCAGCGGACTGATCGAGGACGGCACGGCCATCGGCAACGGATTGGCCACGGCGATCAACCGCCTGCGCGAGAGCGATGCCAAGTCGAAAGTCATCATCCTGCTGACCGACGGCGTGAACAACCAGGGCCAGATCGCGCCGATGACCGCCGCCGAGATTGCCAAGGCGCAGGGCATCCGCGTCTACACGATCGGCGTGGGCACGGAGGGCATGGCCCCCTATCCGGCCATCGACATGTTCGGCAACCTGACGTTCGTCAACCAGAAGGTCGAGATCGACGAAAAGGTACTGAAGGCGATCTCCGACATGACCGGCGGCCGCTACTTCCGGGCCACGGACAAGGAGAAGCTGAAGGCCGTCTACGACGAGATCAACCAGCTCGAAAAGAGCAAAATCGAGGTGATGGAGCACATCTCCTACCACGAACTGTTCCTCACATGGGCGCTGGCCGCGCTGGGACTGCTGTTCACCGAGTTCCTGCTTTCGAACCTCGTACTGAAGCGAATACCCTGACGGAACGGCGATTCCGGTCCCCGGGCAAAGTCCTCCCTTTGCCAAGGGGAGGATTCAGGAGGAAATGTCGATATTCAACGGGCACTGCAAGTGCCCTAATGCAGACCCGGCGGGTTGAATATGGGCAAAAAACAGGATACAATCCGCAGGGTCCGCATTAATTATGTTCCGTTTCGCAAATCCGCAATATCTCTGGCTGCTGCTGGCCGTCCCGGCGCTCGTCGCGCTCTACTGGCTGGCGGCCCGCAACCGCCGCAGACGGCTCGCACGCTTCGGCCGCCCCGGCATTCTGGAGGAGCTGATGCCCGAAGTATCGACCGGGCGCACGGCTCTCCGGTTCATCCTTTTCTGCGCCGCCGTCGCGCTGGTCATACTGGCTGCGGCGCGCCCGCAGTTCGGTTCGAAGCTCCGCGAGGAGAAAGCCCAGGGCATCGAAATGATGCTCACGGTCGACGTTTCGAACTCGATGCTGGCCGAAGATTTCGAACCCAACCGTCTCGAACGGACCAAATACGCCATCGGCAAACTCTTCGAGGGGTTGCAGCAGGACCGCGTGGGACTGGTCGTCTTCGCGGGCGAACCCAAGGTCCAGCTGCCGATCACCTCGGACTACCGCATGGCCCGGGCCTTCGCACGGCGGATCGACCCGTCGCTGGTATCGGTGCAGGGCACGGCCATCGGCAAGGCGCTGGAACAGGCCCTGCTGGCCTTCTCGGGCGACACGGAGCAGAGCCACGGCCGCGTCATCATCCTCATCACCGACGGCGAGAACCACGACGACGACGCCATCGCCGTCGCCGAACGCGCCGCACAGATGGGCGTGAAGATCTTCACCATCGGCATCGGCACGCCCGAAGGCGCCCCGATTCAGATCGGCGGCGAATTCATCAAGGACGAGGCGGGCGAAATGGTCGTCTCAAAGCTCAACGAGGAGATGCTGGCCCGAATCGCCGACATCACGGGCGGCGCCTACGTCCGCTCGTCGAAGCAGTCGATCGGTCTCGACGAGATCGTCAAGGCGATCAACGAGATGGAGCAGACCGAACTTTCGACGGTCCGCTTCGAGGAGTTCAACGAGCAGTACCAATACCTGCTCATCGCGGCGCTGGTCCTGCTGCTGTTGGAATTCGTCGTACTCGACCGCCGCAACCCGCTGCTGGCGCACCTGAACATCTTCCGCGAGAAATAGCCGCGCCGCGGAGTGTGGCAGCGGCTTTGCAAGGTTCCGTCACAACCCCAGAATAACGGCCCATGTCCCTCGAAAACACCCCTGCCGCACGCATTTCGGCCCTCGCGGCGGCCCAGAAAACCTACTTCCGCTCGGGAGCGACGCTCTCCGAGGCGTTCCGCCGCACGATGCTCCGGCGTCTGGACGCGGCGCTCGCGAACTGGGAGAAACGCCTCTGCGACGCCCTGTGGACGGACCTGCACAAATCCCCCGAGGAGGCGTTCCTCACCGAAATCAGCATCGTCCGGGGCGAAATCCGCAGCCACCTGCGCCACCTCGGCAGATGGATGCGCCCCGCGCCGCGCCCCACGCCGCTCAAACTCCTGCCCGCGAAAAGCCGGATCGTCTCCCAGCCGCTCGGGCAGGCGCTGATCGTCGCGCCGTGGAACTACCCCGTGCAGCTGCTGCTCAACCCGCTGGTCGGAGCCATCTCGGCGGGCTGCACCGCCCTGCTCAAACCCTCTCCCTACACCCCGAACGTCGCCGAGGCGCTCGAGGGGATGATCGCCGAGATCTTCGACGAGGAGTACGTCGCCGTCGCGCAGGGCGGCCGCGAGGTCAACACCCTGCTGTTCGGCATGCGCTGGGACGTGATCTTCTTCACGGGAAGCCCCGCGCTGGGACGGATCGTGATGACCGCCGCGGCCCGCAACCTCACGCCCGTCGTGCTGGAACTGGGCGGCAAAAGCCCCTCGATCGTGGACCGAGGCGCCGACATCGAGGTCGCGGCGCGCCGCATCGCCTGGGGCAAGACCCTCAACGCCGGGCAGACCTGCATCGCGCCCGACTACCTGCTGATCCACCGATCGCTGCAAGACGAGTTCTCCCGAGCCTTCGCCCGCGCCCTGCATCGGCTTCACGGCGACGACGCGCAGCAAAGCCCCCACTACGGTCGGCTGGTCAACGACCGGGCTTTCGGGCGCGTAACGAGTTATCTCGCGCAGGGGAAAATCCTTGTCGGGGGCCGCACCGACCCCTCCGACCGCTATATCGAGCCGACGCTGCTCGCGGAGGTCGACCCCGGCGCGCCCGTGATGCAGGAGGAGATCTTCGGTCCGGTCCTGCCGATGCTCCCCTTCGACGACATCGGCGAAGCCGTGGCGCTGGTCAACGACCGCGAAAAACCGCTGGCGCTTTACTACTTCGGACCCGAAAAGACGGGCCGCGAAGTCCTGCTGCATACCTCCTCGGGCGGCGCGTGCATCAACGACACGATCATGCAGATCGCCAACGACCGCCTGCCGTTCGGCGGCGTGGGCAACTCGGGCATGGGCCGCTACCACGGCCGCGACAGCTTCGACGCCTTCTCCCACCGCCGGGGCGTGGTCGTCGCCTCCGGGCGTTTCGACCTGCCGCTGCGCTACCCGCCCTACAAGGGGTTTCGGTGGGTGAAGAAGATACTATAAGGAATTAAAAATTAGAGAGAGATCAGCGGTTACTGCATTTTTAATTCTTAATTTTTAATTCTTAATTTTTAATTCCCTACCTTTGTCCCGCAGGTCCGCTCTGTCGCTGCCGGCCGCAGGCCGGGAGAGGAAAGTCCGGGCAACGCAGAGCGCCACGCAGGCTAATGACCTGACAGCCGTGAGGTTGTGGCAGCGTAACAGAAAACGACCGCCCGCAGGGGATTTTCGGAATTCCGGCGGGTAAGGGTGAAAAGGCGGGGTAAGAGCCCACCGCGGGGGCAGCAATGTCGCCCGGCAGTACGTCCCGTGGGTTGCAAGACCGTGTATACCGGCAATCAAGGGTTGCTCGCCCGATGCCGGGGGGTAGGTTGCTTGAGGCGGCAGGAGACTGCCGTCCTAGATAAATGACAGGGGCCCGGGGTTCGCCCCGGGAACAGAACCCGGCTTACAGGACCTGCACGTACGGAGGTGTCGCAGCAATGCGGCGCCTCCTCTGTTTTCAGGCCCATTTCGCCGCAGAAGTCCCGGCCGGCCCCGCGGCCCGCACGGCGCACGAAACGCTCCCGGCGGCCCAAACCTACGCCGAAAGGGTCGCCGACGCGCGTTCGGTCGCGGGATGGCTCCCCCCCCGCATCGGCCGTGCCGCTCGTGCGGGCGCTCCTGAAACGCAAAAAACGGGAAAAACCGGGTAAGACGCTACTCCAGCCCCATGCGCTTGCGGGCGAAGGGCATGACCCACGCCGGGGACTGCTCGCGCGCCAGCATGTCGCGCATGTACTCCATGTAGGGTTCCGAATGGCGGAACCAATGCTGCAATCCCTCGCAGAGCGAGTTCTTGCGGCAGCCGTCGGAACCGGTCTCGAAGCGGTGCTTCGGACATTCGCCCCGGCAGGCGAAATAGTATTTGCACCGCAGGCATTCGGCGGGCAGCGCATTGCGCTTGGCAAGGCCGAAATCCACCCGTTTGCGCGAACGGTAGATCACCGACAACGGCGTTTCGCGGATGTTGCCCAACTTGTATTCGGGATAGACGAAGTGGTCGCACGAATAGACGTCGCCGTTGTGCTCGACGACCAGCGCGTCGCCGCACGTCTCGCCCATCGAGCAGACGCCCGGGGGCACGCCGCACCACTGGGCCAGCGTCGCGTCGAACATCTGCACGAACGTACGTCCCACGTCGCTCACCACCCACACGTCGAACACGTCGCACAGGAACTCCCCGTAACCCTTGGCCGTCACCGACCATTCGGCCAGCCGCGCCCCCTCGCGGTCGGGCGAGACGATCAGCGGGCGGTGAAACCCGGGCTTGTCGACGACATGCTCCACGGCAGGCAGGAACTGCATGTACCGGCTGTGCACCGTGTCGCGGAAGAAGCGGTAGATCTCCCCGCCGCGCCCCTCGCACAGACGGTTCACCACGCTCAGCGTATTGTACTCCACGCCGCTGCGCTGGAACATTTCGATCGTCCGCATCACCCGCTCGAAAGTGGGCCGGCCGCCCTTCGTCAGGCGGAACGCGTCGTGAATGTCCTGCGGCCCGTCGAGCGAAATCCCCACCAGAAAATTGTTCCCGGCAAAGAGGTCGCACCACGCCTCGTCGACCAGCGTGCCGTTGGTCTGGAGGATGTTCTCGATCTTCTTGCCATCGGCGTATTTTTGCTGGAAGTCCATCGCCTTCCGGTAGAAATCCACCCCCAGCAGCAGCGGCTCGCCGCCGTGCCAGCAGAACTGCACCGTCGGAACCTCGTTGGCCTCGATGTACTGCCGGACGTAAAGTTCCAGCAGCTCGTCGCTCATCACGGCCTGCCGGCCGCCGTACTGCACGGCCTTGTCGAGGTAGTAGCAATAGTGGCAGTCGAGGTTGCACGCCGAACCGGCCGGCTTGAGCATCGTCGAAAAGGCGACCGGACCCGCCTGTTTCTCCGCGTCGCGGAAGGTGAAAATATCCTTGTTCTTCATGTTAAGGTTCCCAGATTTACGAGTGAAACGGATCGGGTTCCGCAATTATTTTGACAAATATACGCAAACGGCAAGGCAATCGGGACCATTTTATGGTCAAAACTTGTCGAACGGCGTCCCAATATGTCACAAACATCCCCAAAAAAGAGGGACCGAAAGATCAAAATTGCTATCTTTGGCAACTGAATCCTTCCCTAATCCGATGAACCCGGGAAAAACACTGCTGCTCCTGCAATTTCTGCTCTGCGCCGCGACCGCCGCGGCACAGTCCGCAGAGGTGCGTTTCCGCGTCGCCGACCGGGCGACGCGCGAGGCCGTCGTGGGCGCCGTGGCCGAGCTGCGCAGCCGCACCGACACCGCGGCGGCGCCACTCTATACCACTTCGGACATCGACGGACGCGGAACGTTCCCCCGCGTGCCGCACGGGGACTACCGCCTCACCGTCACCTCGCTCGGTTACGACTCACTGCGCCGCGACCTGCGGGTCGGCGCGGCAACCGTCCGGCTCGATTCGCTGTGGCTCGCGCCCCGCGCCGAAGCCATCGACCAGGTGACCGTCGAAGCCCCGGCGCTCCGTTCGTCGGTGCGCGGCGACACGCTCTCCTACCGCGCCTCGGCCTACAAGGTCTCGTTCGGCGCCGACGCCGAATCGCTGATCTCGAAGATGCCCGGACTGGAGGTCGCCGACGGCGGCATCGAAGCCCAGGGGCGCACCGTGCAGCGCATCTACGTCGACGGACGCGAGTTCTTCGGCAACGACGTGATGTCGGCCATCCGCAACATTCCGGCCGACATGATCGAGAGCATCGACATCTACAACTCGCAGAGCGACCAGTCGGAGTTCACGGGCGTCGACACCGGCGAAGGGCACACGTCGCTCAACATCGTGACGCTTCCCGACAAGCGGCGGGGCGCCTTCGGCCGCCTCTACGGCGCCTACGGCATTGCGGACAAGTACATCGGGGGCGGCAATGTCAACATTTTCGACAACGACCGCCGCATCTCGGTGGTCGGCCTGGCGAACAACATCAGCCGCCAGAACTTCTCGTTCGAGGACATTCTCGGCACGACGGACCGGTCGGGCCGGAAAAGCCCGAACAACGGCTTCATGGTCCGCCCGCTGGACGGCATCTCGACGGTGCAGGCCATCGGCGTCAATTACAGCGACGACTGGGGCGCGAAGGGAAAGGTCACGGCCAGCTACTTCTTCAACCGCACCGACAACCGCAACACCAGCCAAAGCGACCGACAGACCTTCACTTCGACGGACAAACTGGTGCTCTACAACGACGAGAACCGCTCGAAGACGCTCAACCTCAACCTCCGCTTCAACTCGCGCATCGACTACAAGTTCTCGGACCGCCATTCGGTGATGATGCGCACCTCGTTCAGCCTGCAGGACAACAACTCCCGCAACGAACTGCGGAGCCGCACCGACAACAAGTTCTCCGACGACGACATCCGCTTCGTCTACCGCCGCCGCAACTTCGGCCACAACAACAGCGACGGTTACAACGTCTCGAACTACCTGCTCTACCGCTACCGCCTGCCGGGCGCCAAGTCGCACAACCTGACCGTCGGAGCCGGGGGAACCTACCGCAGCTACGAACAGCTGAGCCGCCCGCGGCAGTACACCTTCCGCGACCCGGACAACATCGAGTGCGACACGTCGGACTACTCTTCGCGCAACATCACGCGCACCGACCGCGACCAGCCGGGCTACGACGTGAACGGCAACGTGAGCTACACCCGTTCGCTCTCGAAACGCTCGCGCCTGAGCTTCGAATACCGCATCAACTACACCGACAACAGCGTCGAACGCAATACGTTCGTGCTCACCAAAGAGAACGTCTTTCCGGACGAGCGCAACCCCAGGCAGTCCACCGAATACGACTACGCCTACCTGACCCACCGCATCGGCAGTACGTACCAGTATTATTTCAAAAAGACGAAGATCGCCGGAACGCTCCACTACCAGCACGCCGCCTTCAGCAGCGACTACGCCTTTCCCTATGCGCGGAAGACCGAGACGTCGTTCGACAACCTGACATACAGCGTGGTGGCCAACATCAACGTAAACCGCAACAACACCCTGAAGTTCAACGCTTCGGGACGCACGTCGAATCCCCGCGCCACCGACTTGCAGGACATCGTCAACACCACCAACCGCCAAAACGTCTTCGCCGGAAACCCCGGTCTCGACCCGGTCTACACCCACCGCCTTTCGGGCCAATACATCCGGGCGAATCCCGCCAAAGGGCGCACCTTCACCGTCTCGGCGGAAGCGACGGCCAGCCCCAACACCATCACCGACTCGCTGGTGATCGACTCGCCGGATTTCGTGATCGACGACGAAGGGACCAAACTGGGCGAAGGCAACCAGTACACCAAGCCGGTCAACCTCGCGGGACTTTGGAGCCTGCGCGCCAGCGTCAACTACGGCATGCCGGTCCGGTGGCTGCGCTCGAACCTCAATTTCCGGGCGGGCATCTCGACGGGCCGCATCCCGAGCATCATCAACGGCGAACGCAACTTTCTGAACAACAACGTCTACAATGCCGGACTGACGCTCGGCAGCAACATCTCGGAAGCGGTGGACTTCCGCCTGAGCTACACGGGCCGCTACAACGTGAGCCGGAGTTCCTCCGAGGTGCGCACGCTCGACAACACCTATTTCAGTCAGACGGCGAAAGCCGAGACGACGTTCGTCCTCTGGAAACGCCTCGTCCTGCGCGCCAACGCCGACTACAACTACTACCGGGGGATCACGGACACGTTCCTCGAAGAACGGCTGATCTGCAACGCGATGCTCGGCGTCAAGCTCTTCCGCAACTGCCTGGGCGAAGCCAGCGTCGGAGTAAACGACATTCTCGACCAGAACGGCACGACCTTCCGCCGCACGGTGTCGGGAACGACGCTGCGCAACGTGACGAACCTGGCCGTCGGCCGCTACGTGTCGTTCCAGTTCACCTACAACCTGCGTCTTTTCCGCCGCCAGAGCAACGCCGTAATGGACGCATTGCAGGGAAAGTAACCGATTTTCCGCCCGAAACGCCGGTTTTCGCGTTTTTTTCACTATTTTCGTAGCTCAAACCCAATAATCCATTATGAAAAAACTACTTCTGACACTTCTGCTATTCAGTGCCGGGACCGGAATTTCCGCAGCCAAAACCTACGATCTGAAATCCCCCGACGGGAAAATCGCCGTACGCGTGGATGTCGGCGCCGACGCCGTCTCCTACTCCATTTCGCGCGACGGCAAAGAGCTGATCGCCCCCTCGCCCCTTTCGCTCACGCTCGCCGACGGGCGCGTGCTCGGCCGCAAAGCCTCGGTGCGCAAGGCGTCGGCAAAAAGCGTCGACGAAATCATCGAAGCGCCCTTTTACAAGCGCAGCGCCGTCGAGGACCGATACAACTCGCTGACGCTTACGTTCAAAGGGGATTACGGCATCGACTTCCGGGCCTACGACGACGGCGCGGCCTACCGGTTCCGCACCTCGATGAAGGACGAAATCACCGTTACGGACGAGCTGGTAGACATCCGTTTCCCGGAGGACTTCACGACGCTGGTCCCCTACGCCCGCGACGGCAAGAAGGAATCCGGGCTGGCCCGCTACTACTTCAACAGTTTCGAGAGCACCTACTCAACCCAGCCCGTCTCGAAGGTCGCCGACAACCGTCTGGCTTTCCTGCCGATCCTGGCAGACGCCGGAACGGCGAAAATCGTCATCACCGAGGCCGACCTGGAAGACTATCCGGGCATGTACCTCTACAACCCCACGGGCGGCAAGGCCCTCCGGGGCAACTTCGCGCCCTATCCGGCCAAGGAGGTGCAGGGAGGCCACAACGAACTGCAACTGCTGGTGACCGAGCGCGAAGACTTCATCGCCCGCACCTCGGGGACCCGCACCTTCCCGTGGCGCGTCTTCGCCATCGCCGGACGCGACATCCAGCTGGCCGACAACGACATGGTCTACCGTCTCGCCGCACCCTCGCGCGTGGAGGACGTCTCGTGGATCAAACCCGGCAAGGTGGCCTGGGACTGGTGGAACACCTGGAACCTCTACGGCGTGGACTTCAAGTCGGGAATCAACAACGAAACCTATAAATACTACATCGACTTCGCCGCCGACCACGGCATCGAATACGTCATCCTCGACGAAGGCTGGGCCGTGAACAAAAAGGCCGACCTTTTCCAGGTCGTCCCCGAAATCGACCTGCCCGAACTGGTCGCCTACGGCAAGGAGCGCGGCGTGGGCATCGTCCTTTGGGCCGGTTTCTATGCCACGGAACGCGACCTCGAACGCGTCTGCAAACACTACTCGGAGATGGGCATCAAGGGCTTCAAGGTCGATTTCCTCGACCGCGACGACCAAAAGATCGCCGATTTCACCTACCGCCTCGCGGAAACGGCCGCCAAATACCGCCTGTTCCTCGACATGCACGGCTACCACAAGCCCGCGGGAATCCAGCGCACCTATCCCAACGTGCTCAACTTCGAGGGCGTCTTCGGGCTGGAGCAGATGAAGTGGACCAGCGAGAAGACCGACATGGTGACCTACGACGTGACGATCCCCTTCATCCGCATGCTCGCCGGACCGATGGACTACACGCAGGGCGCCATGCGCAACGCCACGCGCCGGAACTTCCGCGCCGTAGGCTCCGAGGCCATGAGCCAGGGCACGCGCTGCCGCCAGCTGGCCGAATACGTGATCTTCGAATCGCCGTTCAACATGCTGTGCGACTCGCCGTCGAACTACATGCGCGAGCCGGAATGCACGGAGTTCATCGCCTCCGTCCCGACGACTTGGGATGAGACCGTGGGCCTCGACGGCCGCGTCGGGGAGTACGTCTCCATCGCACGCCGCAAGGGCGACACCTGGTACGTCGGCGGCATGACCGACTGGAACGCCCGTACCCTGACCATAGACCTCGGCTTCCTGGGCGAGGGCGCCTACACCGCCGAACTGTTCCGCGACGGCGTCAACGCCGACAAGGCGGCCCGCGACTACAAACGCGAGTCGGTCGAAATTCCCGCCGACCGGAAGCTGACGGTGAAGATGGCTCCCGGAGGAGGCTTCGCCCTGAAGATCACGCGCAAATAGCGCGCGGCGACACGCACGAAAAACCCGGGCGGCCTCGATGGGCCGCCCGGGTTTCGTTTCGGAAAGCGGGTTGCCCCGCGTCACTCCTGCGTGAAGACCGCCGTATAGCGGTTGCCCTGGGCGAGGATTTCACGCGCCAGGCGGCGCACCTCGGCGGGCGTCACGGCCGTGAACAGCGCCTCGTTGTCCTTATCCAGATCCACGCCGTCGAAATACTCCGCACGCATCTTGTTGAGCCAGTAGGAGGTGGATTTCAGGTTCTTCGACCGGCTTTCGGCGTTGACTTTCCGGAAATAGAGCATCGCCTCGTTCACCTCCTGCTCCGAGGGAGCCTCGGCGGCCAGACGTTCGATGCCCTTCTGCACCTCGCCCAACAGCATTTCACACAGTTTGGGGTCGGTGTCGAAGCTCACCACCAGCTGACAGTAGCCGCGGGGACGGGCGCTGACCTCGTCATGCACGCCGACATAATAGGTTCCGCCCTTCTCCTCGCGCACCGTCGTCAAATAGCGTGCGCCAAGGATGTAGGTGACGTAACGCAGCGCGGCGTAGTTCTCCGGAGTATAGTCGAACCGGCCGTGGTAGATGCGTTCGATCGACGATTTGGGCGTCACGGCGCCCGGGACGACCACGTCGTATTCCGCCGCTCCGGGAACGATCCTGAAATCCGTCTTCGCGAATTTCCGCTTCGGGGCCGCGGGCAGCGAGCCGATGTATTTCTCGACGAGCGGCCGCGCCTCGGCGGCCGGCATCTCGCCCGCAAAGAAAAAGACAAAGTCGGCGACGTTGCCGAAGAGCTTGTCATAGAGCCTGCGGGCCGCCTCGCGGTCGAAACGGTCGAGCGTCGCGGGCGTCGCCCGCCGCAGCCACGGATGGCCGCCGTATTTTACGCTGTCGGCGCGCTCGGCGAAAAGCGCCTTGGGCGACTTCTCCTTTCCGAGCGACGCGCGGGCCAGGTCGAGATAGTCGCCGTAGGCCTGCTCCGAGAAGTTGGGACGGGTGATATAGAGATGCAGCAGTTGCAGCAGCAGTTCGAAGTCGGCCACGCCGGACGCTCCCGAGAAGACGCTTTCAGTCCGCCCCAGCGTCACCATCAGACTGGCGTCGTGGGCGAAAAGCAGGTCGCGCATCCCGGCGCGGTCGAGGTCCTTCACGCCCATCGTGCGAATGTAGTTCTGAAGCAGGTGCATGCCCTCCACATCGCTGTCGCGGGCGAAGCCGCCCTCGCTGACCGCCGTCACCCCGACCTTGCGGACGCCGATCACCTCGGGAACGGTGCGCCAGAAGACCTTCACGCCGTTCGAGAGCGTCCACTCCTCGGCCCCGAGAGGCGCCTTGCGGGTCCTGACGACCTTTCCGGGCGTCACCTTCTCCGTAAAGAGCGGTCCGGCGGACTTCCCGCGGCGCTCGGGACGGGCGATCTTCGCACGCTTCACCGAGTCGATCAGGTCGAAGGCATCCGTCTCCGAAGGAACCTTGTCCAGATGCTCCTCGGACGACGACACGAGCACGAGCATCCCCTCCGGCGAGGTCATGCCGGCACGCAGGCCGTTCACCTCCTCGCAGGTCAGGGCATCGAGCTGCTCGCCGACGATCCGCGTCCGGTCGTCGGGCGTCACGTAGGGCACATTGCGCGTGAAATGCTCCACATACCGCCCGGCCAGGTCGGTGTTCGTGGCGAGCCGGTACTTTTCGAGCGCGGCTTTCTCGCTCCGCGCCACCTTGGCACGTGCGGCCTCGAACTCCTCGCGGCTGAAACCGTAGCGTCGGATCTGCTCCACGTCGGTCAGCACCCCGGCCAACGCCTCGCGCATATCGTGCTCCTTGGGCAGGGCCGTCAGCATGAAGGTGTTCCGGCATGTGGCGAGGCTCCCGAGAACGGCCACCACGCGTTTGTAACGGGCGTCGGGGCGTTTCTCCGCCTCGGCCAGCCGGGCGCGCGCCATTTCGAGAAAGACCTTGCGCGCCAGTTCGTCGCGCACGGCGCCCACCGTCGCACGCTCCTCCTCCGACGGATAGGGCTGGTAGAAGATCAGCTTCACGGCCACGGCCTTGGTTTCGGGATCGGTCACCAGTCCGTAGCGGGGCTTGTCGCGCTGCGGAATGTCGTAGACCTCCTTCCGGGCGGGATTTTCGGCCTTCGGGATCGACGACATCACGTCGCGGATCTTCCGCTCCATCGCGTCCACATCCACGTCGCCGACGACGATCACCGCCTGCAGATCGGGACGATACCATTTATGATAGAAGTCAATGAGCGTCTGCCGCCCGAAGCTGTTGACGATCTCCATGTCGCCGATCACGTCGCGCCGGGCGTATTTCGACCCGTCGTACTCGACCTCGGCCGACTTGCGGGCCATGCGCGAGCGGGCGTCGTTGCCGCGCCGCCACTCCTCGCGGATCACGCCCCGCTCCGACTCGATCTCCCCGGGTTCGCAGGCGATGTAATAGGACCAGTCGTGCAGGATCAGCAGCAGCGAGTCCACCAGTCCCTCGCGCACCAGCGGCACGTTGGAAACATTGTAGACCGTGCGGTCGCGCGAGGTGTAGGCATTGACGTTGTATCCGAAGCGCACTCCATTGGCCGCAAGGTAGTTGAGAATGCCCTTTCCGGGAAAGTGCTTCGTTCCGTTGAAGGCCATGTGTTCGAGGAAATGGGCCAGGCCGTTCTGATCGTCCTCCTCCTGCAGGGCGCCTACGTCGTGGGCGATGAAGAAATCCGCCCGCTGCCGGGGATTGTCGTAATGCCGGATGTAGTAGGTCATCCCGTTGTCGAGCCGGCCGACCCGGACCTCGCCGTCGAGCGGCATCTTCTCTTGCGGGCCTGCGGGGACTTGCCCCGCCGCCGGAACGGCCAGCAGACAGAGCAGGGCCGCACGGATCAGAACAGATTTTTTCATCGTGGATTCGCTTAATTATGCAGTGCAGTTTCGCAAATATACAAAAAAGTCGCACAGGAGACGCTAAAAAACGGACGTCGCGGATCAATCAAACTTCAAAATAACTATCTTTGCGTTATACACATCATTTACAACCCGAACAATGAAAAGAAAAAGCAATTGGTTAAAGAATTTGCTGCAATGGGGCACGCTTGCGGCAATCGTGGGATTCGTGGTCTACGGGCTTACGCTCGGGGAGAAACCCGCGGACGTGGAGGCCTACTGCCCGTTCGGCGGACTGCAGGCACTGGGAAGCTACCTGGTCAACAACTCGCTGGCATGCACGATGTCCATGACGCAGATCATGGTGGGCGTCATGCTCGCCGTGGGAGTGATCCTTTTCAGCAAACTCTTCTGCGGCTACCTATGCCCGCTGGGAACCGTCAGCGAATGGATGGGCCGGGGCGGCAAAAAACTGAAGGTCAGCGTCGAAATCCGCCCGGGAAGCATCGCCGACCGCCTGCTCCGCGCCGTCAAATACGCGCTGCTGTTCTACGTGTTCTACATGTCGGCGTCGAGCAGCGAACTTTTCTGCAAGAATTTCGACCCCTATTACGCCGTCGCCACGGGCTTCAAGGGTGAGATCACCGTCTGGATGACCGTCATTTCGGTTGCACTGCTCTTCCTCGGCAGCTTTTTCGTCAAAATGTTCTGGTGCAAATACATCTGCCCGCTGGGTGCGCTGAGCAACATCTTCAAATTCACCCTCACCTTCGCGGGCATCGTCATCCTGCTGTGGGCGCTCGGGCTGCTGGGCGTGGCTTCGGCCTGGGTATGGGCACTGGGCGCCGCCTGCGTCATCGGCTACCTCTGGGAGATGATCTATCTCAAGAGCAAGGTCTTCCCGCTGCTGCGCATCGTCCGCGACGAAGCCACGTGCACCAAGTGCGACGTCTGCCGACGCAAATGCCCCTATTCGATCGACATCAAGAACCTCGACAAGGTGAAGCATATCGACTGCACGCTCTGCGGAACGTGCGTCTCGGCCTGCCCCGAAGATTCGTTGCAGGTCGGCGGCAAACGCTCGCTGCGCTGGCTGCCCGGCATCCTGGCCGTCGCGCTCTTCGGCGCGGCGCTGTGGTTCGGCAGCCACTGGGAACTTCCGACCATCGACGAGAAGTGGGGCGAATACGAGCAGGTCGAAGGCATGCAGACCTACGAAATCGAGGGACTCACCTCGGTAAAGTGCTTCGGCAGCTCGAAGGCCTTCTCCGCGAAGATGCAGAAAGTGCCGGGCGTCTACGGCGTGAAAACGTTCGTGAAACGCCACGCCGTGGTGATCAGCTACGATCCCAAGGCGATCGACGAGACGAGCATCGACAAGGCGATCTTCTCGCCGACGACCATGAAGTTCGCAACGCCGAAAGCCGGCGTCGACTCGCTGTCGGTGGTCCGCATCGGCGTCGAGGGACTCCACGATAAGATGGACATGGTCTACTTCGGGGCCATCCTGCGCAACATCGACGGCATCTGCGGCTTCGACGCACAGTACGACTGCCCGGTAGCCGTTACGCTCTACGTCGACCCGTCGGCCGCGATCCCCGAAAAGATGCTCCGCGACTCGATCGAGGTCAAGGAGGCCCACATGCTGGCCCACGGCGGCAAGGTCCGCGCGATTCCGGTCCACTACGAGCTCAAAAGCTACGACCCCGCCGCCGGCAGGATCGGCCGCCGCGAGTTCCTCGACCTGATGTTCGAGCAGACCCGCGACCTCTCGGCGCCGTTCAAGCATAACACCGAGACTTACGGCGATGACGCGAAGTACCCCAAAGGCGTCTACGAAGTCGAGTGCCGCGGCATCGAGAAGCCGCTCATCAAGCGCAGCTTCCCCTACTTCCGCGGGTTCCTCTCGCTCAAGGAGGGCATCACGCGGCTCGACGTGGCATTGAACGACGAGGAGGTTCCCGTACTGCGGATCGTCTACGTCAAGTCGATGTGGGACGACGCGAAGATCTGGAACGAACTGCTCAACGCCAAGGTGTGGCCCGTGAAATACAAGGACGGCACGCTCAAGGACGAGGAGCCGAAGTTCACCTTCAAAACCGAGGGACACACCCTCTGACACCACCGGGGCTTGTGATACGCAAGCCCCTTTTTTCGAGATAAACCAAGAAGACGATGAAAAAAGCGATTTTTTACCTGCTGGCCTGCGTCCTGCTCCCGGTTGCGGCGTCGGCCGACGAAGGCATGTGGCTGGTCAGCACGTTCCGGGACGTGATCTACCCCCAGATGAAGAAGGAGGGGCTGAAACTCAAACCCGGAGAGATTTACAACGAGGAGTCCCCGGCGCTGTGCAACGCCATCGTGGCCGTCGACGGCGGCATGGGCACGGGCAGCGTGATTTCGGACAAGGGACTCGTCATCACCAACCACCATGTGGCCTACGGCGACATCCACTCGTTGAGCACCCCCGCGAAGAACTACCTCGAAGAGGGCTTCTGGGCGCTCGAACAAAAGGACGAACTGCCGCTCAAGGGCAAGACCGTGACCTTCCTGCGGCAGGTCCGCGACGTGACGGACGAGGCCCAGGCCATCCGCGACTCGCTCGAAAAGGCCAACAGCCTGGGCATCTTCGGGACGCGCAAGGTCTACGGCATCCTCGAACGGAAGTACGGCGGGGACACCCCCTTCGAAGTGGAATGCGCCTCGATGTGGAAGGGCAAGAAATACCTGCTTTTCTACTACGAGACCTATAAGGACGTGCGCCTCGTGGGTGCGCCTCCCGTGAAAATCGGGGCCTTCGGCGGCGAGCAGGACAACTGGGGCTGGCCCCAGCACAAGGGCGATTTCGCCCTCTACCGCGTCTACGGCGACGCGAAGGGCCGCCCGGCGGCCTACTCGGAGAACAACGTGCCCATCACGCCCCGCAAGGTGCTGAATGTCTCGACGAGTGGCATCCACGACGGGGACTACGCCATGGTGATCGGCTTTCCGGGCCGCACCAACCGCTACATGTCGTCGCAGGCCGTGCGCGAAAAGGAGCACGTGACCAACCCCGTGGTGATCAAGGCGCGCCGCGACCGCCTCGACATCATGCTGCGCCACATGGAGGCCGACCCGGACGTGCGGCTGATGTACAGCGACAAGTATTTCAACATCAGCAACTACGCCGACTACGCCAAGTGGGAGAACATCTGCCTGCGCCGTTACGACGTTATCGGCATCCGCGCCGCCGAGGAGGCGCGCCTCGCCGCCTGGATCGACGCCGATCCGGCCCGCAGGGCCGAATACGGCGACCTGCTCGCCAACCTCAAAAAAGGCTACGAGGCCCGCGCCGAAGCCGTGCGCGAAAAGTGCTACTACCAGGAGACGTGGATTCGCCCGAGCGACGTGATGATGACGGCCAACCGTCTCGGCACGCTCGTCGACCGCATGCAGCGCGACGGCATCGCCTCGGTGCAGGACAGCGACAAGAACTTCGCGGGCGTGAAGTCCAACACCCGCCGGATGATGAAGGACTTCGACCTGGCCACCGACAAGGAGGTGCTGACACGGATGATGGAGAGTTTCATCGACAACGTGCCCCGCGAAATGTGGGGCGAGCAGCTGCCGCAGCTTTACGACCGTTTCAAGGGCAACGTTCCGGCGCTGGTCGACTACGCGTTCGAAAACACCTGCTGCACCAGCTACGAAAAGCTCTGCGCCTGGTTCGCACAGCCCCGCACGGCCGAGGAGATCCTCTCCGACCCGATGGCGGCGATGGCCAATTCGGTCAGCTCGCGGCGTTTCGCCGAGAAACTCAAACAGGCCGAGGAGACGTCGGGCATCGACGCCGACAAGGAGGAACTCCGCTACACCCACGCCATCTACGAGATGCGCGAATCGGAAGGCACGCCCCAATATCCCGACGCCAACTCGACAATGCGCCTCACCTACGGAACCGTAGGCCCGGTCTCGCCCAAGGACGCCGTGCACTACGACTCCCGTTCGACGATCGACGGCTACCTCGAAAAATACAATCCCGACGACTACGAATTCCGTGTCGACGACCGGATGTCTTCGCTCATCCGCAGCAAGGACTGGGGCCGCTGGGGCGAAAACGGCCGGCTGTACGTCAATTTCCTCACCAACAACGACATCACGGGCGGCAATTCGGGAAGCCCTGTGCTCAACGCCCGGGGCGACGTGATCGGACTGGCGTTCGACGGCAACCGCGAGTCGATGTCGGGCGACATCTATTTCCACCCGACCAACTTCAAGACGGTCTGCGTCGACATCCGCTTCGTGCTGTGGATCATGGACAAATACGCTGGCGCCGGAAAGCTGATCGACGAAATGCGGCTGGTGAAATAACCCGCCCTGCGCTCGCCAAGGAACGGACCCTTCAAAACGGGGGTCCGTTCCTTTTTTATGAATCCCCGACGACAAAAACCCCGCAGGACTTTGCACGTCCTGCGGGGTTTTTAATGACGACCCGCGGTTCAGAAGTTCAGACCCACGGCCGCGAACAGGCCGCCGCGCCGGCTGCCGTCCATCAGGCCGCTGCGCCCCCATGCCGCACGCCCTTTCAGATCGACGTACAGGCTCATTTTCTTCGCCGGGAAACAGTGCGTATAGCGCAGGCCGGCCTCACCGTTCAGACGGTCGTTGGTCAGGAAGGCATACTCCTGGGCCAGCAGGTCGGCGCGATAGTTCTCGTTGTCGATCTGCACCCCCTCGGGGCAGCTCTTCTCCAGTTCGGTTCCGCCGCCGAACGTATAGCCGCCGCGCACCGTCGCGTCGAGCCAGCTGCGGCCGCTGAACCGGAAGTTCTTCGTCACGCCCAGCATCAGTTTCGAATAGTGCAGGTCCTGATCGTAGCATGCTGGGGAGATCGTATATTCCGATTCGGCCTTGTAATAGGTATAAGCCGCATCGACGATCCACGAACTGCTCCACTCGTTGCGCTTGACGTAGAGTTTGTAATCGGCATCGACGCTGCGCTGCTTCTGCGAGAATTTCAGGAAGCGGCCGTACTGTTTGTACAGTTTCTGATTGGTCTCCGGATCAAGTTCCAGCTCCTGAATATTGTTGTATTTCAGCAGGTCGCCCCACGAGGCGTCGACCGAAAGCCGCTGATCGACCCCGCGGCCCGCAACGTTGAGCACCCCCAGATAGCGGTAGGTCAACTGATCGTTGTCGCCCAGATGCTGGTCCAAATCGAAGCGGAAACGCTCCATTTTGTCGTATTCGGCCGAGAACTGATTGAAGAACTTCACCCTCTTTCCCAATTTCAATTCCAACTGGGCGGCGCCTCCGTATTCGGAGCCTTTGTAATAGACGTCATAGAATTTTTCGCTTCCCCCGAGCTGCTGGCTGGTATAAAACCACATGCCTTCGAAGAAGTAGATCATTCCGCTGGTCGTATTCGTACCGAAAGCCGCATAGCCGACCTGCTCCGTCGTGCGTTCATACGTAAAATTAAGACCTGCGTCCACCACCTTCGAGGTAAACATCACACCCGGCTGAACGCTCAAATACATCGAGGTGGTTTTATTGCGCGAATCCCGACGCTTTGCCAGGCTGCGATCCTCGTATTTCCCCATCGCTCCAACCACCCAGCGCCCCATACGGTAGGCAACCCCGGCCTCGATGGCATAGGTTTCATCACGCGTATTTCCGGGAATCGAATCGCCGATCAGCATCGGAGAATCTCCGATGTTGGCATTTCCCGCCCAACTGCGGTCCTTCGAAGCCGCATAATCATAACTCAACTTACCGTAGAACGAAAGACGATTCCAACGGCGGTACGACTCGGACCGGACCCCGAACGCATTCACTTCCGCTCCATCGGTAACGTTGCGCAGTCCGCCTTGCTCGAAATCATAATTCACTTCCGCAATGGAGAGCGATGCCTGATTGAGCATCAGGCCCGCCGCATTGTCCGAAACGAGCCATCCGCTTTTCGAACGAATCCGTTCCAGGGTATAATATTTTTCAAGGTTCTCCTTCGGAGCGGAGGACTGGGCGAAAACGCCCGACCCCGCACATACCGCAGTCAACAGGAGCACCGCATAGATCTTTTTCTTCATGGCTGTTTCGTTTTATCGGTTTTTGTACTCCGTGCAAAGGGTCGGTTCATCGAGCGGAATCCAGTCGTCGGCCGAATTGTTCGTATCCTGATAAACCGTACGACCTACGATCTCCGAAGCGCTTTCGTCCACCTTGCGGATATAGGACTGACCGCTGTACGAGGCCGTCGTGATAAACAAAGGCTGGAGACTGATGTCGGAGCAAAGACGCGGGACGTGCGTATCGTTACTGCGGAACTCCACACCATCGAGAATACACTCCTTGGGAACCATTATCGAGGGCATACTCTGATACTTCGTCGGCTGATACATCACCTTGCCGTAGGGCCGGCCTTTGATGGCTCCGTCCTTAACGTACTCATAAGGATCTTCAGGCAGCCGATATACAACGATCGCCGGCGAGCTGATGGAGAGAACGATCGAATTTCCGGATGCCAGCTCACAGAAGCATTCCAGCCGTTCAACGCCCGCGGCCGGAGCTTTTACCGCGGAGCCAGCAAAACGGTCGATATACATCGCCCATACATTATCCGCGGCAAGGTTCATCGGTCTGCTGGTCTGGTCTGCCGTATGTTCGACGGCGCTCAAGGCAATCACGACCTCTTCGCCCGGCTGTATCGGGTGCTCCCGGCCTTCGCCCGGGAAAACAAAACCGAAAGCGTTGACCGGAATGGAATCGCGGAGTTCGGTGCTGGTGCTTCCCAACCAGAATTTATTGTACACGGCCGATTTTCCCGAATTGAACGACGTGTGGAATCCGACTCCCACCCCGTCGAGATACTGCACATCGTCGGAATTGTTGCAGAGCGTGAAATACTGGTCATAGTTATAATTCGCTTTCCCGTCGGCAGTCTTCGTTTTGTGAAAATAAACCTCTTTCAGAATGATCGTGCCACGCGCCGTAGCCTTAATCTCGAGATTGCTCGTCCCGGCCGACTGACCGTCTTTATTCAGCACGAAATCCCTGGTGGCATGCAGGAACTTGCTGATTCCGCCCACATCGGCCACTTTGCTGATAATCACGCTGTAATTTCCGTACTCGGCGTCGATCCGGGTTTCACCCTTCGCATCCGTTTCGGAAGTATACGTATTTCCGATCTTCGTATTGCGCATAGTCACCTTGAACCCCGACTTGTCGAGCGACGCCAACTCTCCGGGCAAATCAATGGAGATCAGCACCTCCCTGTTGCCATGAAGCAATTCGCCGTCTTTCATATCCTTGAGGCAGCCGCACAGCAGAAAGGCCGTCGCCAAAGGCACCAGATAATATAAAATCTTTTTCATCATCTGCAACTCTTTAGAATTTAAGTTTTAGTTCCGCGCCGAAATAAATATCCGTATTTACGCGCTTATAAGTTCCCGTACTCTTCAGCAACATTTTAGGATGCGAGTTCGTAAAGTTGTTGGCGTAGAATGAAATCTGGGCAATCCTGCCGATCTCTTTCGTAACACGGAGGTTGGCCATGAAATAAGGCTTGAACGAATTTTCGACAAAGGTCGTAGTCGCACTGCCCGTCTGAAGGTATTCCCGGTAAGCCGCTCCATAGGTAGGATCGTTGTACAAGTCCCGATTGAACGGCAATAGCTGACCATCCATGTTCATATAGAAATCGGGGTCCCGGTAGATCATCTTGCCATTCGTCCCATTCGAAAAATCGCCATAAACGGGATTATTGTCGTCATCGAGGATGTAAACACCGTCTGCCTGGAGATTCCGGGTCCGGTTGAGCCATACACACTGGACGGTCAGTGTTGTAATCAGACGCAACTTCGGAATGTGCGTGATCAGGTTAATATTGGAATTGAACCGGGTGTACACCGAACCGGAAGAGACGGATTTGCCTCCATAATAGGCTCCCAGAAACGGGTTGTAGATATTCTTACCGTCAATAGGCACTTTCACCGAGGAATAAGTATCGTACAACAACACGCCCTCGCTATCCTTCCGGGTCATGGTCATGTATGCTCCGTTGACAACGACCGAAGTCCGGACCGGACGAATCTGCCCGAAATCGAACGTATACTCGACACCCCACTTGTCGTATTTACCGTCATTGGCCGGTTTCTTGACGGATGCCGTATTGAATATTTTCTCATCCCGATAGTCGAGCGGCTCGCCTCCCACGCCCAGAACCGGTTGTCCCGGATTGTTCGGATCATCCATATAAACCGGAACTTCCGTCCCTTTATAGGTTTCGTATTCCCGGAATGACAATACCTGCGGAACCATACGAAGGGTATAACCGTTACGCATCTTTTCATTATAATAGGTAATGCCTCCCTTGACACCGAACATATCGAAATCGAGACCCACTTCGAAGTTCTTGCTGTACTGCATCTTCAGATCGCGGTTAATCATATCGGACTGCGGGGTCACGAACGTAGTCCATGCCGCCACAGGCCCCGTCTCGGTAGTTCCGCCCCAGCTGAACGAAACCCGGTCAATATACACCGGAAAAGGATAAAGCAGCCGCAGGGCCGGCAACGTGGTCTGGATGCCCCAGCCGGCGCGCAGCGACAGTTCGCGGACCTTTTTCGGCGCGCGATTGCTGATGATCGTATATTTGGCGTTAAAACGCGGATCGACGGCCCACTTATCGTTCAGCCGATCCGTCGCCATATAGGTAAAACGTCCGCCGGCCTGCAACGTGAGCGATGTTTTTCCGATCGGCAGCGTCGCTTTTTCTTCGGCGAAGACAGCCACCTGATTCAGGAAAGGAATATCGCTGAACGGCTCCGGACGGAACGACATGGGACGCACGCCTTCGTAATACTGTCCTTTGCCGGTGTTGCCAGAATTGTTCCACTCGACACCGAGCATCGCCTTGTTGTAGACCTTGCCGTAACGCCCCGAAAGTTCAGCCACCATTTTAGCCGTGGTGTAATAGGCCATACTCAAATTCCGAATATCGCTCAAGTAATTGTCAGGGGTGAATTCAGTCAGATACTCCCCGTTTTCCAAAGCTCCGGGATTGGCGACACCGAGGGCGCTGGGCGCCATCTGCTGACGGGCGTACTGACGGGTCATTGATGTGTTGAAAACGTATTTCAACGACGTAATCCACGACTTGTTGAGCAGCCACGAACCATTAAGGTTGATCGACAGGTTCCGGTCGTCCAACTCCTTGCGTTCAGCCTGCGAGATATTGTCCGGATCAGCCTTTGTAGTGCCGCGCGAAAGGTAACCGCTCACCTTCGCATTGAACTGAAACGGCGTGCGGTCACGGTTGAAGGTATTGGTATAACCCACCGAAAACGTTCCGCGGTCATAAGATTCCTCCACCGTACGGATGTCCTTCATCGCATTGGCGTAGTCGATCGACGCATTGAGGAAACCCTTGTCGGACCCCAACGCATAACCTTTAGTCAGCGACACGGCCTTGGTATCCGGCACGGTCTTCACCCGGATTTCATAGGGAGTGCGGCCCTGCTTGGTCTTGACGACGACCGCTCCGGCGCTCATATTGCCGTATTCGGCCGACGCAACGCCGCGGATGACCTCGATCGACTCGATATTGTCGGTCGAAATGGTGCGCATGTCGATACCCCGGCTGGTTTGCTGCCCGAAAGCGGCCGCTTTTCCACCCATCAGCATCGCGCTATTATTCACAACGGCTCCATCGACATAGACGCCCACCGAACTGGAGTTGATGCTGTTCGCATCCTTACCGTCCGTCATCGAATTAGGCAGATCACGGATGCCGACGAAATTCGAAGTGGAGTTCGTCAATTCCGGATTCGCGGTCAGCACGCCCGGCAGCAGCTGCATCACGTCCTTGACGGAGGTGGCTTGCAGGTGGTCCATCGCCTGACGGTCGATCGTCGACGAGGAGTTGATGCTGCGGCCCCGCTGGGCCGTTACGGTCACGGTGTTGAGTTGCAGGCTCGACTCCTTGAGGCGCAGCGAGAGCGCCCCGATCGAAGCGCTGACCGTCACCTTGTACGAAAGCGGCTCGTAACCCAGGCAGGTTGCCTCGATGGTGTAGCTGCCGGTGGTCACCGACGGCATCCGGAACCGGCCTTTGGCATCGGTCACCACCCACAGCTCAAGCGTCGGAATGGAAACCACGCAGCCCGCAATCGGCTCCTTCGTGTTGTACTCCGTCACGGTCCCTTCGATGGAGACCTTCTTCGGAGCCTGGGCCTGCACTCCCAGCGGAATGCAGACGCCCGCCAATAAAAGCATTAGTAAAAATTTCTTCACGGCAAACAGGGTTATGTGAATAGTAAGAATGTCATTCGTTTTCGGGGGACAAAGATAGAGTGCCGCACAACAGGCGGCAACCCCGAGAAATGGGGATTTCACCGGTCAGGGGACACAATAACGGCTTCCGGCAGCTGCATGGCGCAACTGTCGGGCATCGGGAAACACGCGACTGTCAACAGATGGTAGGGCAATTCCCGCGGGGGGGGGAACCCGGGCCGGGAATTCGTCGGCATGGTCCGGAACGCTGATCCGGGCGGTCGCCGGGCGGCGGTTCAATCCACTCTTCCTCATGCCAGTTTCATTTGATTCAAGACAAATCTTGTTTCGCAAGATAAGAAAAAAACACCATTCCGAACATCTTTTCGAACCATGAATTTAACCGAACTTACAATCCGAACGCATCCTGCGGCATATCGCGACAATGTTTAACCGGATTTCCGCCTGCGGTTTCGATCCGAAACGCCCCATTCGGGCCGAAATTTCTTTTTTTGCGGACCGGCTGTACTATGGACGGAAATTACTATCTTGCGGCCAATAAACCTTCCCCCCCCGGTTTGACGCGTTACATACTACTGATTCTCGCCCTTCTCGGGTTTGTCGGCATGCCCTCCGCACATCCGGCGGGGAATCATGCGCTCCAATCCTTCGCCCTCTCTTACCAACCCATGAACTTCGGCCGGCCGGCGCGCACGGTCGTCACGGTCGAGGACAAGGAGACGCACAACCCGCTGCTGGGCGCCACGGTCTCGCTCGTCAGCAGGGCCGACACGCTGCGGGGAACGACCGTCAAGGAGGATTTCTACCGCATCATGGCCGTCTACCGCTGCGACCGGATTTTCCGCGACTCGGTCGACCTGGAGGTCACCTACGTGGGTTACAAGCCGTTCAAAAAACGCTACGGAAACACCGGATTCCGGGGACGGATCGAGGTCAAAATGGAGGTCGACGAACAGTCGATCGCGCAGGTCGTGGTCGTCGGGCAGCAGGTCGCCATGGTCTTCCGGGGCGACACGACGGTCTACAACGCGGGGGCGTTCAAAACCATGGCCGACGACCGTTTCGCGGAGCTGCTGAAGCAGCTGCCGGGCGTCGAGATCAAGGACAACAAGATTTACGCCGAAGGGCAGGAGGTCAAACGGGTGCTGATCGACGGGAAAAACCTCTTCGGCTCGAAAACCTCCTACGCACTCACCGACCTCGAAGCCTCGGACGTCCGGAGCGTGCGGGTCTACGAGGATTTCAGCCCCGAGGCAAAGCGCCTGGGGGACAACACGGCCGAAAAAGAGAAGGTGATGGACGTCGAAACCAAGTCGAAGCGCGGTTACATCCTGGGCGGGAATCTGGAGGGCACGCTCGGCGCGAGCCTCGAAAGGGACTACTCGGGTCGGCATGAAATCCGCCATTCCGAGGCCGGAAGCTTTTACCGCAACACCGAAAGGGGCAACTGGCGTCTCGAAGCCTCCAACTCGAAGGACAACATCCGGCAGGGAGAAGGCGTCTCGTTCGACTCGAAGACGACCCCCACGAAACAGACCGACGCCCAGGCGGACTATACCCTGCGCCGGGGCGACTCGACCAACGTATCGACCGCCGTCCGGTTCGGACGCAGCCGCCAGAGCAGCACGGGGTCCTCGCAGACCGAATATTTCCTGACCGAAGCCTATGCCCTGCGCAGCGAGGAGAGCCGGAACGAATCGCTCTCGAAATCGCTTTCGGCGGAGATCTCGAACTACGTCAACATCCAGCGGAAGAAGAAGGTTTTCGGGGCCATGACCACCTTTTCGATCGACGACGGCTCCACACTCGGGCACAGCCGCACGCAGCAGCGGATCGACGACGAAAAGACCCGGACGAACCTCAACAGCAACTCCGACAGACGCAACATCCGATTGAATGTCAGCATTTTCTTCCACTCGAAAATTTCCGAACGGTCGACCCTGTCGTTCAACGTCTCGGGCAAATACGCACCCGGCGACCGGGACGGCTGGCGGGTCGACACGACGGCCTCGACACCCGGCCTGCAAGTCAAACTGCGCAACGACGGCGACAGCCACAACTATTCGTTCGGCGCCAATCTGGGCTACCGCTACAAACTGGGAAAAAAGGGTTCGGTCAACGCCTCATACAACTTCAGCCGCGATTACGCCCGCTCGAAACAGCTGGCGGTCGATTTCCTCTCCGACCCGCAGGGCGTCGTCGACACGGTCAACTCCTACCATTACACGACCGACACCTACACGCACAGCCTGCAAACCAGCCTGCAATACCGGAGCGGCGACGTCTGGATAATGGCCGGACTGGGCGGAGTGCTCTACGACATCGCCCGCAGCGAGCGCTTCCCCAAGGAGGAGCGCTTCCCGCGGCTGTTCTTCCAGCTCAACCCGACGGTCTACCTCTCGGTCGGCAAGTCGCGGAAGCGTTTTTCGTTCAACCTGGCCTCCTTCCCGCAGATGATCCCGCTCGACGCGCTGCGCTCGACGCTCAACGCCACCAACCCCCTTTCGTTGCAGGCCGGAAACCCCGGTCTCAAGTTGCAGAACGACCTCTCGGGATCGGCGGGATTCCAGTTCACCGACGTCAAAAAGGCCCTCTCCTTCAGCGTGCGGCTCAACGGCAGCTACACCTTCAACTACATCGCCCAGCGACGCACGCTCTTCCTCGAAGACACCTACCTGCCCCAGTACGACTACACGGCACGGAAGGGTGCGCAGCTCACCACGCAGGCCAACGTCGGGGGCAATTACAACCTCGGGGGCAGGGTCTCCTACTCACAGCAGATCAACCCGCTGCGCTCGACCCTGAACGTCTCGGTGAACTACGGCTTCAGCCAGACGCCCTATTTCACCGGCGAAGACCTCTTCCACTCGGTCCGCCATTCGCTCGGCTTCGGCTTCGGCTTCGACTCGGGCTTTTCGAGCAAGGTCAAGCTCAACATCCGCTCCAACACCTCGATGAGTTCCTACACCACGCAGAAAGAGACCGCGCAGGAGCTGCGCGAACAACTCACGGCGCGCGTCGACCTGCGCTTCGGCAAGTATTTCGGGTCGGTCGGCACGCTCTACGAATTCTACTGCAACAGCCGCTCGCACGCGCTCACGCGCCACAACGTGATCCTCAACGCCTCGGCGGGGCGCAAGTTCGGCAAGGAGAACCGGCTGGGGCTTTCGGCGGGCGTCATCGACATCCTCAACCGCCCCGACTACGCCACCACGAGTTTCGACACGGATTACATCGTCACCTCCTCAACCTCCTACCTGGGCCGTTACGGCTACCTGCGCGTCGCCTATACGTTCTGATCGGAAGCCGCCGGAATTACGGTGTTATTTCGGTTTATTTCGTATAGTTTCGCATATTTTCGTATCTTTGGACGCAGAAACCGTTTAAAGCGTATGAAAAAACTACTGATCCCCCTGATTGCCGCCTTTGCCGCGAACACCGTATCGGCCGCCGCGCCGCAGCAGGTCATCGACATCAGCACCGACAAGGTCTCGATGGTGCTCACCGCCGCCCCCGGAGGCGAAGTTTATTTCCGCCACTTCGGCGGACGCATCGACGACCCGGCGCCGCTGGCCGACTACAAGAGCAACCGCCGCAGTGACCACGGAACCGAGGACCTGGCCTATCCCGCGACGGGAGGCCGCAACTTCCGCGAACCCGCCCTGCGCGTCACCCATGCCGACGGCGACATGAACACCGAACTGCGCTACGTGTCGCACGCCTCGAAACAGCTCTCCGACAAGAACGTGACGGAGACCGTCGTGAAGATGACCGACTGCTGCCAGGCGCTCGACGTGGAACTGGTCTTCACGGCCTACGCCCGCGAAAACGTCATCACCACGCACGCCGTGATCCGCAACCGCGAGAAGGGTCCCGTCACGCTGCACAGCTTCTACTCCTCGTCGCTCCCGCTGAAGGCCGACAAATACCTCCTGACGCACCTCTACGGGGCCTGGGCGCGTGAAGCGCAGGTCGACCACACGCTGCTGACCCACGGATCGAAAAGCATCGAGTCGACGCGCGAGGTGCGCACGACCCACACCGAAAACCCGGCGTTCCTGCTCACGCTGAACAGCGATTCGTTCAGCGAGACCTGCGGCGAAGTCATCGCCGGAGCGCTGGCCTGGAGCGGCAACTTCCGCCTCAACTTCGAGGTCGACGAATTCGACGTGCTGACCGTCCTGGCCGGTGCCAACCCCAACGCCTCGGAGTACAGGCTCCGCCCGGGCGAGACGTTCACCACGCCCGAAATGATCTACACCCACTCGTTCTGCGGCGCGGGCGGCGCCTCGCGCAACCTCCACGACTGGGCGCGCAACTACGGCATCTACCACGGCCACGAGGTCGTCCCCACGCTGCTCAACAGCTGGGAAGGCGCCTACTTCAAGTTCGACGCCAAGGTCCTGAAACAGATGATCGACGACGCGGCCTCGATGGGATTGGAAATGTTCGTCCTCGACGACGGCTGGTTCGGCAACAAATACCCGCGCAACAACTCCAACGCCGGACTGGGCGACTGGCAGGTGAACGCCGCGAAACTCCCCGAAGGCATCGACCACATCGCCTCCTACGCCCACTCGAAGGGACTGAAGTTCGGCATCTGGATCGAACCGGAGATGGTCAACCCCAAGAGCGAGCTGGCCGAGAAGCACCCCGACTGGATCGTCCGTCCGCCGAAGCGCGAAGCGCCCACGACCCGCAACCAGTGGCTGCTCGACCTCACGAACCCCAAGGTGCAGGACTTCGTGTTCGGAGTCTTCGACAACACGATGAAACTCTCGGACAAGATCGACTACATCAAGTGGGACGCCAACCGCAACGCCAACAACGTGGGTTCGGCCTACCTCCCGGCCGACGAGCAGTCGCGCTTCTGGATCGACTACGCGCAGGGCTTCTACAAGGTGATGGAACGCATCCGCGCCAAATACCCCGACGTGCTGATCCAGGCCTGCGCCTCGGGCGGCGGCCGCGTGGAGTACGGCGCCCTGAAGTATTTCGACGAAGTGTGGACGAGCGACAACACCGAGGCGCTTTCGCGCGCGCGCATCCAGTACGGCACGAGCCTTTTCTACCCCGCCGTCGTGATGGGTTCGCACGTCTCGGCCACGCCCAACCACCAGACGGGCAACATCACGCCCATCAAGTTCCGCTTCGACATGGCCTGCGCCGGACGCCTCGGCATGGAGCTTCAGCCCAGGCAGATGACCGACGAGGAGCGGCAGTTCGCCCGCCGGGCCATCGCCAGCTACAAGGAGTACCGCGACATCGTGATGCAGGGCGACCTCTACCGCATCGGCACGCCCTATGACAAGAGCGGCTGCTACGGCCTGATGTACGTTTCGAAGGACCGGAAGCAGGCCGTGCTGTTCACGTACAGCCTCCGGTACCAGGGCCGCTCGCTGATCCCGAAATTCCGCTTGCAGGGCCTCGACCCGAAGACGGGCTACACCATCCGCGAACTGAACGTCGACAAATCGCGCAACTGGTTCGACGGCAAAACCTTCAGCGGCGAGATGCTCTCGAACGCCGGCATCAACCCCTCGATGCCGAAGATTTACGACAGCGGCGTATTCCTGCTCACGGCGGAATAGAAGCTGCTCCGTCGCGAAAGCCACCCCGGGATTTGCCGCCGGGGTGGCTTTTTCCTATCTTTGCCGAAGAACATTTTTCCGAACATGATCGAACAAATCATATCCCGACGACTGCAAATTCCGCTGCACCAGGTGCAGGGGACCGTGTGTCTGCTCCGCGAAGGGGCGACGATCCCCTTTATCAGCCGCTACCGCAAGGAAGCGACCGGCTCGCTCGACGAGGTGCAGGTCGCCTCCGTCAAGGAGTGGCTCGACCGGCTCACCGAACTCGAAACCCGCAAGCAGACGGTGCTCACGACCATCGAGGGGCAGGGCAGGCTGACCCCGGAACTCCGCCGGCGCATCGCGGAGTGCTGGGATGCGGTGGAGCTGGAGGACATTTACCTGCCCTACAAACCCAAACGCCGCACGCGGGCCACCGTGGCGCGCGAACGGGGCCTGGAGCCGCTGGCCGAAATCATCCTGGCGCAGCAGTCCCGCAACGTCGTGCAGCAGGCCCGGCGGTTCGTTTCGGCCGAAGTGCCGACCCCGGAGGAGGCCCTCGCCGGGGCGTGCGACATCGTCGCCGAACGTATCTCGGAAGACGAGCGCGCCCGCAACACGCTGCGCCGCACGTTCGCCCGCGAAGGCATCGTCCATTCGAAACTCGTCAAAGGCAAAGAGACGGAAGGGGCGAAATACGCCGACTATTTCGACGCCGAGACGCCCCTGCGCAGCATCTCGTCGCACCGCTTCCTGGCCATGCGCCGCGGCGAGGAGGAGGGCATCCTGAAAATCGCGGTCGACGTGGATGCCGAACATTGCATCGAAAGTCTCCGCCGGCTGTTCGTACGGCCCGGCTCGGCGACGCGCGAATGGATGGAAGCGGCCGTGGCCGACGCGTTCAAACGCCTGATACGCCCCTCGATCGAGACCGAACAGCTCGCGGCGGCCAAGGAGAAGGCCGACGACGAGGCGATCCGGGTTTTCGCCGAGAACCTGCGCCAACTGCTGCTCTCCTCGCCGCTGGGGCAGAAGCGCGTCGTGGCCATCGACCCGGGATTCCGCACGGGATGCAAGGTCGTGGCGCTCGACGCGCAGGGCAACCTGCTGCACAACACGACCGTCTACCCCCATCCGCCTCAGGGCCGGGCGGCCGAAGCGGCCGAGACGCTGAAATCGCTGGCCGCCAGGCACAAGGCCGAGGCATTCGCCATCGGGGACGGCACGGCGGGCCGCGAGACCGAACAGCTGGTCCGCGGACTGGGGCTGGACGGCGTGGAGGTATTCATGGTGAGCGAGGACGGCGCGTCGGTCTACTCGGCGTCGGCCGCGGCGCGCGAGGAGTTCCCGGACTACGACGTGACGGTGCGCGGGGCCGTGAGCATCGGACGCCGCCTGATCGACCCGCTCTCGGAGTTGGTCAAGATCGACCCCAAGTCGATCGGCGTGGGGCAGTACCAGCACAGCGTCGACCCGGCGAAGCTCAAGGCGCGGCTCCGGACGGTCGTCGAAAGCTGCGTCAACCGCGTCGGCGTCAATATCAACACCGCCTCGAAACACATCCTGACCTACATATCGGGGCTGGGACCCGTGCTGGCGCAAAACATAGTAGCCTACCGTGCGGCGAACGGGGAGTTCAAAAGCCGCAGGGCGCTGCTCAAAGTGCCGCGGCTGGGAGCCAAGGCTTTCGAGCAGGCGGCCGGGTTCCTGCGGGTCGTTGGAGGCGCGAATCCGCTGGACAACAGCGCCGTGCACCCGGAATCGTACGCCGTCGTCGAGCGGATGGCCGCCGACGCGGGCGTGACGGTCGAACGCCTGCTGGCCGACAAACAGCTGCGCAGCGGTCTCAAGGCCGAACGATACGTGAGCGGAGAAACGGGGCTGCCGACCGTGACGGACATACTCGAGGCGCTCGACAAACGGGGGCTTGACCCGCGCGAGCAGTTGCAGGTCTTCGCATTCGACCCCAACGTGCACACGATCGGCGACCTGCGCGAGGGAATGCTCCTGCCGGGCATCGTCACCAACATCACGGCCTTCGGGGCCTTCGTCGACATCGGCGTCAAACAGGACGGGCTGGTGCACATCTCGCAGCTGGCCGACCGCTACGTGGCTTCGCCGGCCGACGTGGTGCATCTGGGACAGCACGTCGAGGTGCGGGTGACGGGCGTGGATGCCGTTCGCGGACGCATTGCGCTCTCGATGCGCCGCGAAGCATAAAAGACCGGATCAAGCGAGGCCCTGCAACGGCCATCCTGGTCGAAAAATGGCCTTTTAAGGTCGAATATTGTCCGCCCGGTCCGTAAAACATCGCTACCTTTGGGTATTCAAACCATTAACCCATTTGTCCGATGAGAAAAAACAACCTGTTCATTACCTCGTCGTGCCTGCTGGGGGCACTGGCCTCGTGCTACGGGGCCTTCGGAAAGAACCCGCGGCCATCGGCAAATGGCATCTGGGGTGGGATTGGACACACAAGGAAGGCAAGGCGAAAACCGTCGACAACATCGGCTTCACGAAACGCGTGGCCAACGGTCCCACCGATCGGGGATTCGACTATTTCTACGGGCTGACCTCGCCGTCCGGACCTCCGTACCTCTACATGGTCAACGACATGGCGGAGAAACAGCCGAACACGAGATTCGAAGAATCCGGCGGCGGACTGTATAAAATCAAGGGCGGCATCGGCCACAGCGACTGGAGCGCCGACGGCATGCAGCCCCACCTGGCGGACAAGATGCTCGAATACCTCGACGAAAACAAGGATTCCGACAAGCCGTTCTTCCTCTACATGGCGCTGACGGCTCCCCACATCCCGCTTTTCCCGAGCAAGGAGTTCAAGGGCAAATCCAAGATCGGCGACTACGGCGACCTGGTGATGATGATAGACGACATCGTCGGCAGGGTCAATCGAAAGCTGAAGGAGATCGGCAAATACGACAACACGATCGTCATGTTCGCCGCCGACAACGGCTGCGCCGGTTACATCAACATGGACAGGATAAACAGGAAAGGGCACTATCCGTCCTATATTTACCGGGGCTACAAGTCGCACGGCTGGGAAGGCGGCCACCGCATTCCCTTCATCCTGTCGTGGGGCGACCGGTACGGACACGTGACCGATAATTCGCTCGTCTCGCTGACCGATCTGTACGCCACGTTCGCCGACATGCTCGGCTACCGGATAGCCGACGACGAGGCCGAAGACAGTTTCAGCTTCTGGCCGATACTCGACGGCTCGGGCAACGCCGCCCGGACCGACCTGATCGCCACGTCGGGAGCCGGCTATTTCACCTACCGGACACCGCAGTACAAGCTGATATTCAACGCGGGAAACGGTTCCGGCGAAGAGTACAGGATCGACGGACAGCCCCCGCTGCAATTCTACGACATGGTCAACGATCCCGAAGAGAAGGTCAACCAGATAAACAATCCGGAATACGCGGGCCGGATCAGGGAGATGGCCGCCCGGGTGAAGAAGTACATCGAGGACGGCCGATCGACGCCCGGAGCCAAAGCGGCCAACGACGGCGGCAATTCCTGGAAACAGATCACCGACATAATGAGCGGCCTGTACGCCGGGAACAGGTAAGGGCGAAACTGCGTCGAAGGATGCCGGAACCGCCGTCCGGCTCCGATCAAAAAACCTCCGTATTCCGGAATCGAATGCGGAGGTTTTCAATTGGCGGCAACGAGCTGGCGCGGGACATGCTCGAAGATACTGACGAGCAGGCTGACGCCTTGTTATTGCTGAATTACAAGCGATAACGAAACAACCGAGGCTGATAAGGGCCCTGACAAAGAAAAAGTCCTCGGAAGTTATTAGCTTCCAAGGACTTTCACATCAAAGTTGAGGTCTGAAGCGGACGCCATAAATTTGAATCTAATTTTACCGATTTTAATTTTATTTTATCTATATATCAATATTTTACAGCTGTTTTTCAACAACTGCGAGGTCTGGAAGTTTTCGAAAATTCGGCCGATGTATGACAAATGTATGACAAAAATGATTACATTTGCAGCAGACAAAACCTCCTGACCTATGGCCTCATTCTGCTATCGCATTCGCTCGACCCAGAAAAACAAACTGGTCAAAATCCAAATTCTCTTCACGGTTGGCCGTGGCAACCAGTTCTACGTCGACAGCCAATATATGGTGTTGACGGACGCTTGGGACAACAAGCGGCAGACGGTCAAGAGCCGCTTCACCTTTACCGACGATTTCACCGAGCAACAGGGACGCGAGCTGACCAAGAATCTCTCCGAACTGCGCAGCCACATCCTCGGAGAGATTGCCAAGGATCCCGAGCACGCAATGACGAAGACACGGCTGGAGAAGATCATCTACAGCTTCCACCACCCGCGCAGCCTCACCACAGGCCGCCGCGTCCGCAGCCGCGAATCGCTCGGCGACTACATCGCCCGCTTCACGCGCGAGATGGAGGAGGGCACCCGGCTGAACATCCACAAACTCCGCTACGGCCCCTCGACCATCAAGAACTACAAGGGGTTCGTCGTGCAGTTCGACGAGTACTGCAAAGCCCGGCGCAAGCAGTTCGACTTTGCCGACATCGACCTGAAGTTCTACGACGACTTCGTCGCCTGGTTCACCGCCAAGAACTACTCCGTCAATACGATTGGCCGCCACGTCAAGGAGTTGAAGATCATCATGCGCGCGGCCCGCGAGGAGGGTCTGCACGACAACGGGGCGATCGAGAGCCGCAAGTTCCGCGTGCTGACGGCCGACGTGGAGAACATCTATCTGACGGAGTCGGAGATCCGGGCCATCGCCGCGCTCGACCTCTCGAAAAACCGGCACAAGGATGTTGCCCGCGACATCTTTCTGGTGGGGTGTTACACGGCGCAGCGCTTCAGCGACTACTCGACCATCAACGAAGGCAACATCCGCACGCTGGAGAACGGACAGCAGGTCATCGACCTCAAGCAGCAGAAGACCGGCAACCACGTCGTCATTCCGATCCGACCCGAGCTGCAGGCCATTCTGGAGAAGTACGACAATCGGCTGCCGAGGACCTACGAGCAGAAGGTGAACCACCTCATCAAGGAGATTGCACGCGAGGCGGGCATCACAGAGAAGGTCGAGATCTCCTACATCGAGAATGGCGAAAAGAAGAGCCGGCTGGTCGAGAAGTGCGACCTGGTGAAGACCCACACGGCACGCCGCAGCGGCGCAACGAACATGTATCTGGCGGGGATCCCGACCATCGCCATCATGAAGGTTACGGGCCACAAGACCGAACGGGAGTTTATGAAGTACATCAAGATCACCGAGGAGCAGACCGCCCTGGAGCTGATGAGCCACCCCTATTTTTCGGGGGCAAGCAACACAACACGATAATCTTAAAGAGTGTTGTCCGGGAATTTTCTTAACTTTGTTCAAACAGACTGATGCAATGAAAGACGATACGCAGGAATTAACACTGTTCGACAACTACGATTTTATAGAAAAAATCGAATCTCTGATGGCCGACTGTGAATCGGCCGAGGTGGAGTTCAAATCCGCCAGGGGAGGGTTTCCGGGCAGCTTGTGGGAAACCTACTCCGCTTTCGCCAATACGCAAGGTGGAGTCATCGTATTGGGCGTCAATGACATGGCATCTTATCAAGGAGCATCTTATCAAGGCTCAGAATATCAAGGTTGA